>Ga0182743_1001314_pt1 | contig 24632 bp, 26 predicted proteins | sample eDN3rd30CKraftOP_FD_128522 | JGI IMG/M metagenome (GOLD analysis project Ga0182743, IMG submission 128522) | Enriched Organic Plus compost microbial communities from Emeryville, California, USA - eDNA 3rd pass 30_C Kraft OP (version 2) (version 2) ... | reverse complement strand
GGTCGGCGTGGTCGTCGCCTACTCCGGTGACGACGCCGAGACCGCCCGCTCGATCGCGCAGCACATCTCCTTCGCCAACCCGACCTACCTCTCGCGCGAGGACGTGCCCGAGGCAGAGGTCGAGAAGGAGCGCGAGATCGTCACCGAGATCTCCCGCAACGAGGGCAAGCCCGAGGCCGCCCTGCCGAAGATCGTCGAAGGCCGTGTCAACGCGTTCTTCAAGCAGGTCGCACTGCTCGACCAGGACTACGCGAAGGACAACAAGCTGTCCGTCGCCAAGGTGGCGGCCGACGCCGGCATCACGATCACGTCGTTCGCCCGGTTCAAGGTCGGCGCGTAATCACCCCGGAAGGCCCGCATCGAACCCCGGTGCGGGCCTTTCGCATGCCGTAGGTTTGCAACGCAGCCGCTGAGAGGAAGAGACCACGTGATGGATGAGTCCACCGGGCGCCGCAGGGTGCTCCTGAAGCTTTCGGGTGAGGCGTTCGGCGGGGGGCAGCTCGGGGTCAACCCCGATGTCGTCAGTCAGATCGCCCGCGAGATCGCCGCGGCGACCGACCGCGTGGAGATCTCCGTCGTCGTCGGCGGCGGAAACTTCTTCCGCGGCGCGGAGCTGAGCCAGCGCGGCATGGACCGCGGCCGCGCCGACTACATGGGCATGCTGGGCACCGTGATGAACGCCCTCGCCCTGCAGGACTTCCTCGAGCAGGCCGGCGCCGCCACGCGCGTGCAATCGGCCATCTCGATGACGCAGGTCGCCGAGCCCTACATCCCGCGCCGTGCCGAGCGGCACATGGAGAAGGGGCGCGTCGTGATCTTCGGTGCCGGCGCCGGGCTTCCCTACTTCTCGACCGACACCGTGGCCGCGCAGCGTGCGCTGGAGATCGGTGCCGACGAGGTGCTCGTGGCCAAGAACGGCGTTGACGGCGTCTACACCGCGGACCCGAAGAAGGACCCCGAGGCGACGAAGATCGAGCAGATCACGTACAACGACGCGCTCGTGCGCGGTCTGAAGGTCGTCGACTCCACCGCGTTCAGCCTGTGCATGGACAACCGCATCGACATGCGCGTGTTCGGCATGGAACCCGCCGGCAACGTCACCAAGGCGCTGCTGGGCGAGCCGATCGGCACGCTGGTCACCGCGTGATCGCGGCGGGGGAGCCGCCCCGCCACTAGACTTGGTATCTGCACCCGAGCGAGGAGAGTAACTGTGATCGCCGACGTCCTGAGCGAGACCGCAACACGCATGGACCGCGCCGTCGAGGCCGCCAAGGAGGACTTCGCGACCGTTCGCACAGGCCGTGCCAACCCGCAGCTGTTCCAGCGCATCCCGGTGGACTACTACGGCACCCCGACGCCCCTCGGTCAGCTTGCCTCGCTGCACAACCAGGAGGCGCGCACGATCGTCATCACGCCGTACGACAAGTCGGCGCTGAAGGCGATCGAGGAGGCCATCCGCAACACGCCGAACCTCGGTGCGAACCCGTCCAACGACGGTTCCATCGTGCGCGTCACGATGCCCGAGCTCACCGCCGACCGCCGCAAGGAGTACGTCAAGCTCGTCCGCAGCAAGGGCGAGGACGCGAAGGTGCACGTGCGCGGCATCCGTCGCAAGGCGAAGGACGACCTCGACGCGCTGAAGTCCGAGGTGGGTGAGGACGAGCTGGCACGTGCGGAGAAGGAGCTCGATGCGATCACCCGCGCGCACGTCGACGCCATCGACGAGGCGCTCAAGCGCAAAGAGGCAGAACTCCTCGAGGTCTGAGTCCAGATGAGCGACGCGTCCGACGGGGTCTCGCCCGGCGCCTCCGGAGACGGCGCGCCGGCAGACGAACCCGCCTCCGACAGCACGGCCCGCCCGCTGCCCGCGCACGTGCGCCCCAAGCGGAGCGGGTTCGAGCAGCAGGTCGCGCATGCGCGCGCCGAGTTCGAGGAGGCGAACGCCCGCATCACGCAGCGGACCGGGCGCAACCTCATCCTCGCGATCCTCATCGGGCTCGCGATCGGCGCGGTCGTCTTCGTGTCGCTGGTGTTCCTCAAGTGGATCTTCGTGGTGTTCGCCACGGCGGCGGCGCTCCTCGGCGTGTTCGAGTTCTCCCGCGCGCTGCAGGCGTCCGGCCGTCGGATCGACGTCGTGGTGCAGCTCATCGCCGGGGCCGCGGTGCTGCTGTCCGCGTACTTCCTCGACGGTTCCGTGCACTGGGTGACCCTGTTCGTCGGGCTCGCGGTCATCATCGTCTGGCGCCTGATCGGTCAGATGGCCGCGCGAGACGGCCGACGCTACGGCGAGGTCGTCGACGACGTGCTGGTGTCCGGACTCGTGCTCCTGTACGTCCCGTTCCTCGCGTCGCTCGCGCTGATCCTGCTCAGGCAGGACGGCGGTGAGTGGTGGGTCATGGCGTTCCTCATCGTCGCGATCGCCGCGGACACCGGGGCCTACGCATCCGGACTCGCGTTCGGCAAGCATCCGATGGCCCCGCGCATCAGCCCGAAGAAGACCTGGGAGGGCTTCGCGGGCGCTGCCGTCGCCGTCATGATCGCCGGCGTGCTCCTGGCCTGGCTCATGCTCGGACTGCCGTGGTGGACCGGCCTCATCTTCGGCCTCGTCATCCTCGGCACCGCGACCGCAGGTGATCTCGGCGAGTCCATGATCAAGCGCGACCTCGGCATCAAGGACATGAGCTCCTGGCTGCCCGGGCACGGCGGCGTCCTCGACCGGCTGGACTCGATCCTGCCGTCTGCGGTCGCAGCACTCGCGCTCTTCTACCTCCTGACCCCGCTGGCGGTGACATGACGACCGTGAACGACGACGCCGACGCGCTCATCGAGCGGGAGGACGACGACGCCGAGATCGAGACCTCGCCGCGCCCGGCGTTCCCGGTCGTGACCAAGGGGCGCGGCTACGACCGCGCAGCGGTCGACGCGTTCCTGCGCCGGGCCCGTGCCGCCTTCGAGGACGAGACGGATGCGGATGCGGAAGCGGAGCCGGTGACGGCCCAGACCATCCGCGACGCGTCGTTCCCGCTGACCCGTCACGGCTATGCCATCGCGCCGGTGGATGCCGCGCTCGGGCGGATCGAGGACGCGTTCGCCGCGCGGGAGCGCGCCGAGGCGATCGCGTCCGTGGGCGCGGCCCGGTGGGTCGCGCAGCAGCGCGAACTCGCGCAGGAGATCCTCGACCGGTTGACCCGCCCCCGCAAGCAGCGCTTCCAGCGGGTGGGGATCCTGCGATACGGCTACCGCATCGACGAGGTCGACATCGTCGCCGACCGGATCGCCGCCTATCTGGCGGACGGCACCCCGATCACGGTCGAGCAGGTCAGGTCGGTCGCCTTCCGGATGCAGCGGGGCGGGTACCGCGAGGCCCAGGTCGACGCCGTGCTGGACGCCGTCGTGGAGGTCATGCTCGCGGTCGGATGACACCCCGGGAGTCCGACGGGTATCATCGGGTCATCGTGACTTCGCCCGAAGAGCAGACACCCGACGCGCTCGTGCCCCGCAGCCGACGCGAGCTCCGGACCGCCGCACCCGCCGCGAGCCGTGGCGGGCGACGCCATTGGAGCCGCAGCCGGCCCGCCGCGACCGTGTTCGCGACCGTCGCCGCGCTCTGTCTCGCCGGGGCTTGCATCGGACCCGCGGGGCTCGCCATGGCCGAGGCGGCACCCGCGGAGGAGGGCGTCACCGTCTACGACGGCATGGTCCGTGCCGCGCAGTCGATGACCGTCGCCGAGGACGCGGAGACCGTGACCGATCTCGGCCGCGGCAACTACGAGACCTACAAGACCCCGAAGCCCGAGCCGGTCGTCGCGGTCGCCGCCTCCGGCGGTGCCGCGGCTGCGGTGCTGCACTACACGGGTGGCGGTTCGCCTGCGGAATGGATGTCGGCCGCCGGTATCCCCGAGAGCGAGTGGGGCTACGTCGACTACATCGTCAGCAAGGAGAGCGGCTGGAACCCGAACGCCACGAACCGTTCGTCCGGCGCGTGCGGCCTGGTGCAGGCGCTTCCGTGCGGCAAGGTGCCGGGGAACGGGTACGATCCGATCGACAACCTCCGGTGGGGCAACGGCTACGCGGTCGGCCGCTACGGCAGCTGGGCCAACGCCTACGCGTTCTGGATCAACAACCACTGGTGGTAGGCCGACCGCATGGCACGATCGCGCCGTCGGCGTCCTGACCCCCGCCCGCAGCAGGACTCCTTCGAACGGCTCCTCGCGGGCTGGAAGCGGACCGAGACGCGTCGGGGAGCGACCTGGACGGTCCAGCCCGTCTCCGGCGTGCGCGCGGAGAAGACGTACACGTGCCCCGGATGCGGCGGCACGATCGAACCGGGCACGGCGCACGTCGTCGTGTGGCGCGCGGACGGCGTCCTCGGCGACGCCGCCGACCTCGCCGCCCGACGTCACTGGCACAACCACTGTTGGAAGGTGTTCTGAATGGAGATCCGCGGTGCGGCCGTCCTTCCGGGCCGGCGCGAGGACATCGAGTTGCACACCACGGACGGGCTGAGGCTCGTCGGCGAGCTGGCGCTGCCCGCGGACCGCGAGCCGGTCGCGACGCTGGTGACGCTGCATCCGCTGCCCACGCACGGCGGGTTCATGGACTCCCACATCCTGCGCAAGGCGGCGGCGCGCCTTCCCGCGTTGGCGGACCTCGCCGTGCTGCGGTTCAACACCCGCGGTACGTCGAGTCCGCGCGGCACGAGCGAGGGCGCATTCGACGGCGGTCTCGGTGAACGCGCCGATGTGGCCGCGGCGATGGCGTTCGTGGCCGAGCGGGGGCTGCCTCGGCCGTGGCTGGTGGGCTGGTCGTTCGGCACCGAGCTCGCACTGAAGTACGGGCGGGAGCACGCGATCGAGGGTGCGATCCTGCTGTCGCCGCCGTTGCACCGTGCGACGGCGGAGGAGGTGGCGGCCTGGGCGGGGGATCCACGCCGGCTCGTGATCCTCGTCCCGGAGTTCGACGACTACCTGCGCCCGGCGGAGGCGGCGGAGCGGTTCGCCGCCGTGCCCGGTGCGACGCTCATCCCGGTCGAGGGCGGCAAGCACCTGTGGGTGGGGGAGAACCAGACCCGCCGCGTGCTCGACGAGATCGTCCGCGCCGTCGTGCCGGACCGTGCGCCGCTGCCGACCGAGTGGGCCGAGTGAGACTCAGCGCTCGTTCTGCCGCGGGATGATCACCTGGCGGTAGATGATGAGGATGCTGGCGGCCACCGGGATCGCGACGAGCGCACCGAGCAGGCCCAGGAGCGAACCGCCGGCGAGGGCGGCGACCACGACGACGGCGCCCGGGATCGAGACCGCACGGTTCATGATGCGCGGAGAGATCACATATGCCTCGATCTGCATGTAGACGAGGTAGTAGATCGCGGCGATGAGGGCCGTCGTCGGGGTCTCGGCGAGCCCCAGGCAGGTGAGCACGATGATCGTCGACCCCGTCAGTGTGCCCACGAGCGGGATGAGGGAGAAGAAGAACGCCACGACGGCGAGTACGGCGGGGAACGGTGCCTGGATGATCGACAGGAGGATCGCGCTGAGCACGCCGTTGATGAGGCCGAGCGCCCCCTGGCCCATGACGTAATAGCCGACGGAGTCGGTGATCTGCTCGGCCAGGTCGATGAAGCGGGCCCGCTTCGAGGCGGGGACGAGGCTGTAGACGGCCGCCTTGAGCGACGGGGTGGATGCGGTGAGGTAGATCGTGAGGATGAGCACGATGAACGCGCCGGTGAACCCGGTGATGATCGAGGCGCCCACCGCGAGCACGCTCTCGCCGATCGAGCCCAGGTCGAGGGAGGCGAGCCAGTCCTGCAGGTAGACGAACACCTGGTCCACGTCGAGGTTCGGGAACGTCGCGCCGAGCCAGTCCTTGAGGTCGGTCTGCCACGTGTCGCGTTCGACGATGCGGGTGATGGCCTCGACGAGCTGGCCGACCTGCTCCACGATGATCGGCACGACCATCCAGATGATGCCGGCGAACGCCGCGAGCACGATGAGGATCGTCACGAGCACTGCGAGCCAGCGCTTCAGCTTCCGCCGTTCCAGGAACCGGACGAGGGGGTCGAGACCCAACGAGAGGAAGAGGGCGGTGCCCACGTACAGCAGCACGGTGGACAGCGTCGTGATGCTGTTGATGAGCATGAGCCCCAGCCCGACCCCGAGCGTGGCCACCAGTGCCAGGCGGAAGGGGTTGTGCAGCTTCATCCGGTCTCCTCGTCCTGGCGGGTGTCGTGGTCAGCATAAGTGCGGAGCGGTCCCGGTCGGCACAGCGACGCTTCTGGGAGCATGCCCAGGTCGTCTTCGCTAGTCTGGACTGTCGGGTCGGGCCCGCCCCGGGGTCCGCGGAAAGTGGGTGACGTGCGATTCGTCTGGGCTGTGCTTGCCTTCGTCCTCGCCGCGGCGTCGATCGGCCTGGGCATCGCCCAGCGGACCGTCTTCCAGGGGCCGTCGACGCAGTCGGTCGCGGTGGAGGCGCCGGGGGAGGCGCCGTACCTGCTCATCGACGGGGCCGCGATGAGCCTGTTGCCCGGCACGCAGACCCTGACGGTCGACGGCGACGGCCCGGTGTTCGTGTCGTACGGCCGCACCGGGGACCTGACCGCCTGGCTCTCCGACCAGGAGTACGAGCATGCCGTCGCGGAGGACGGGGCGATCGTGGTCGACGCGGTCCAGCCCGACCCGGATGCGCCGGGTGCGGCCGACCCGGGCGACGAGGCGGCCGAGGAGGACGCCGCCGAGGACGCGGCGACGACGCGCAGTCCGGTCGGGAGCGATCTCTGGCTGGGTGAGTACAGCGCGGAGGACTCCCTGAGCCAACCGCTGCAGATCCCGGCCGAGATGAGCGTGCTGGTCGCATCCGACGGCGTGGCTCCGGCGCCGTCGGAGGTCACGGTGACCTGGCCGCTCGACACCGCCACGCCGTGGGCCGGGCCGCTCATCGTGCTCGGCGGCGTGCTGCTGGCCGCCGGCATCGTGCTCTACATCCTCGGCATCCGCCACGCCCGCCGTTCCCGGGGCCCGCGTCGGAAGGCACCGCCGCCCCTGGAGGAGACGCAGCCGATCGACGTCGCCGTCGACGCGGACCCCGACAAGGGCGTCATCTCATCGACCCCACCGCGCCGGCGCCTGCTCGGCCGACGCGGGTTCCGGGCGCTGCGCCCGATGGCCGTGATCGGCCTCATCGCCGTGCCGATGCTCGCGAGCGGCTGCGCGGCGGATGCATGGCCGCAGTTCGGGTCGACGCCCACGCCGACGCCGACCGAGACCGTCGTGGACGCCGACGACCAGCAGCAGCCGGCGGTGACCGAGGCGCAGGCCGGAATGATCATGGCCCGGATCGCGGAGACCGTGGCGGCAGCCGACGAGTCGCTGGACGAGTCCCTCGCCGCGACGCGCCTGGACGGTGCCGCCCTCGCCGCGCGGGCCACCAACTACACGCTCCGCGGTGCGGTGCCCGACTACGCCGCGCTGCCCGCGATCCCTGCCGAACCGCTGCGGATCATCCTCCCGCAGGCCTTCGACGCCTGGCCGCGCACCGTGCTCGTCGTCGCAGACCAGGAATCCTCGTCGACCATGATGCTGCTCACCCAGCAGGATCCGTGGTCGAACTACAAGCTCGTCTATTCGGGCGCCCTCGCAGCCTCCACCGAGCTGCCCGACCTCGCGCCGTGGTACATCGGTGCGGCGCAGGTCCCGCCGGACTCGACCTTCCTCGAGATCGCGCCGGACCAGCTCGCCACCGCCTACGCGGACGTGCTCACCCACGGCAGCGAGAGCACCTACGCCCCGCTGTTCGACCTGGACAACGACCGGTTCGCGGCGAGCGTCGCAGAAGACCGGCAGCGCCGCCTGGACGAGTTCAACGCGACGGCCACCGACACCGGCTCCCTCGCGTTCGATGCCGCGGCGGGTGCCGATGCGCCGCTGGCGCTCGCGACCGTGGAGAGCGGAGCGATCGTCGCGGTCACGGTCAACGAGACGGACACGGTGACGCCCGCCAGCGAGGACGTCGTCATCAAGCTCGACAACAACCCCACCGTGCAGGCGCTCACCGGGGTCACCGAGTCGCAGTCCGGCGTGACCACCACGTTCGCCGACCAGCTCTTCTTCTATGTGCCGGCCCAGGGGACCTCCGCGAAGATCCGCCTGATCGGCTATTCCTCCAACATCCTCGAAGCGAAGGTGAACTAAGTGACCGATCCCACCCCGTCCGCCGTGCTGCGCGGCGCCGTCGACCTGTCCTCCCTCCGCAACCGTCCCGCCCAGGCACCCGCATCGTCCGCAGCCGGCGCGGGCCCGACGGGTGCCGCAGGAGCGCCCGGTCTCGTGTTCGACGTGACCGACCAGTCCTTCCCGCAGGTGCTCGAGCTCTCCCGCACCGTCCCGGTCGTCGTCGACCTGTGGGCGGAGTGGTGCGGGCCGTGCAAGCAGCTGAGTCCCGTGCTGGAGAAGGTCGTCACCGAGCTCGGCGGCCGCGTCGTGCTGGCGAAGGTCGATGTCGACGCGAACCCCCAGCTTGCGCAGGCGTTCCGTGCGCAGTCGATCCCGCTCGTGGTCGGTCTGGTCGCCGGCCAGCCGGTGCCGCTGTTCACCGGCGCCGTCCCCGAGCAGCAGGTGCGTGAGGTGCTCTCCCAGCTGCTGCAGCTGGCGGCCCAGAACGGTGTGACCGGCTCGGTGCCGGTCGAGGGCGGGGATGCGGCCGCATCCGCCGAGCCGGAGCTGCCGCCGCTGCACGCCGAGGCCTACGCCGCCATCGAGGCGGGCGACTACGACCGCGCGATCGCCGCGTACCAGCAGGCGCTGTCGGAGAACGGTCGCGACGAGGATGCACGCTCCGGGCTCGCGCAGGTGACGTTGCTCAAGCGCGTGCAGGGGCTCGACCTCGCCGCCGCCCGTCAGGCGGCGGCGGAGCGCCCGCTCGATGTGTCGGCACAGTTCGACGTCGCGGACCTGGACCTCAGCGGCGGCCATGTCGAGGACGCGTTCGGACGGCTGCTCGAGCTGTTCGCGGCGCTGCCGAGCGACGAGCGCGCCCCCGTGCGCGAGCGCCTGCTGGAGTTGTTCGCGCTCGTCGGCGACGCCGACCCGCGCGTCATCGCGGCCCGCTCGCGCCTCGCCTCGCTGCTGTTCTGAGCCGGGCCACCGGGTGGGTCACGCCCGGTGGCGCAGCCACAGGGTGCCGAGCGGAGGCAGCGTGAGGACGGCGTTCCCGGACGGTTCGGTGTGCACGACGCCCATGTTGCCGACGCCGGAGCCGCCGAAGGTCTCCGCGTCGGAGTTGAGGATCTCGTCCCAGGCTCCGGGCAGGGGCAGGTGCAGCGGGTGGTCGGAGATCGTCGTGCCGGAGAAGTTGCAGACGACCACGACGGTGCCGCCGTCGTGGTCGCGACGCGCGAACGCGGACACATCGGGGTTCCACACGGGCGCGCCGAGCCGTTCGAATGCCTGCCCGTCGGCGTCCCGCGCCCAGAGCGCCGGTGTCTCGCGGTAGACGCGGTTGAGCTCACCGACGAAGTCGCGCAGTTGCCGGTGGGAGGGCTGGTCGAGCAGCCACCAGTCCAACCCGCGCGCCTCGGACCACTCGGAGAGCTGCCCGAACTCCTGCCCCATGAACAGCAGCTGCTTGCCCGGATGCCCCCACATGTAGGACAGGTAGAGGCGCATGTTCGCGAGCTTCTGCCAGTGGTCGCCGGGCATACGGGCGATGAGGCTGCCCTTGCCGTGCACCACTTCGTCGTGGCTGATCGGCAGCAGGTAGTGCTCGCTGAACGCGTAGACGAACGAGAACGACAACTCGCCCTCATGGTGGGCGCGGTGCATCGGGTCGCGGGAGATGTAGACGAGCGAGTCGTTCATCCAGCCCATGTTCCACTTGAACCCGAAGCCGAGTCCGCCGGCGTCGGTCGGTGCGGTGACGCCGGGGAAGCTGGTGGACTCCTCGGCGATCATCGCGATGCCGGGGTGTAGCTTGTACGCGGTGGCGTTGACCTCCTGCAGGAACCGGATGGCCTCGAGGTTCTCCCGCCCGCCGTGGATGTTCGGTTCCCATTCGCCGGGTTCGCGCGAGTAGTCCAGGTACAGCATCGAGGCGACCGCATCCACGCGCAGCCCGTCGACGTGGAACTCGTCGAGCCAGTACAGCGCGTTCGCGACGAGGAAGTTCCGCACCTCGTTGCGCCCGTAGTCGAAGATGAGCGTGCCCCAGTCACGGTGCTCGCCGCGCCGGGGGTCGGGGTGCTCGTAGAGTGGGCGGCCGTCGAACCGCGCGAGCGCGAAGGCGTCCTTGGGGAAGTGGCCGGGCACCCAGTCCATGATCACGCCGATGCCCGCCCCATGGAGGCGGTCGATGAGATAGCGCAGGTCGTCGGGGGAACCGAAGCGGCTCGTCGGCGCGTAGTACCCGGAGACCTGATAGCCCCAGGAACCGCCGAACGGGTGTTCCGCGAGAGGCAGGAACTCCACGTGGGTGAAGCCGAGGGCGGTGACGTGCTCGATGAGCGGGTCTGCGACCTCGCGGTAGCCGAGACCGGGCCGCCAGGAGCCGAGGTGCACCTCGTACACGGACATGGGCTGGTCGAGGGGGTTGCGGGCCGCGCGCGCGGCGAGCCAGTCGGCGTCGCCCCAGGCGTAGTGGGAGGCCGTGACCACCGACGCGGTCGCCGGCGGCACCTCGGCGGCGAGCGCCATCGGATCCGCCTTCATGATCCACTCCCCGTCCGGGGTGCGGATCTCGAACTTGTACACGGTGCCCACGCCGATCCCCGGCACGAACAACTCCCACACACCGCTGCCGCCCATGCTGCGCATGGCGTGCCCGCGGCCGTCCCAGCCGTTGAAGTCGCCGACCACCCGCACCGCCTGCGCGTTCGGCGCCCACACGGCGAACGCGACGCCGTCGGAGCCGCCGTGCCGGCGCGGGTGGGCGCCGAGGACGCGCCAGAGCTGTTCGTGCCGGCCTTCCGCGATGAGGTGCAGGTCGAGTTCGCCGAGTGTCGGCACATGGCGGTACGGATCGTCCGCGGTGTGGGCGGGGCCCTCGGTGTACGTCGCGACGATGCGGTAGGGCTCGGGGGCCCCGGCGCGGCGGCCCTCCCAGACCCCGCCCCGCAGGTGCGCGAGTTCGACCCGGTCCCCGTCGGAGAACACCGCCGTCACCGTCTGCGCGAGCGGACGCCGCGTGCGGACGCGCCAGCCGTCGGCCGTCTCGTGGATGCCGAGCACGGCATGCGGGTCATGGTGCGTCCCCTCGGCGACGGCGTCGAGGACCGCGTCGTCCGGCCGGGTCATCGGCTCCCCTTCACATGCAGGATGTGGGCGGGCTCGGCGAAGGCGTCGAGCCGTACGTAGTTGTGGTCGTGCCAGGTCCAGCGGGCGCCGGTGACGAGGTCCTCGACCTCGTACGCCGCACCGGGCGCGATGCCGAAGGACGCGGTGTCCAGATGCACCGTGGTCTCGCGCACCGAGTGCGGGTCGACGTTGACCACGACGATGATCGTGTCAGCCTCCCCGGTGGGGGAGAGCGCCGCGTCGATGTGTTTGGAGTAGACGAGCACGGCGTCGTCGTCGCTCCAATGGACCGTGAGGTTCCGGAGCTGACGCAGCGACGGATGCTCGGCGCGGACGCGGTTCAGCAGCCGCAGGTAGGGTGCGAGCGAGTCGCCCGCGGCCTCGGCACCCTCCCAATCGCGGAACTTGTACTCGTATTTCTCGTTGTCGATGTTCTCCTCGGAGCCCGGCCGGGCCACGTTCTCATACAGCTCATAGCCGGCGTAGACCCCGTAGGTGGGCGCCGCGGTGGCGGCGATCGCGGCACGGATGCGGTAGGCCGGCCGGCCGCCGAACTGCAGGTATTCGGTGAGGATGTCGGGGGTGTTCACGAAGAGGTTCGGCCGCAGGTAGTCGGCCGTCTCGTGTGCGAGCGAGGTGAGGAACTCCTCCAGCTCGCTCTTGGTGTTCCGCCACGTGAAGTACGTGTAGCTCTGCTGGAACCCTGCCTTCGCGAGCGCGCGGAGCGGCGCGGGACGCGTGAACGCCTCGGCGAGGAAGACGACGTCGGGGTCGTCGGCGTTGACCTCGCGGATGAGCCACTCCCAGAACCGCAACGGCTTGGTGTGCGGGTTGTCGACGCGGAAGATGCGCACGCCCTGCGCGATCCAGTGGCGCACGATCCGCAGCACCTCGGCGCGGATGCCGTCGGGATCGTTGTCGAAGTTCACCGGGTAGATGTCCTGGTACTTCTTCGGCGGGTTCTCCGCAAAGGCGATCGAGCCGTCCGGGAGCGTGGTGAACCATTCCGGGTGCTCGCGCACCCACGGGTGATCGGGCGAGGCCTGGAGCGCGAGGTCGAGGGCCACCTCGATGCCTTCGGCGCGCGCGGCGCGGACGAACGCGCGGAAGTCCGCGAGCGTGCCGAGGTCGGGGTGCACCGCGTCGTGTCCGCCGCGCTCCGAGCCGATGGCCCACGGGGATCCGGGGTCCCCGGGCCCCGCGGTCAGGGTGTTGTTCGGGCCCTTCCGGTTGCGCACGCCGATCGGATGGATGGGGGGCAGGTACAGCACGTCGAAGCCCATGCCGGCGACGCCGGGGAGTCGGCGCGCGGCGGTGCGGAAGGTGCCCGAGACGACGCTCCCGTCCTTCCGGCGCTTCGCGCCCTCGGAGCGCGGGAAGAACTCGTACCACGCGCCGACGCCGGCCCGCTCACGCTCGACGAGGAGCTCGAGCTCCGGGCCCACCGTCAGCAGGTCGCGCAGCGGTCGCGCGGCGAAGAACCCGGCGATCGCGTCGTCCATGACGATGCCCAGCGCGGTCTCGTCCGTCACCTGCGGATCGCGCAGCTCGCGGGCGCGCTCGCGCAGCATCCGCCGCTCGGACTGGGGGCGGTCCGTCTCCGCGACCGCGCGGTCGAACAGGAGCGCGCCGGACTCGCGCATCAGGGCGGCGTCGACGCCCGCCTCGATCTTCACGCGCGCGGCGTGCCGCCAGGTCGCGAAGGCGTCGCCGAAGGCCTCGAAGCGGAACCGCCAGACGCCCTGCTCGAGCGGCGCGACCTGGGTGCGCCAATGGTCCAGACCGTTCTCCAGCGGGTGCAGGCGGTGCAGCGACTCGTCGCCGGAGGGGGAGAAGAGGCGCAGATGCACGCCGATCCGGTCGTGCCCCTCGCGGAACGACGTGACCCGGAACGGCACGACCTCCCCCTCGAACGCCGAAGGGCGGTACAGCTCACCGGGGACGGCCGGACGCGGGTCGCTCATCGGAATGCGTCCGGCGATGGTGTCGCCGGCCGGGACCGTGTCGACGACGGGCCGGACGGGGATCGCGTCGGCGCTCCGCCACACCGGTGACGAGGACGGGGCGGTGGATGGGGTCACAGGGGCTGCCACCCCTCGAACCTATCGCGGGCGCCGGATCGCGGACAGGAGCTTGCGCGGGCTCATTCGGCCCGGAACAGGTGCATCGACGTCGGCTGCATCGGGATGACGTCGCCGGGTCGGTGCAGCGTCTCCTCGGCTGCGGGCACCTCGTCGGCGCTCGACCACAGCGACACGTACCGCGTCACGCCCTCCACATGCGGGAGGGTCACGTCGATCGGGGTCTCGTTGCCGTGGATGACCAGCAGGATCCGGTTGAACGCCTCGGTCTCCGGGGTGGATGCGGCCACGTACTGCAGCGTGCGGTTCGCGGGGTTCGTCCAGCGCTCCCCGGACATCGTCTCGCCGCGTTCGTCGTACCACTGCATGACCGACGCGGACGGCGTGGTCTGGTCCTGGCGCGCGAACCGGATCGGGCGCAGCGCCGGGTTCTCCCGCCGGACCCGGGTGAGCCGCGCCACGTGTGCGGTGAGGTCGCGCTGCCACTGCTCGTGTTCCCAGTCGAGCCAGGTGAGTGCGGAGTCGTGGCAGTAGGCGTTGTTGTTGCCGCGCTGGGTGCGGCCGAACTCGTCGCCCGCGGTGACCATCGGGATGCCGGCGGACAGGAGGAGCGTGCCGAGCAGGTTCCGCATCGCCTTGCGGCGGGTGGCGAGGATGCGCGGGTCGTCCGTCACCCCCTCCGCGCCGTGGTTGAAGGAGCGGTTCATGTCGGCGCCGTCGCGGTTGTCCTCGCCGTTGCCGAGGTTGTGCTTGACGTCGTACGAGACGAGGTCGTGCAGGGTGAACCCGTCGTGGGCGGTGATGAAGTTGACGCTGGCGAGCGGGCCGCGCTCCTCACTGAAGGTGTTGGAGGAGCCGGCGAGCCGGGTGGCGAAGCCGCCGATGCCGACCGGCGCGGTGGACGCGCGCCGCGCGTAGTCGACGTCGCTGAGCCAGAAGTTCCGCACCCGATCGCGGTACCGGTCGTTCCACTCGTGCCAGCCGCTGCCGAAGTTGCCCGTCTGCCACCCGCCCATGCCGACGTCCCATGGTTCGGCGATCTTCTTCACGCCCGCCAGTTGCGGATCATCGATGATTGCCCGCAGCAGCGGGTGGTCCGGCGTGAAGGCGTGCTGCCCGTCCCGGCCGAGCGTGACGGCCAGGTCGAGGCGGAAGCCGTCGACCTGCACCTCGTTCGCCCAGTACCGCATGGAGTCGAGGACGAGCCGGGACACGGCGTCGACGGACGTGTTCAGCGAGTTCCCGCATCCGGTCACGTCGATGTAGGCGCCGTCGGGCTGCTGCCGGTAGTAGTTGCGGTTGTCGATGCCGCGGAAGCTGGAGCGCGGCCCGCCGATGCCTTCCTCCGCGGTGTGGTTGTACACCACGTCGAGGATGACCTCGAGGCCGGCCTCGTGGAGGAGCTTCACCATGCCCTTCACCTCCCGCAGGACCGCGGCGGGGCCCTCCTGCCGGGCGACCGCGGTCGCGTACGCCGCGTGCGGGGTGAAGAAGTTCAGTGTGTTGTAGCCCCAGTAGTTGTCCAGGCCGAGCTGCAGCAGCCGCGGTTCCGACGCGAACGCGTGGATCGGCAGGAGCTCGATCGTGGTGACCCCGATGCGCTGGAAGTGGTCGATCATCGCGGGATGGGCGAGCCCCGCGTAGGTGCCGTGGAGCGCCGGCGGCACGTCGGGATGCCGCTTGGTCATCCCCTTGACGTGGCCTTCGTAGATCACGGTGCGGTCCATCGGGATGGCCGGCTTGCCGACCCCGCCCCAGTCGAAGGCGTCGTCGACGACGACGCCTCGCCAGTCGCCGAATCCGCCGCTCGCGAGCCCGCGCGCGTAGGGGTCCACCAGCAGGGTCGCCGGGTTGAACATGTTCCCCGGCCCGGGCGGACCGCCCACGCGCAGCGCGTACCGGCTGCCGGGGCGGAGCCGGTCGGTGGTCACCTCCCAGACGCCGCCGACGCCGCGCTGCAGTGGGACGGTGTCCACGACCCAGTCCAGGTCGACGTCGTCGAAGACCACCAGCTCCACGCTGTCCGCGTTCTGCGACCAGACCCGCAACGTCGCACCTCCGTCGTGCAGGCGGACACCGAGGTCGTCCAACACGGGGCCGGTGAACCCCGGACGGGCCGGATCGGGGTCGGTCGTCGTCGGGGTGACCATGCCGACTACCCTAACGATCGCGGCCCGGTGGTTTCACCGAGCGCCGCCCCGGAGCACTGCCGGAATGGGGGAGTGCGCTGTCATACTGGCCGCGTGAACACGCTTCGTATCGCCGCCGCGGCCGCCGTCTTCGCAGCCGTCTTCGCGCTCACCGCCTGCTCCGGTTCGCAGTCCGAGTCCGGTGGCAACGTCATCGCGCCGGTCACGGTCGAGGCGAACGACCTGCAGGGTGAGACCGTCGACCTCGTCGTCGGACAGACGCTCAACATCAACACCGGCTCGCTCGCCGTCGACAGCTATCGCGGGGAGGTGGCCGACACCGATGTCGCCGTCTTCCACGAGGGACGCGACGACGGCAGCGCCCAGTTCAACCCGGGCGTGGAGGCCGTCGGTCCCGGCACGACCACGGTCACCATGACGAACGAGAACGGCGGTATCCAGCCGCTCGAGTTCACCGTCGTCGTCGCCGAGCGCGACTGAGGTTCAGCGCTCGACCGCGTCCTCCTGTCCGAGGGCGCGGTGCACCCGGTGGAGGTCCTCCAGCAGCGACCCGATGAGTACCCAGTGTTCGGGCGAGGGCGCGGCGATCCGCAGGGGCGTGGTCAGCGCCGGCGGCTCGCCTGCGGCCTCGGCGGCGTCGCGCTCGAGGTCGTGCGCCACCCGTATGAGCTGCTCGGCGATGTCGCGCACGTTCGGGTCGTCGACGAGCCCCGGCGCGTAGCCGTCGTAGACGGTGCGGGTCATGCCGATGAGCTGCGTGACGATGGGGGTGTAGAGGTCGAGTTCCGCTTGGAGGCGTTCGAGCTCGCCCCGGTGCTTTCCACGGCGCGGGTTCATCGTCAGTGAGTCGGCTGCGGCGCCGATCGCGGACTCGACCCGATCCCGCATGGGGCGCAGCAGCCGGGCCTCGAGCAGCACCTCCTCCAGCCGAGGCCCGTCGGCACCCTGCTGGAGCACCGCGGCGAGTCGGCGGAACGACGCCGCGAGCTCCGCGATGAGCGCGTCCATCGCGGCGCGCGCGGGGTTGATGGCCACAGGCGGGACCAGCGCGACGTTCACCACGAAGCCCACCGCGGCGCCGAGCAGCGTCTCCAGCACCCGGTCGAGGGCGTACCCCGGCGTGGTCGTCCCGAGGGCGAGGACGAGGATGGCGCTGATCGCGACCTGGTTCGTGCCGCCGGAGGTGAGTCGCAGCGCCCAGGCGAGGAGCAACCCCACCGTCGCGGCGACGAGGATGACCCAGGTCTGGTCGCCGAACGCCAGGCCGAGGAGCGAGGCGATGACGACGCCGACGACCACGCCGACCGAGCGCTCGATGCCCTTCGCGAACGACTGGTTCACGCTGGGCTGGACCACCAGCAGCGCGGCGATCGCGGCGAACACCGGCGGCGGGCCGTGGATGATGAGTCCGGCGAGCAGCCACGCGGCGACGATGCCGACCGCCGATTTCACCACGAGCAGCAGTGAAGGACGCTTCGGGGAACGGAACGCGGCGGTGACCTGCACCCCGCTCACGCTAACGAGCGCGGCTCAGGAGCGGAAGCGGCGCAGCGCGGCGGCGGCGTCCTTGGGCGATGCGCCCAGCTCGCGCTCGGTGAAGACGAGGTCATAGCCCTCGGCCGCTCGGGTGCGGCGCAGCTCCTCCTCGGTGAGGGCCCGGCGGCCGACGAGCAGCCCGTCCGCACGGGTGAGCCGGATGCCGAGTTTGCCCTGTGCGGTGGTGCCGATCCGGTCGACATCCGACCAGGCCACCGTGCCCGCCCGGCCGACACGCAGCCCCTCACCGGCCGCGACGAGCGTGGGGGTCACGAGCTGGCCGATGATGCTCACCCCGCCCCCGATGCCGAACAGGCCCACCGCGGCGACCCCGATCACGAGGTTGACCGTGTCGTCCAGGTTCAGGATGACGACGATCGCGCCGAGCGCGGCGGCCAGCAGGCACACCGCCAGGAGGACGACGAGCCGCCCCTTGGGCGGGGAGTAGCGGAGGGGTTCGTGCTGGGGGACGGCCACCCCACCAGCCTACGCGGGCGCTAGCCTCGGAACCGGCCTCCTCACCGGCGAAAGGACCGTGCATGCCCGTCTCCCCGCTCATCGAACTCAACACCGGCGCGCTGATGCCGCGATTCGGCCTCGGCGTCTGGCAGGCGACCGACGACGAGACCGAGCGCGCCGTGGTGAGCGCGCTGGAAGCGGGCTACCGGATGATCGACACCGCCGCCGCGTACCGCAACGAGACGGGGGTGGGGCGGGGGCTGCGCGCCGCAGGCGTCCCGCGTGAGGAGCTGTTCGTCACGACGAAGGTGTGGAACGCCGACCGCGGCTACGAGGGCACGCTGCGCGCGATCGACGCGAGCCTGGAACGCCTGGGGCTCGATCACGTCGACCTCTACCTCGTCCACTGGCCCGGCGGCGACGCGGGTGTGCGGGCGGAGACCTGGACGGCGATGCAGGAGATCGCCGCATCCGGCAAGGCGACCTCGATCGGGGTGTGCAACTACAAGCCCCACCACCTGCAGGAGTTCCTCGATGCCGGCGAGACGATCCCCGCGGTCAACCAGATCGAGTTGCATCCGCGCCTGCCGCAGTGGGTCACCCGCGCGTTCGACGCCGATCACGGCATCGTGACGGAGTCGTGGAGCCCGCTCGGCGGGACGAGCGGCTCAGGGTGGGGCGAGCGCTCCAAGCCCAACACGCTCCTGGGCGATCCGGTCATCGCCGACATCGCCGCAGCGCACGGCGTCACCCCGGCCCAGGTGCTCATCCGCTGGCACCTGCAGAACGACCTGGTGGTCATCCCGAAGTCGTCGAACCCCGACCGCATCCGGCAGAACGCGGACGTGTTCTCCTTCTCGCTCACCGGCACCGACATGGAGCGGATCGCGACGCTGGAGACCGGTGAGCGGGTGGGGTTCGACCCGGACGAGTTCGTCTGATCGGGCTCCCGTCGCGGACTCCGGCACCGTGCGCGGCGGCAACCCGGGCACCGCGTCCACCCGTCCGGTCGACACCGCCCTCCGCCGCGCTGTCAGCCCCGCCGTCAGCCGGCGAGCAGTTCCTGGGCGGTGCCGGGGAGGGCGACCGTGATCCGGGTGCCCCAGGGGTCGTCGACCGCGATGCCACGACCGTCGTCGGCGAAGGCGATGCCCCCACGGCGCAGTCGGGCGGCGAGCGCGTCGAGGTCCTCCCGGCCCGGGACGGTGATCGCGACCGAGCCGAGGCCGAGGCTGGCGGCGCGGGGGCCGGCGCCACGGCTCTGCCAGACGTTCATCGCGACGTGATGGTGGTAGCCGCCCGCAGAGGCGAACACCGCACCGGGGAACGCGCCGAGCGTGGTCTCGAACCCGAGCGCGTCCACGTAGAAGGCGCGTGCGGTGGCGATGTCGCCGACCTGGAGATGCACGTGCCCCACCACGCCCGGGCGGTCGGGGGCGGCGTCGAGGACGTCCTGCGTGAGATGCGTGCGCAGATAGGCGTTGGGGTCCAGGGGCAGCACGTCCATGGCGATCTCGCCGTTCACGCGCCGCCAGTGCTCCCGCGGGCGGTCGGTGTACAGCTCGACACCGTTGCCCTCCGGGTCGGTGAAGTAGAAGGCCTCGCTCACCAGGTGGTCGGCGGACCCGGTGAACCGTCCGCGCGCGTCCTGTGCGGCGCGGTAGACGGTCGCAGCGAGGTCGGGTGCGGTCTCGAACAGGAACGCCGTGTGATACAGCCCGGCCTGCCGCGGGTCGACCGGCGGCAGGTCCGGCGTGTGGACGAGCCGCACGAGCGGCACGCCGCGACGTCCGAGCACCCGGTGCACCTCGCGGCCCACGCTGCGCTCGGCGATCGGCGCCGCCGCGAGGGCGTTCGCGTAGTACGAGGTCATGCCCTCCAGATCGCCCACGCGCAAGGTCACGGCATCCATGGCGGTGTCGGGGTGCAGGCGGGTCTCGTCGGTCTCGGGCACAGGGGATCTCCTCGTTCGGGCGTACCGTGGTCAACGCGGCCTCCGCCCGCGGTATTCCATTCATCTGAAAGGACCTCATGGCTCCGCGTCCATGCCCCTGCGGCAGCGGCCTCTCCTTCGACGGATGCTGCGGCCCCGTGCTCGCAGGCACGCCCGCGGCCACACCCGAGGCGCTCATGCGCTCCCGCTACACCGCATTCGCCGTCGGCGACGGCGCGCACCTCGCTGCGACGTGGCATCCGGGGACGCGGCCCGACGACACCGCGCCCGATCCCTCGATCCGCTGGACCCGACTCCAGGTGCTCGACGCGCCGGAGCCGGGCCCCACGCGCGGCGTGGTCGAGTTCCGCGCCCACTACCGGAGCCGGGGCGGGGCCGGGGTGCTGCACGAACGCAGCCGCTTCGTGCTGCAGAGCGGCAGATGGTGGTACCTGGACGGGTCAACCCCCGGGCCCGACCACTAAGCGGCGCCTAGGCTGGCCGGCATGTCCCGCATCCTCGTCTTCGGCGGCCACGGCAAGGTCGCCCTCCTGCTCGAACGCCTCCTGGCCGCCCGCGGCGACACCGTCACCGCCGTGATCCGCAATCCGGCACACGAGGCCGACGTCGCCGCGACCGGCGCGACGCCCCTCGTCCTCGATGTCGAGTCCGCCGATGCCGACGCCCTGCGCAACCTCATCACGGGCAATGACGCCGTGGTCTGGTCGGCCGGAGCCGGCGGCGGGTCGCCCGAGCGCACCTTCGCCGTCGACCGCGACGCCGCCATCCGCTCCATGGATGCCGCCGCGGCGGCGGGCGTGCGCCGCTATCTGATGGTGTCGTGGATCGGCTCGCGTCCCGACCACGGGATCTCCGAGGACGATCCCTTCTTCCCGTACGCGGACGCGAAGCTCGCAGCGGACGTGCACCTGCGCTCGAGCGGACTGGACGCCACGATCCTCGGTCCGGGCACGCTCACCCTCGATCCGCCGACCGGTCGCATCGCGATCGAGCCGGAGGGACGCGCTGCGGTGCCGCGGGCGGACGTCGCGGCGGTCGTCGCCGCCGCGCTGGCGGACCCGGGCACGATCGGGCGCACCATCCGATTCGGCGCCGGCGATGTGCCGATCGCCGAGGCCCTGCGGGGCTGAACCCGCGCGGAATGCGGCGGACGGTCGACGCGTTGAGACCGACATGAGCATCTCCGCCGCGCCGTTTGATCAGGGAGAATTCCGCAATGTGTCGCGCCGAGATGCGAGCGGGGCACCCGCTCCGTACGGTCGGAGTATGACCGGTTCCATCGTGACGCCCGCCGCAGACACCGAGTCCGGAGTGACGGACCACGAGCGCACCCTGGCGGGATCGCTGTCCGCGGACGACTTCAAGGCGCTCTTCCGCGGGCACCCCGGCGGGGTGGCGGTCATCACGGCGGAGGGGCCGGACGGCCCGGTCGCGCTCACGGCGACCTCGGTGTCGTCGGTCAGCGTCGACCCGCCGCTGCTGATCTTCTCGGTCTCATCGCTCTCGTCGGCGGCGCCGGCCCTCCTCGCCGCCGAGACGGTGGTCGTGCACCTGCTCGACGCCGAGGACTTGGAGATCGCCCGACTGGCGGCCACGAGCGGCGTCGACCGGTTCGCCGACCGCACGCTGTGGTCACGCCTGGTCACGGGGGAGCCGGTCTACCACGGGGTCCGCGCCTGGGTGCGCTGCAGCGTGGTCGAGCGGATGAACGCGGGCGGTTCGACCGTGGTCGCCGCGCACGCGCTCCAGTCGGACATCACCAGGGATGTCGCACCCGGCGAGCACGGTGACGCGCTGGTCTACCACAACCGCACCTGGCACCGTCTGGGCGAACACTCCCGCATCGGCGACTGACGCCGCGGCGAATTCAGCTTCGCCGATGGGAGACGAGGCGCACCACGCCGCGCCAGCCCACGAGCAGCACCAGCAACACCCCCGTCGTCACGAGGACGAACGGCACGGCGGTGCCGCCCCCGGTCAGCCCGCGCAGCAGCATCCCGCCGACGACCGTCACCGCCCACACGCCCACACCGGTACGGATCGGCGCCGTCGGCCGGCGCCAGGCGAGCAGCACGACCCAGCCGGCGGCGAGCGCGACGACGAACGGCCAGGCGGTGATCAGGAGACCGGTCAGGACGTCCTCGTCATGACTCGCACGGCCGACCGCGGCGAAACCGACCACGCAGCCGAGGTCGACCAGCGCTGCGACGAGGACGGTTGCCGGACGGGGGATGGGACGGGGGTCGGTCACCCCTCCATCCTCGCAGTCGCCCCGAGGGTCGTCTGCGCCGCCGGGTCGGTGGATGCTGCGAGACTGGAAGACGTGTCCACCCCGAACCCGCCGCATCCGACCGACCGTTACATCGTCGCCACCGACGGTGCCTGCAAGGGCAACCCCGGACCCGCGGGGTGGGCATGGGTGGGGGAGGACGGTCACTGGGCCGCCGGATCCATCCCGGAGGGGACGAACAACATCGGCGAGCTGTTGGGGCTGCTGTACGCGATCACCGATCACGCCGACGTCGAGCACCTCGTCGTCCAGGCGGACTCCAAGTACGCCATCGACACGTACTCGTCGTGGATGGACGGGCATCGCCGCCGCGGCTGGGTGACCAGTGCGAAGAAGCCGGTCGCGAACCGCGACATCCTGGAACGCCTCATCGAAGCGCGCGACGCCAGACGAGCCGCCGGCAAGCCCGACGTCGTGCTCGAGCATGTGCGCGGCCACGCCGGGCACCGGCTCAACAGTTGGGCCGACGAGCGCGCGGTGCGCGCCTCGCAGCACGCCGCGAAGGGCGAGGCCCTCGTGTGGACCTCGCTGCGCGGCCTGGAGATGCTCGATGTGAGTGTCGACCCGCCGCGGAGTGCTCAGGACCGCGTGCGGCGATGACCGACCTCGAGCCGCTGATCCTCGCCGACGCGCACGCGTGGCGGCGGTGGCTCGACGCGAACGAGGACGTCTCGGACGGGGTCTGGCTCGTCCTCGCGAAGAAGGGCTTCACCGAACCGACGTCCTTGCGCTATGCACAGGCGCTCGAGGAGGCGCTGTGCAGCGGGTGGATCGACGGGCAGAAGAAGGCCCGTGACCGGGCGACGCACCTGCAGCGGTTCACCCCGCGTCGGAAGACGTCGCTGTGGTCGCAGCGGAACGTCGGCATCGTCGGCCGGCTCGCCGAGGAGGGGAGGATGCGGCCTCGCGGGCAGGCCGAGATCGACCGCGCCCGGGCCGACGGACGCTGGGACCGCGCGTACGCCGGTCCCGCGACGGCGGAGGTCCCGCCCGAGCTGGTGGCGGCCTTCGAGGCCGACCCGGCGCTGGCGGCGACGTTCGCCGGCGCGAACGCCACGAACCGGTTCGCGGTGATCCACCGCATCGTGACCGCCCCGAACGAGGCGACCCGTGCGCGGCGGGTCGAGCGCCTCATCGCGATGCTCGCCCGCGGTGCATACCCGCATCCGCAGTGATCGCAGCCGGCGCGGCATCGGCTCCGGCCGGTCCGGCCTCAGGCGACCGGTGCCGTCGTCGGCTCCCAGCCGAGGGCGGGCGCCACATGCTCGGCGAAGGCCTGCACGATCCGCAGATTGAACTCGACCCCGAGTTGGCTGGGGATCGTGAGCATGAGCGTGTCGGCCGCCGCGATCGCGGCATCCTGCTGCAGCTGCTCGACGAGCACGTCGGGCTCGGCGGCGTAGGTGCGGCCGAAGGTCGAGCGGAATCCGTCGATGTAGCCGATGCCGTCGCCCTCCTGGCTGTGTCCGAAGTACATCGCGTCCTGCGCGGTGGTGATCGGGAAGATGCTGCGTGAGACCGATGTCCGTGGTGTGCCCGGATGCCCCGCCTCGCGCCATGCGGCATGGAAGGCGTCGATCTGCTCCGCCTGCAGGATGTCGAAGGGCTGCCCGGTCGCCTCGGTTAGCAGGGTGGAGGACATGAGGTTGACGCCCCGGCGCCCGGCCCACTCCGCGGTCTCCCGGGTACCAGCCCCCCACCAGATCCGCGAGCGGAGGCCGGGGGAGTGCGGTTCGATCCGTTGCCCGCCGCGACCGCCGCCGAACGGACTGTCGGGATCACGCTCCGCCATCGGCTCGCCCTCGACGGCGCGGAGGAACCGGTCGAAGTGCGCCCGCGCGATGTCCGCGCCGCGCGGGTCGGTCGCACCGGTGTAGCCGAACGCCTCGTAGCCGCGGATGACCGTCTCGGGTGACCCTCGGCTCACCCCGAGCGCGAGCCGCCCGCCGCTGATGAGGTCGACCGCAGCCGCCTCCTCTGCGAGGTACAGCGGGTTCTCGTAGCGCATGTCGATCACGCCGGTGCCGACCTCGATCCGCTCGGTCCTGGCCGCGATGGCCGCGAGCAGCGGCATCGGGGCGCTCTGCTGCCGCGCGAAGTGGTGGACACGGAACGCGACGCCGTTCACCCCGAGGTCGTCCATCCCCTGTGCGAGGTCGATGGCCTGGAGCAGCGAGTCGCGGGCGCTCAGCTCCCGCCCGTTGCCGAGCGGGCCGTAGTGACCGAAGGAGAGGGTGCCGAAACGACGCATGTCGTGGTGAACGGATGCGGTCGCGGAATCATTCCTCGTCGGTCGGGGGCCCCGGGGGCGTCGTGGCCGACGGCGGCGTACGATCCGGGCGGCTGCCGGGGGACTGGAGGCGCGGGTGGTCCTCAGCAGCGCCGTCGTCCTCGTGGATCGGCGCGCTCGGTGAGGACGTCGGGGTGGGCGTCGGCATCGGCGTCGGCGCACCGGTGGGTGCCGTGCCGGTCGGCGCGGTGTCGCCTGGGCTCGTGCCTGCCGGGTCGCCGGAGTCCGCCGGGAGCTCCGAAGGCCGTTCCTCGGGAGCCGGGTCCGGCTGCGGCAGGGGAGACGAGGGTGCGACCTCGTCCGGGGCGGGGCGTGGCGCCGGTCCGCGCCGCTCAGCGGGCGGGTCCTCACGCGGCGGCGCGGATTCGAAGCCGAGCGCGCGCTCCGGATCGACCGTCTCCTCGAGCTGGATCACCGGCAGCGAGGCGGTGCCGACGGCTGCACGACCGCCTCCGGGCGGGAGGGTCGTCAGCGCATTGTGGAGGGTCGCGATCCCGACGCCGAGCACCGCGGCTCCGACGGTCAGCGACGCCGCGGCGACGGCGGCGATGCGAACGCGCAAACGGGCTCCTTCTGCTCGTCGGGTCTCGTGG
>Ga0182743_1001313_pt1 | contig 24640 bp, 18 predicted proteins | sample eDN3rd30CKraftOP_FD_128522 | JGI IMG/M metagenome (GOLD analysis project Ga0182743, IMG submission 128522) | Enriched Organic Plus compost microbial communities from Emeryville, California, USA - eDNA 3rd pass 30_C Kraft OP (version 2) (version 2) ... | reverse complement strand
GGGCTTGCAGAGAACCTGGCCGCGCTCGATCTCCTCGCGCTTGGTGCCGCGGAGCAGACAACCGACGTTGTCGCCGGCGAGACCCTCGTCGAGGATCTTGCGGAACATCTCGACGCCGGTGATCGTGGTCGTGGTGGTCGGGTTGATGCCGACGATCTCGACCTCGTCGCCCGTGTTGACCTTGCCCTGCTCGATGCGGCCGGTGGCGACGGTGCCGCGGCCGGTGATCGAGAAGATGTCCTCGATCGGCATCAGGAACGGCTTGTCGAGGTCACGCTCCGGCTCCGGGATGTAGGAGTCGAGGGCCTCGCCCAGCTCCTGGATCTTCGCGGTGTACTCCGGATCACCCTCGAGCGCCTTGAGGGCCGAGCCCTTGATGATCGGGGTGTTGTCGCCGTCGAACTCGTACTCGTTGAGGAGGTCGCGGACCTCTTCCTCGACCAGCTCGATGAGCTCCTCGTCGTCGACCTGGTCGACCTTGTTGAGGAACACGACGATGTGCGGCACGTTGACCTGACGGGCGAGCAGGATGTGCTCACGGGTCTGCGGCATGACGCCGTCGGCGGCGGAGACGACCAGGATCGCACCGTCCATCTGGGCGGCACCGGTGATCATGTTCTTGACGTAGTCGGCGTGGCCGGGGCAGTCGACGTGGGCGTAGTGCCGGTTCGGGGTCTCGTACTCGACGTGAGAGGTCGCGATGGTGATCCCGCGCTCCTTCTCCTCCGGAGCGTTGTCGATCTCCTCGAAGCTCTTCTTGTCTTCGGAGAGAGTGTTGGTGATCGCCGCGGTAAGGGTGGTCTTGCCGTGGTCGACGTGACCGATGGTGCCGACGTTTACGTGCGGCTTGTCGCGCTCGAACTTCTCCTTGGACATGCTCTCCTGGGACCTTTCTCTGTCGCTTCTTGGATCTCTTGGTTAGTTACGTCTGATTGAACTGCTAAAGCTTGGCGATTCAAGATTTGCCCTGTTTTAGGGCAACCTCTGGAATATAGCCATTCTCGGCGCTCGAGGTCGGCTTGCTAGGCCTCCGCCCCCGACTTGGCGCCAGAACGCGACTCCGCGATCTCCTCCGCGATGTTGGAGGGGACCTCTTCGTAGCGTTCGAACTGCATCGTGTACTGGGCCCGACCCTGGGTCGAGGACCGCAGGTCGGTCGCGTACCCGAACATCTCGCTCAGCGGCACGTAGGCCTGGACGGCCAGCGCGTTGCCGCGCTGCTCCTGGCCCTGGACCTTGCCGCGGCGGCGGGAAAGGTCGCCGATCACGTCGCCGAGGAACTCCTCGGGCGTCGTGACCTCGACGGCCATCACCGGTTCGAGCAGGGTCGGGCTCGCCTTGCGGGCCGCCTCCTGCAGGGCCATGGAGCCCGCCACCTTGAAGGCCATCTCCGAGGAGTCGACGTCGTGGTACGAACCGTCGATCAGCTCGACCTTCACGTCGACCATCGGGTAGCCGGCCTTGACGCCGTTCTCGAGGGCTTCCTTGATGCCCTGCTCCACGGCCGGGATGTACTCGGTCGGGATGACGCCGCCCTTGATCTGGTTGTCGAAGACGAAGCCCTCGCCCGGGGCCGGCGAAAGGTTGATGACCGCGTGGCCGTACTGGCCGCGACCGCCGGTCTGCCGGGCGAACTTGCCGCTCACCTTGTCGACGTCCTTGCGGATCGTCTCGCGGTAGGCGACCTGCGGCTTGCCGACGTTGGCCTCGACGTTGAACTCGCGGATCATGCGGTCGACCAGCACCTCGAGGTGCAGCTCGCCCATGCCGTGGATCAGGGTCTGGCCGGTCTCCTCGTCGGACTCGACCTTGAAGGTCGGGTCCTCCTCGGCCAGGCGCTGGAGCGCGGTGCCCAGCTTCTCCTGGTCGGACTTGGTCTTCGGCTCGATGGCCACCGCGATGACGGTATCGGGGAACTCCATGGACTCGAGCTCGATCGGGGCGTCGGGGGCGGACAGGGTGTCGCCCGTGCCGGTCTGCTTCAGGCCGACGCCGGCGCAGATGTCACCGGAGTAGACGCGCTCGATCTCCTCGCGCGAGTTCGCGTGCATCATGAGCAGGCGGCCGATGCGCTCGGTCTTGCCGGTGGTCACGTTGAGCACGCGCGCGCCGGCCTCGAGGGTGCCCGAGTAGACGCGGAAGTAGGTCAGCTTGCCGACGTACGGATCGGCCATCACCTTGAAGGCGAGGGCGGCGAACGGTCCGGAGTCGTCGGCGGGACGGGTGGCCGCCTCGCGCTCCTCCTCGCCCTTCTTGAGCGGGAGCAGGCCCTCGACCGGGGGGATGTCGAGCGGCGACGGGAGCAGCTCGACGATCTTGTCGAGCAGCGGCTGCACGCCCTTGTTCTTGAAGGAGGAACCACAGAGGACCGGGGTGATCTCGATCGCCAGCGTGGCGGCCTTGAGCGCCTTGAGGATGCGCTCCTCGTCGATCTCCTCGCCCTCGAGGTAGAGCTCCATCAGCTCGTCGTCCTGGTCGGCGATCGCCTCGAGGAGGGTGGTCCGGTACTCCTCGGCCTGGTCGGCCATGTCGTCCGGGATCTCGACGACCTCGAGCTCCTGGCCCATGTCGTCCTTGTAGATGGTGGCCTTCATGGTCACCAGGTCGATGATCCCGGCGAACTCGGCCTCGGCACCGATCGGGAGCTGGATCGGCACGGCGTTGGCACCGAGGCGGTCCTTGATGGTGTCGACCGAGCGGTAGAAGTCCGCACCGGTGCGGTCCATCTTGTTGATGTAGGCGATCCGCGGGACCGAGTACTTGTCGGCCTGGCGCCAGACGGTCTCGGACTGCGGCTCGACGCCGGCGACCGAGTCGAAGACGGCTACGGCGCCGTCGAGGACGCGCAGCGAACGTTCGACCTCGACGGTGAAGTCGACGTGGCCGGGCGTGTCGATGATGTTGATGCGGTGGCCCAGCCACTCGCAGGCGGTCGCGGCCGAGGTGATGGTGATCCCTCGCTCCTGCTCCTGCTCCATCCAGTCCATGGTGGCGGCACCTTCATGGACCTCACCGATCTTGTGGGTACGGCCGGTGTAATACAGGATGCGCTCGGTCGTCGTCGTCTTGCCGGCGTCGATGTGAGCCATGATCCCGATGTTGCGAGTCTTTTCGAGGGGGAAGGAGCGCGCCACTTTTTCTCTCTGGTATTGGAAGTTTCCGGATGGGTTGTGGGCCGGTCCTTCGACCGGCGAGCGGTCGGACCAACCTGACTTTCGGTCGGCGTAACCCAGCTGGAGTCGGGCCGACGGACTCCGGGCCAACAAAAAGCCCCGCAGGATGCAGGGCTGACCCGAGCGACGGGCGACTATAGCAGAGGATCGGGGCTCCGATCAAGCGGGGCCGCAGTTCCGACGACCTCGCACTCCAATAGTCTGGATCCCGCTGCATCCCCGGAGGAGAACCAGCTGTGGAACCGGAAGCGCCGAAACCCGAAAAACCCCGCAAGGACACCGAGAAGAAGCCGACGGTGACCCTCACCGAACGCCAGCGCCGGGAGGCCCGGCAGAGGCGCCGCTCGCGTCGCCGGGGACCGGCCAGGGGCAATCCGCTGACGCGAGGGCTCAAGGCCACCTGGTTCGAGATCAAGCGCACGCTCCTCTTCCTCGGCAACGGCATCCTGACCGGCCTGGCAGCGCTCGGCCCCGTTTTCTCCTCGGTCGGGATGGGCCTCCTCTGGCTGCTCGAGAAGGCCGGCAAGGGCCTCACCGCCCTCGGCCGTGTCTGGCGGAGGGCCCTCGCGACAGCCGGCCGGATCGCCGTCGCCCTCGACCGGGTCGCCACCCCGCACCGGGCGCTGGTCCTGGTCGCCGGGATCGCGGCCGCCATCCTCGGGGTCGCCCAGTTCAAGGGCCTCGGCACGATCGAGATCGGCCAGGCGGGCTACGACGGGATCGAGGACCTGGTCCGGGCGCCGACCACGAGCAACACGACCCCGGCCGGCTCGCACACCCGGATCTTCGTCCCGATCGCCGCGGTGGCCCTGCTCGCGGTGGTCGTGATCGGGCTCGGCGGCGCCACGGCCACCGCGGCCCGCTTCTCCCGCTGGCGGCGCCTCGCCGCGATGACCCTGACCATGATCGGCCTGCTCACCCTCGTCGTCACGCTCCTGATCGACCTTCCCAACGCGACCGACACCGCCGAGGTCGCCCTCGCCTACGAGGGTGTGAGCGCCCGGCTCCTCTCGGGCTTCTGGCTCGAGCTCACCGCCGGGGCGGCCCTGGCGGTCGCCGGGCTCGCCCTCGTGCTCGAGCCCGCCACCAGGCGCTTGCCGGATCGCCGGCGAGAGCGTCACCCCTCGGCCGTCGCCGGGAGCCGCGCGTGAACGGGCGGCTCGCCGCGATCGCCGCCCTGCTCGGAGCGGCCATCGTGATCATCGCGCAGGTGGTGACCGCCTTCTCGCTCGAGAACGAGCTCGGTGAGGTGCTCGACACGGTCACGCTGCTCGAGAAGCACGGCGTCGTGACCGCGATCATCGGCCTGGTCGCGGCGCTGGCGCTCGTCTTCGCGGTCGCCCTCGGTTCCCGGCCCGCCGTCATCTTCATGATCGGGATGGGTGCCGCGGTGATCCTGATCTTCCTCATCGTCGACGTCCCCGACATCGGGTCCACGGGTATGTTCAACACCCCGACGGCCGGGAATCTGGACGCCACCGCCAAGGCAGAGGCAGGCCTCTGGCTGGAACTCCTCGGTGGCGTGATCCTCGTGCTGTCTGGCATCGCACTGCTCACGTTGGATTCGAACAAGTTGCGAGCGATCGGTCCCCAGTCCGTCCCCAGTCCATCCAAGGAGAAAACGAATCGATGAAGCGCATCCGAACTCTCACCCTCTTGCTGGCCGCCGTCCTCACCGCGGGAGTCGTCGCGGTCGGATGCGGGGGTGAAGAGAAGGAGAAGTGGGAAGGCAAGGAGATCCCGCTGGGCGCGCTGTTCTCCACCACCGGTGACGGTTCCACCTATGGGCCGCAGCAGGTCAACGGGGCGCAGCTCGCCGTGGACGAGATCAACGCCGACGGTGGCGTCGAGGGCGCCTCGGTCACGCTGACCCAGCGCGACGACGAGTCCACCCCGGAGGTTGCGGCGGACGAGATGAGGGAGCTGATCGAGCAGGCCGAGGTCCTGGCGGTGCTCGGACCGACCTTCTCCAACGCCGCCGCCGAGGCCGATCCCGTCGCGAACGAGCTCGGCACCCCGGTCATCGCGGTGTCGAACACGGGCCCCGGCATCGTCGGCGACTGCGACTACCCCTGCGACTTCATCTTCCGCGACTCGCTCGGAGAGGCCACCGCGATCCCGGCCAACGTCGACCACGCGGTGTCCGCCGTGAACCCGAAGGTCGCGGCGGTGATCCATCCCGCGAACGACCCGTTCGGGGAGACCTCCGCCGAGACCGCCCGGCAGGCCTTCGAGAAGGCCGGTGTGAAGGTGACCGTCCACACCGCCGACGAGTTCTTCGCCACCGACCCCAAGAACCCGCCCCAGATCGTGATGATCACCGCTTCCGCCGGCGAGGCCGCGGCCGACCTGATCAAGGACCTGCGCCGGAGCGGCTTCAAGGGGACCATCCTCGGCGGCAACGCGTTCAATTCGCCGGTCGTGGCCGAGGCCGCCGGCAAGGCCGGCAAGGGTGCCCAGAGCGCCTCCGCCTGGTACGCGGGCAACGAGTCCGAGGAGAACCAGGAGTTCATCGAGGCCTACCGCGCCAAGTACGGCGAGGAGCCCGATCAGTTCGCCGCCCAGGCCTACACGGGCGTGAAGCTCCTGGCCGAGGCCGCCGAGGAGGCGGACCTCTCCTTCGACGACGTCGCCGCGGACCGCAAGGCCCTGAAGGAAGCGCTCGAAGGCGTCCACGAGGAAACCCCGCTCGGCGATTTCAGCTTCACGCCGGACCATGACGTGAGCCAGCCGATCTGGATCGTCGCCATGAACGGCAAGGACGGCTACGACCTGGTCGAGAAGGTCGAGCCCAAGTAGCCGACCCGCCCCCGGGGCGACCACATTTGGAGACGACGGAGGCCCGCGACCATCGCGGGCCTTCGTCTTTTTCGGAGTCGACGCCGATCGCGCGTCGGGCCTCAGACCCGGACCGGTGCCTGCTCGCTCCTCACGACCTCGGCCTTGGCGATGAACCGCTCCCGCAGTTCCCTCACCGACCGGGTCATCGATCCCGAAGCGCGCCGCTGGATCACCAGGAGCACGTCGACGTCTCCACCCCGGATCGGTCGGTACGTGATCGACCCCGAGCGTTCCAACGGGTCTCCGATCACCGAGTAGTCAGGAAGAACCGTCGAGCCAAGTCCCTCGGCGACCAGGAGCTTGCCCATCTCCGCACCGTCGGTCGTGTAGCTCGGCGAGAAGCCACGACCTCCCAGGAGGCGGTTGAGATAGCGGTGCATGACGTAGCCGGACCTCATGGCGATCAGACCCTCTTCGAGCAGGTCGTCGGGATCGACCACGTCCTTGGCGGCCAGGGGGCTGTCCGAACGGCAACAGAGCACCGGGCGGCCGCGCAACAGCTCCACCGAGTCGAAGTCCGACGGGAGTTCGTCGTCGTCCAGGTAGTTGACGAGTCCCAGGTCCAGGCCGCCTTCGAGAAGATCGCGGTGGATCCGTTCCTGCTGGGTCGCCAGGACCTCGACCTGGGTCGAGGGGTTCTCATCCTGGAACGCCCTGACCGTCGGGGCGAGCAGAGGCACGGTGGCGGCGCTGACCGTTCCAAGCCGAACCACCCTGGTGTTCTCGTGACGATCGTCGGCCGCCCGCCGGAGGCTTTCGGCGGACTCGATGACGTTGAGGATGTGGGGAAGGAGCTCGCGGCCGGCCTCGCTCACCGAGGTGCCGCTGCGACCCCGGTCCAGGATGTCCACGCCGAGCTCCAGTTCCAGCTTTCGCACCGTTTCGCTCAGCGCGGGTTGGGAGATGTGGAGTTCCTCACCCGCGCGACGGAAAGAGCCCAACCGGGCAACGGCGGCGATGTATTCCAGTTGCTCGATTCTCATCCGGACACCTTCTTGATTGGGTAGATCAAGATAGTAAGGAAACCCTATCACCCCTTCGGCGATTGCGATTTGACCAGCCCGGAGAACGGAGGCATCATCCGCGTTTCAATTTTTCTCTACTTACTCGATCAAGATACTTAGCAATATGATCTCCCTCAAGGAACTCGTCAAGACGTTCGATCGCAGCGACTCCTCTCATCGCGCCCTCGACGGCATCAATCTCGAAGTCGAACGGGGCGAGATCGCCGCGGTGGTCGGACCCAGCGGCGCCGGCAAGAGCACCCTTGCCCGCTGCATCAACATGCTGGAGCGTCCCACCTCGGGCCGGGTGATCGTCGATGGGACCGACCTCACGGCCCTGCGCGAGCGTCACCTCCGGGACGCCCGGCGCTCGATCGGCACGGTTTTCCAGGCATCCAGCCTGCTCAGCCGAAAGACGGCCGCCCAGAACATCGCCCTTCCCCTCGATTTCCTCGAGGTGACGAAGAAAGAAAGGGATGCCCGAGTGGCAGAGCTCCTGGAGCGCGTCGGCCTGGCCGATCGTGGCGACAGCTACCCGCACGAACTGTCCGGTGGCCAGCGCCAGAGGATCGGTATCGCCAGGGCGCTTGCCCTGCGCCCGTCCGTCCTCCTCTCCGACGAGGCCACCTCCGGCCTGGATCCAGCCACGACCAAGTCGGTCCTCGCGATGCTCAGCGAGCTGCGTGATGACCTTGGCCTGACCATCATCCTGATCACCCACGAGATGGATGTGGTTCGGGAGGTGGCCGACCGGGCGGCTCTGCTCGAGGACGGACGCATCGTCGAGGAAGGGCTCCTCGGAGACCTGATGCGCGACCGGAACTCCGCCCTGGGTCGATCGCTACTCCCCCATCCGACGGCCCACCGGGCCGAAGTGGGCACCCAGGTATGGAAGGTCCAGTACGTGTCCGACCACGTCGACCCCGACTGGATCTCCCGTCTCTCGGGTGAGATCGGAGCTCCGGTGACCCTGCTGGCCGCGGCCATCGAGACCACCGCCGGCCAGCCGGTCGGCAGGGCGACCATCTCGATCCCCGCCACCGATGCCGACCGGATCGATCGCTTGCTCGCCGGCTACGGCATCTATGGCGAGATCGAGTCCGATTCCACCGCGGCGCTCGTCGAACCCGAACTGACGGGGGTCGCCTGATGCTTGCCACCGTCACGCCGATCAACGAGCTGCCGGAGTTGCTGCTTCCCGCGCTTCGCGAGACCCTGACCATGGTCGGTGTCGTGATGGTCCTCGTGGTGTCCCTTGGCACCCCCCTGGGGGTGCTCCTTCACAACACAGGTCCGAACGGGCTCTTCCCCCGGCCCCGGGTCAACGCGCCTCTAAGTTGGGTCGCGAACCTGGGGCGTTCGCTGCCGTTCCTGGTCCTGATGGCGACGATAATCCCCTTCACCCGCCTGATCACCGGTACAACGATCGGGATCTGGGCCGCAATTGTCCCGATGACGGTGGCGGGAATCCCGTTCTTCGCCCGCATCGTCGAGAGCGCCCTGCGCCAGGTTCCCTCCGAGGTGACCGACGTGGCCCGGGCGTCCGGCGGATCGACCCGCCAGATCATCACCCACGCACAGCTTTCCGAAGCGCTGCCGGCGCTGGTCGCCGGAGTCACGCTGAACACGATCGCCATGCTCGAGTACTCGGCCATTGCCGGCACGATCGGCGCCGGTGGCATCGGCTTCGTGGCGATCACCTACGGCTACCAGCGCTTCGACACCAACGTGATGCTCGCGACCGTCCTGATCCTGGTCGTACTCGTCCAGATCGTGCAGTTCAGCGGCGACCGGATCGCGCGCCACCTCAAGAAGGGCTGAACGCCCGAAACACCTCGCAACCCTCACCAACCAATGGAGAACCACCCATGAGCAAAAACGAAGGAACCAAACACGACCCGAATCGCGGGTACTCGATCGATACCGGAAAGAAGAAGCGGCGCAACCTGCTGACGGGGCTGGGAGTCCTGATCCTGGTCGTCGCGGTCGCGGTCGTCGTCATCAACGCCACCAAGGGCGACGACGCCAGCGCCAAGAATTTCGGCGACAACCTCAAGATCGGCTACAACTCGGCGTTCGCCTCCGAGCAGCGCCTGCTCGAGTTCGTAAACGAGGAGATCGCACCCGACTACGGGCTGACCATCGAGCCGGTTTCGATCGCCGACCCCCAGCAGATCGATCGGTCGGTCAGCGAAGGGATCCTCGCCGGCACCATCTACGAACACAAGCACTGGATGAACTTCCAGAAGCAGTCCGGAGGGTTCGAGGTTGAGGCCGTCCTGCCGATCTACAAGTGGGCGTTCGCCGTCTACTCCGACAAGCACGACAGCCTGGAGGACCTGCCGGACGGCGCGACCATCGCCGTGCCGGACGATCCCTCGAACCAGAGCCAGGCCCTCTGGCAGTTGGAGAAGGCCGGCCTGATCAAGCTCGACCCCGACGTCGACCCCTGGACCGTCCAGCTCGCGGACGTCACCGAGAACCCCCACAACTACAACCTGAAGCCGCTCGGGCTCGCGGTCATGCCTCGTGCACTTCAGAACCTGGACGCGGCGATGAGCTACGTCGACTTCTTCGACAGCGCCGACGTTCCGGCCGACAAGGAGATCGCCTCGCCGATCGCACCCGACGAGTTCGACGCCCAGCTGGTGATCGGCACCAAGTACGCGGACGACCCGAGCATCGACAAGCTCAAGGAGCTCTGGGCCGACCCCCGCATCCAGGAATACATCGAGAAGGAAGGCAAGCCCGCGATCTTCCCGGTCACGGCCGGCTGATTCGGGTCAGAGAAAGGAGCAACGGAAAATGTCAAAGGGACGCATTCCGGTCAACGCATTCGACATGACGTGCATCATGCACCAGTCCCCCGGTCTCTGGGCGAGGCCGGAGGACCGGTCCACGGCGTACAAGGACCTCGACTACTGGGTGGACCTGGCCAAGCTCTTGGAGAAGGGCAAATTCGACGCTCTCTTCATCGCCGATGTCCTCGGGGTCTACGACTCGTACCAGGGTTCTCGTGATCCATCGGTCCGACGCGCGATGCAGGTGCCCGTCCACGACCCGCTGATGCAGGTTTCCGCGATGGCGGCGGCGACGGAGAAGCTCGGCTTCGGCATCACCGTGTCGGCCACCTACGAGCAGCCGTACGCACTGGCGAGGCGGTTCAGCTCGCTCGATCACCTCACCAAGGGCCGGATCGGGTGGAACATCGTGACCTCCTATCTCGACGGCGCCGCCAGAAACCTCGGGATGGACCGCCAGATGTCGCACGATGAGCGCTACGACCTCGCCCAGGAGGTAGTGGACGTCTGCTACAAGCTGTGGGAAGGCTCCTGGGAGGAAGACGCGGTCATCGAGGATCGCGAGAACCAGATCTACGCCGACCCCGCGAAAGTCCACGACATCGGCCACAAGGGGCACTACTTCTCCGTGCCCGGCATGCACCTCAGTGAGCCGTCACCTCAGCGCACACCGGTCATCTGGCAGGCGGGGACTTCTCCGAAGGGTCGCGCGTTCGCAGCCCGCAACGCGGAAGCGGTGTTCACCGTGGCCCCGACCCCGAAGATCCTGCGCGCCTACGTCGACGACATTCGGGCGGACGCGGCGAAGGTGGGTCGCGACCCGCGATCCATCCAGATCTTCACGGAGGTCTGCACGATCGCCGCAGACACCGATGAGGAAGCTCAGGAGATTTACCGGGACTACCTCGAGTGGACCGACATCGAAGGTGCCCTGGCGTTCTACGCTGGCGTGACCGGAATCGACCTGTCGCAACTGGATCCGGACGAGCCCCTCGAGTACGTGGACACGGACTCTGCGCGGTTCGCCCTCGAGATCTTCTCCAAGGCCGATCCGGACGTCCAGTGGACGCCGACCGAGGTCGCGAAGTACGTAGGCATCGGCGCCATGGGTCCGGTCATCGTGGGGTCCGCATCGACGGTGGCGGACGAGCTGGAGCGTTGGGTCGACGAAGCCGACATCACCGGCTTCAACCTCGCGTATGCGGTCACTCCGGGCACGTTCGAGAACTTCATCGAGTACGTCGTTCCCGAACTGCAGCGACGCGGACGGTACTGGGAGGACTACGACGAAGGATCGACCCTTCGCGAGAAGCTCTACGGCCCGGGACACTCGCGGGTGCGCGACGATCACCCTGCCGCCCGCTACCGGGACCGGCTCGGTGCCTCCACGCCGGTCGGCAATCCCTCCTGAGAGGCAGGCCAATGAGTCTCAAACTCCACTGGTTTCTACCTACCCAGGGTGACGGCCGAAGCCTCATCGAGACCGGCGAACGCGGCGAACTGGGGATCGCGGGCGGCTACAGGCCGCCCACCCTCCCCTATCTCTCCCGCATCGCCACCGCGGCCGAGGATCTCGGGTTCGAAGCGGCACTCACTCCCACCGGTGTCTGGTGTGACGACGCCTGGATAGTCACGTCGATGTTGAGCCAGCTCTCCAGTCGGCTCAAGTTCCTGGTCGCTTTCCGCCCCGGCCTGGTCTCACCGACGCTGGCGGCCCAGATGGCGGCGACATTCAGCTTCCACGCGCCGGGGCGGCTGCTCCTGAACGTGGTCACCGGGGGTGAGGACCATGAGCAACGCATGTTCGGGGACTTCCTCGACAAGGCCGAGAGATACAAAAGAAGCGCGGAGTTCCTGGAGGCGGTCGACAGACTCTGGGACGGAGAGATCGTCGACTTCGACGGTGAGCACTTCCGGCTCGACGAAGCCCGCGTCCACCGGCAGCCCGACCCCAAACCCTCGATCTACTTCGGTGGGTCATCCCCCGAGGCGCTCGACGTCGCCGCCAGGCACGTCGACGTCTACCTGACCTGGGGGGAACCGCCCGAGGCCGTGGCAGAAAAGGTCGCGGCGGTCAGGAGTCGTGCCGAGGAGGCGGGACGGACGGTCCGTTTCGGGGTGCGACTCCACACGATCAGCCGGGACGAGTCGGCCGACGCGTGGAGAGACGCGGAGAGGTTGCTCGATTCGGTGGACCCGGAAACGGTTCAACACGTCCAGCAGCAGCTCGCGCGCTCGCAATCGGAGGGGCAGAAGCGAATGCTCGAACTCCACGGGGGGTCCCGCTCGGACCTCGAGGTGTACCCGAACCTCTGGGCGGGAGTGGGCCTGGGTCGCGGCGGCGCCGGTACCGCGATGGTCGGGAGCCACACCGAGGTGGCCGACCTCATGGAGGAGTACGCGCGGGCGGGAATCGACGAGTTCGTCCTCTCGGGCTACCCGCACCTGGAGGAGCTCTACTGGTTCGGGGAGGGGGTCATCCCGATCCTCGAGTCAAGGGGGCTGTTCCGGCGCCCCGAAGAGCTCGTGGCGACCGGGGGTTCCAACGTGAACCATGTGGTCCCGTTCACGGCCCAGGCGAAATGAGCGTTGTACGTGAACGGAAGCGGGTGGGGATCGTCGGCGGTGGGGCCGCCGGCGTGACCACCGCCTTCCATCTGGCCGGAAACCCGGATATCGAGATCAGCCTCATCGATCAGACCGGAACCTTCGGACCCGGCATCCCCTACGCGACGCCGGATCCCGAGCACCGTCTAAACGTCGCCGCCGACAGGATGGGTGCGGTCGCCTCGGATCCCGGCGACTTCCTCGACTGGCTCCAGGAATCCGGTCGGACGGTGGACGGGAACGATTTCGTGGCCCGAGGCATGTTCGGCGAGTACCTGGTCGATCTCCTCCGCCGAGCGGAGGCTCGGGCCGCCGAATCGGGACAGGCGATCGAACGAGTCACCGCAGAGGCCACGAGCGTCGATCTCGGCCATCGGGGAGTGGACTTGACCGTCGAGGACCCGGATGGACGTCGGGTTCTGGCGTTCGATCACGTCGTGATCGCCACCGGTCCCTTGCCGGCGGGCGACCCGGTCGAGATTCCCACGGACCTCCGGGAAAACGGAACCTACGTAAGGAACGCCTGGGAAATGGGGCCCGAGAGCCGGAGCGCGGGCGAGGGGGACACCCTGATCATCGGGTGCGGCCTGACCATGATCGACTCAGCCATCTCGATCGCGGGTGGCGCCGAACCAGGCCGCGTGATCGCGGTCTCCCGGACCGGCATGATTCCCGTCTCCCACCGCGCCGACTACGTGACCGTCGACCCGCCGACGTTATCTCCGGACGGGCCCGTAGACCTGAGTACGGCCGTGGGGCTGTTCACCGAGACCGTGGATCGAGCACGAGCCATGGGCGGAGACTGGCGGGACGCGATGGACGCCATGCGGCCGGTCACCCCCGAGATCTGGCGCCGAATGCCGCTAGCGGACAAGCGTTGGTTCTTGCGTCACCTCCAGCGCGTGTGGGAGTCGCACAGGTTCCGCATGGCTCCGGAGGTAGCTGCTCGCTTCGCGGAGCTCGAACGATCCGGTTTGATCGAGGTCAGGGCGGGTCAGATCGCCGGCATCGCGCCCACGGGCTCCGGCGCCCGCGTCACGATCGCCGGCAACGGTGGGGCCCGGACGATCGACGCCTGCCGGATCATCAACTGCACCGGCGCGAGTGGCGACGTGACCAGTTCCGCCCCGCCCCTGATCCGCGGACTGATCGATTCGGGACTGGCGTGCCCCGACCCACTCCGGCTCGGGCTGGACGTGTCGCGCGACGGCCGGGCGATCGATCGTCAGGGCCTTGAGTCAGACCGCATCAGCCTGATCGGTTCAATCAGGCGCGGGGCAGAATGGGAGTCGATCGGTATCACCGAAATCCGCGCCCAGGCGGCGACAATCGCAGAGCGCCTGACCCGAACGGCATCGTTCGCACCAGGTTGAACACCACACCGGACCGGGCCACGCTACGAAAGGGCGGCCGCGAGCCGCCCTTTCTCTGCCGTGGGGAACCCGGACTGCGCCGAATCCGGCATTTCGTCGCTGCTCCATTCCCGCCGGGAAACGGTTGCATCGGGTCATGCAACGAAAAGGGCGGCCGCAGGGCCGCCCTTTTTTGAAGCTCTTCGTGCCTGTTACCAGCGGTAGTGGGCGAAGGCCTTGTTGGCCTGGGCCATGCGGAAGATGTCGTCCTTCCGCTTGTAGGCGTTGCCCTGCTGCTTGGTCGCGTCGAGGATCTCGTTGGCGAGACGCTCGGACATCGAGTACTCGCTGCGGGCGCGGGCGAAGTCCACGAGCCAGCGGACCGCGAGGGTGCGGGCGCGGCGGGACGGAACCTCGACCGGGACCTGGTAGGTGGCGCCACCGACGCGGCGGGAGCGGACCTCGAGGGCCGGGGTGAGCTGCTTGATCGCCTCTTCGAGGGTCTCGACGGCGTCTTCGCCGGAACGCTCGCCGACCAGGGCGAGGGCGTCGTAGACGATCCGCTCGGCGGTGGACTTCTTGCCGTCGCGCATCACCTTGTTGATGATCTGCTGGACCAGACGGCTGCGGTACTTGGTGTCGGCCTCGAGCGGGCGGATCACCGCTGCGTTACGACGTGCCATCAGCTCGCCTTCACTCCGTAGCGGGAACGGGCCTGCTTGCGGTCGGACACGCCGGCCGCGTCCAGGGTGCCCCGGACGACCTTGTAACGAACACCCGGCAGGTCCTTGACTCGGCCGCCACGGATGAGTACGACGGAGTGCTCCTGCAGGTTGTGCCCCTCACCGGGGATGTACGCGGTGACCTCCATGCCGTGGGCGAGGCGCACACGGGCGATCTTCCGGAGAGCCGAATTCGGCTTCTTCGGGGTCACGGTGGCAACACGGGTGCAGACGCCGCGACGCTGCGGTGCGGCGACCTTCTTCTTGTTGCCCTGCCCGGACTTGAGACCCGGGGTGGTCACTTTCTTCTTGGGCTTCTTGCGGCCCTTGCGTACGAGTTGGTTGGTATTAGGCACGGCGGGGGATACTACACATCCTTTGGATTCTTCGCCTTCTGACACCGTTTCCGCGCAATCCACGAGCCAGGACCGTCCGATTCTCGCGATCGACGTCGATGGCGTGATCAGCCTGTTCGGTTTCGAGACCCCGCCACCGGCCGAGATCGCGCGGTGGGAGCTGATCGACGGCACTCCCCACTGCATCTCGATCGCGGCGGCCGAACGGATTGTCCGGCTTTCCAGCGATTTCGAACCCGTGTGGGCGACCGGCTGGCAGGAGCGGGCCAACGACCGGCTGGCCCTGATCACCGGCATCGGCCCCCTGCCCGTGATCGAGTTCGACGCCCACCGCAGCCCGGGAGAGTCCACCGGGACCACGGCCGCGCATTGGAAGCTGGACGCGATCGGGGCGTACTGCGGGGGTCGGGCCCTGGCCTGGATCGACGATTCCTTCGACGACAGCTGCTACGAGTGGGCGGAGGCCCGGGAGGAGGCGGGGTCCCCGACGCTGCTGGTGCCGACCGAACCGGAGATCGGGTTCGAGGAGGCCCAGGCGGCGGTGATGGCCGAGTGGGCAGCGTCACTGGCCGGTGTCGGTGACGGCCAGGACCATCTAGACTGAGCCAGATGGAGGGCTACTGGCCAATTCTTTTCATGCTCGTCGCGCTCAAGGTGCCGGCGATCTTCATGATCTACCTCCTCTACTGGGCGGACAAGGCCGAGCACGAGGACGGGCTCGTCGACGAGGGCAACGACGGCGGCAACCGGCGTCGGCGCCCCCGGCCGATCACCCCGCGCGGTCCCCGGCGGGACCCCCACGGCGGCGGCGCCGTCGCGCCTCCGGTCCGGCGCACGCGGGCACCGGAACCGGCGGTCGGCCACCGCGTCGCTTGGCGCGGCAATCAGGCCACGGCAGGCGAGCGCGACCCGGCCCGTGCCCGGGACTCCGAACGCTCCTTCTGAAGCGTCCGCAGGTACGGCTCGAAGTCGACCTCGACGGTGTGCCGCTTCGAGTTGACGAAGCGGCGGCTCATCCTCGCCTGCTCCCGGGCGATCTCCCGGTTCATCTCGAGCACGTCCGGCAGCGCTCCCTCGCCCGTGATCAGCTCGGCCACCCAGTCACACTGGACCTCGGCCAGCGGCATGATCGCTCCGAGGGGCTGGATCAGCCCGATGAAGTAGAGGCCGGGGAGGTTCGGGGGAACGACCCGCTGGTACAGGTCGACCTTGTTGTCGACCGCGCTGAACACCTCCGGGTCGAGGAACGGGAACGTGATCTTGTAGCCGGTGCAGTAGACGATCAGGTCGATCCGCTCGCGTGATCCGTCGGTGAACACGACCGAGTCGCCGTCCAGCCGTTCGATGTTCGGCTTCACGGTGATGTCGCCGTGGCCGAGCCGGTTGTAGAGGTCCTGCGAGACGGTCGGGTGGGCGTGCAGGAGCTTGTGGTCCGGCTTGGGCAGCCCGTAGTCGGTCGGCTTGCCGACGGCCAGGCGCAGCATCAGGCTCATGCCGAGGCTCTGGAGCGCGATCGGGGCCCTCGCCAGGAGCCCGGTGGTGTGGTGGTCGGTCGGGGTGCTCCCGATGTACTTGGGCAGCACCCAGGCGCCGCGGCGCATCGCCAGGAAGGTCGCCTCCGCGTGGCGGGATGACTCGACCGCGATGTCGGTCGCCGAGTTACCGATCCCGAGGACCAGCACCCGTTTCCCCTCGAAGATGTCCGGGGTGCGGTAGTCGTGGGCGTGCACCTGTTCGCCCTCGAACGTGTCGGAGCCGGGGAAGGCCGGTTCGGGCCAGCGCTTGTCCCAGTGGTGTCCGTTGCACACCAGGACGTCGGTGAAATGGTCAGTTCCGCGTTCACCGTCGCGGGTCGCCCAGGTGACGTCCCAGCCACCGCCCTCCGCCGGCACGACCGATTCCACCTCGGTCCGGAAGCGGATCGTGTCCCGCAGGCCGAAGTGGTCGACGAAGTCCTCGAAGTACTCCTGGATCTGGAAGTGGTCCGGGTAGTCCGGGAACGACTTCGGCATCGGGAACCGCGCGTACTCCATCATCTGCCGGGACGTGTTGATGTGGAGCGACTTGTAGGCCGCCGACTGGCCGTTGTCGTTGTCGTACTTCCAGTTGCCGCCGATGTACGAGCCCTTCTCGTAGCACTCGTACTCGATCCCCTTTTCCTTGAGGCTCCGCAGGGCGGTGATGCCGGAAGAACCGGCGCCGATCACGCAGACGCGGGGCTTCCGTGCGCCACCGGGTCCCTTGCCGTTGACGGTGGCCGCTGCAGTGAGGTCTACCTCCGAAGCTTCCATGCCGGGAGTGTAGACCAAACTTGACACGAAGTCATGTCAATTATGAAACCTGCGGGCCGACCGCTCGCCGGGGTCAGATGTGGTTCGCCGGTTCCGGGCGGTTCAGCTTCCGGTAGGCGCCCTGGTAGAAGAGCAGGGGATCCGGGGCCTCCTTGTGCTTGCCGTGCGAGACGACCCGTCCGAGCAGGATCTCGTGGTCTCCCCCCTCGTCGATCCGCTCCACCTCGCACTCGAGGTGGGCGACGGTGCCGGCGAGCACCGGCAGGCCGAGCCTGCCCTCGGTGAACTCGTGGAGATCGGGCTCCAACCGGACGCCCGTCCTGGCGAACCAGTTCGAGTGGTCCTGCTGGCCCTCGGCGAGGATGTTCGCCACGAAGCCGCCCCGGCCCCTGATCGCATCCAGGGTGAGGCTCTCCCGGGCCAGGCAGATCAGGATCAACGGCGGATCGAGGGAGACCGAGGTGAAGGCGTTGGCCGTGGTGCCGCAGGGCTCGCCGTCCTGGTCCGTCGTGGTCACCACGGTGACCCCTGTCGCGAAGTGGCCGAGGATCGAGCGGAGTTCGCGCGAGCTGTCCCCGGTCCCGTCGCCGACCTCCCTGGAGAGAGCCAGCTCGGAGACGTAACGGGCGACCTCGTCGACCTGGACCATCTTGAGACCGTACCTCTCGGCAAACCTGGCCAGATAGGAGGTGCCCGCAGACTCGCCGTCCTCATCGAGGATCTGGCAGAGGACAACCGAATCGCCGGTGCCGGCGAGCCGGCTCAGGTCCATCGCGGCCTCGACGTGCGCGTTCCTGGCCAGCACTCCCCCCTCCCGCTCGCGGAGAGGGAAGACGTGCCCGGGCCGGACGATGCTCTCGGGCCCGTTGGCGGGGTTGATCGCAACCGCGATCGTGTGGGCGCGGTCCGCGGCGGAGATACCCGTCGAAACCCCCTCCGCCGCTTCGATCGAAACCGTGAAGTCCGCCTGGTCCACCGGTACCCGGCGCTCGGATAGCGGCTGGAGCTGCAGTTCGTCGCATCGCTCGCCGGTCAACCCGAGGCAGATCAGACCCCGCCCGTCCTTCGCCATGAAGTTGATCCGGTTGGTGTCGGCCGCCCGGGCCGGCACCACGAGGTCACCGTCGGTCTTCGAGTGGCGGCCGCCGCTCACGATGAGCATGCGACCCGCCTTGAACTCCTCGATCGCTTCTTCGGCCGAGCAATGAACGGGAACGGTGGCGGTTGGGTCGAACAATGCTGCTTCCTTAGTTGATAATTCTTATCGAAATACTTGGCATAGGACTATAGGGATCCGAGCGTCGAGAACGTGATCGGACCGTTCTATAGGCCGAGAGACAGGTCCGATCCCGGGCAGCGCCGGTCCCGCCCTCTGCAACGGCGAAGGGCGCCCGTGGGCGCCCTTCGCTTGCGATCTTCTTCGGTCGCGGTCTACTTCTCGGAGGTGGCGTCGATCTCCTGCGAGATCTCGTCCAGCTCGTCCGCGAAGGACTCGCCGAAGCCGTCGGCGCTCGCACCGTCGCCGTTCTCGACCAGGAGATCCTCCTCGAGCAGGACCGTCTCCTCCGCCGGCGCGATGGGTTCGGCCGGCTCGATGGTCATCGAGCGGTAGTGCTTGAGGCCGGTCGCGGCCGGGATCAGCTTGCCGATGATGACGTTCTCCTTGAGGCCGACCAGACGGTCGCGCTTGCCTTCCAGCGCGGCGTCCGTGAGGACCTTGGTGGTCTCCTGGAAGGAGGCCGCCGAGAGGAACGACTTCGTCGCCAGCGAGGCCTTGGTGATGCCGAGGATCTTCTCCTGGGCCTTGGCCGGGGTGCCACCCTCGGCCTTCACCTTCTTGTTGATGGCCTTGAGGGTCTGACGATCCTCGAGCTGGCCCGGCAGCAGGTCGGTCGAGCCCTTGGTCTCGATCTCGACCTTCTTCAGCATCTGCCTGACGATGACCTCGATGTGCTTGTCGTTGATCTCGACGCCCTGGGTCTTGTAGACCTTCTGGACCTCGGCGACCAGGTACTGCTCCACCGCGGTGCGACCGCGGACGCGGAGCACGTCGGCCGGGTACAGCGAACCCTCGTTCAGCTGCTGGCCGACCTCGACCTTGTCGCCTTCCTTGACGTTGAGACGGGTCCGGGGCGGGAACGTGTACTGGCTCTCCTCGCCGTTGTCCTCGGTCACGGTGACCACGATCTGCTTCTCGTTCTGCTCGATCGAGACCTTGCCGGCCACCTCGGACATCTGGGCGAGGCCCTTCGGCTTGCGCGCCTCGAACAGCTCGACCACTCGGGGGAGACCCTGGGTGATGTCCTGCCCGGCCACACCACCGGTGTGGAAGGTACGCATCGTGAGCTGGGTGCCCGGCTCGCCGATCGACTGGGCCGCGATGGTCCCGATCGAATCACCGATCTCGACCATGAAGCCGGTCGCCGGCGAGACGCCGTAGCAGGAGCGGCAAATGCCCCGCTCGGACTCGCACTTGAACGGCGAGCGCACCGGCACGGCGGCGCTCTCGTCGCCCTCGTACGCGCTCGCGATCTCCTTCAGGTCGGCCTTCGAGATGAGCTGGCCCTTCTTGAGCAGCTCACGCCCGCGCTTGGTCTCGTACTTCTTGGCGGCCAGTCGGCCGACGAGGTTCGGGTTCGGCGCGTCGTCCACGAAGACGGGCATCTCGATGAACTCCTTCGTCTTGCAGTCGTCGTCGAGGACGATCACGTCCTGGGCGACGTCGACGAGACGACGGGTCAGGTAACCGGAGTCCGCGGTACGGAGGGCCGTGTCGGCCAGACCCTTACGGGCACCGTGGGTCGAGATGAAGTACTCGCCGACCGACAGTCCTTCGATGAAGTTGGACTTGATCGGGCGCTCGATGATCTCGCCCTTCGGATTGGCCATCAGGCCTCGCATGCCGGCGAGCTGACGGATCTGCTTGAACGAGCCACGGGCGCCGGAGTTGGCCATCATGAAGATCGGGTTCAGCTGACGGAGGTTGTCCTCCATCGCCTGACCGACCTCCTCGGTGGCCCGGTTCCACTTCTCCGTGACCAGCTTGTGCCGCTCCTCGGCGGTGTGCCAGCCCTCGTCGAACTCGGCCTGGATCCGGGCGGTCTCCTCCTCGTACTTCGCGAGGATCTCCTCCTTCTCCGGCGGCGGCACGACGTTGTTCTTCGACACCGTGATGCCGGCCCGCGAGGAGAAGGTGAAGCCCAGCTCCTTGAAGGCGTCGAGCACCTGCGAGATCGCCGGGGCGCCGTAGGTGTCGACGAGCCAGCCGACCATGTCGTTGATGTCCTTCTTCTTCAGCGACTGGTTCACGAAGGAGTACGCGTTCGGGTCATACTCGTCCTCGAGTGCCTCGGCCAGGGCCCGCTCGATCCGGTCGTTGAAGATGATCCGGCCGACCGTGGTGAGGAAGTGCTCCTCGCCGTGGCCGCGGTACTCCGCGTAGTCGTGGAGCTTCACGACGCCGTTCTCGTAGGCGAGCTCGGCCTCCTGGGCGGTCCGGAACGGATGCGGCACCTTCTCGAGCTTCGACGGATCGAGCTCGGTCACGTCCTCCTCGGAGTAGGTCAGGTAGTACAGACCCAGCACCATGTCCTGCGTCGGGGTCGCCAGCGGCGCACCGTGGGCAGGCGAGAGGATGTTGTTGGCGGAGAGCATCAGGACCCGGGCCTCGGCCTGGGCCTCGGCGCTCAGCGGCACGTGGACCGCCATCTGGTCACCGTCGAAGTCGGCATTGAAGGCCGAGCAGACGAGCGGGTGGACCTGGATGGCCTTGCCCTCGACCAGGATCGGCTCGAAGGCCTGGATGCCCAGGCGGTGCAGCGTGGGCGCGCGGTTCAGCAGAACCGGGTGCTCTTCGATGACCTCTTCGAGCACGTCCCAGACCTCGGGAACCATCGACTCGACCATCTTCTTGGCCGCCTTGATGTTCTGGACGGCCTTGCGCTCGACGAGCTGGGCCATGATGAACGGCTTGAACAGCTCGAGGGCCATCAGCTTCGGCAGGCCGCACTGGTGCAGCTTCAGCGACGGACCGGCGACGATGACCGAACGGCCGGAGTAGTCGACGCGCTTGCCGAGCAGGTTCTGGCGGAACCGGCCCTGCTTGCCCTTGAGCATGTCCGAGAGCGACTTCAGCGCCCGGTTGCCCGGTCCGGTGACCGGACGGCCGCGGCGGCCGTTGTCGAACAGGGCGTCGACCGACTCCTGCAGCATGCGCTTCTCGTTGTTGACGATGATCTCCGGCGCGCCGAGATCCAGGAGCCGCTTGAGGCGGTTGTTCCGGTTGATGACGCGGCGGTAGAGGTCGTTCAGGTCCGAGGTCGCGAAGCGGCCGCCGTCGAGCTGGACCATCGGCCGCAGCTCCGGCGGGATGACCGGGATGCAGTCCAGGATCATCCACTCGGGCTTGTTCTCCGACTTGAGGAACGAGGAAGCGACCTTGAGGCGCTTCACCGCGCGGGCCTGCTTCTGCCCCTTGGCGGTGTTGATCTGGTCCTCGAGCTCCGCGCAGGTGGCCTCGAGGTCGATCTGCTCCAGCAGGTCGCGCACGGCCTCGGCGCCCATGCCGCCGCGGAAGTACTCGCCCCAGCCGAACGGGCTGCCGAACCGGTCCTTCAGCTCGCGGAAGTCCGCCTCGTCGTTGATGACGTCCTTCGGCTTCATCGTCTGGAAGATCTTCCAGACGCGCTCGAGCCGCTCGATCGCCTCGTCGATATACGCCTCGGTGTCGCTGATCTCGGCCTCGAAGTTCTTGGTGAGTTCCTTGATCTGCTTGGCGCGATCGTCATCGCTCAGCTTGCGCAGCTGGGCGGCGGTCAGGCCGAGCGAATCGGCCCAGAGGTGGTCGTCATCGGTGAACTTGGTCTGGGTGCCGTCCTCGAGGTACTTGATGCGGCGCTTCAGCGCCTCGTCGAGTTCCTGCGTCGCGGACTGGCGCTCGGCCTCGTACTCGCTGATCACCGACTCGACTTCCTTCTCGAGGGTGCCCATGTCCTTCGCGCGGGCCTCCTCGTCGACCCAGGTCACCATCGAAGCTGCGAAGTAGAGAACCTTCTCCAGCTCCTTCGGGGCCATGTCGATCAGGTAGCCGATGCGCGAGGGGACGCCCTTGAAGAACCAGATGTGCGAGACGGGGGCGGCCAGGTCGATGTGAGCCATGCGCTCACGACGGACCTTGGACCGGGTCACCTCGACGCCGCAGCGTTCACAGACGATGCCCTTGTAGCGGACCCGCTTGTACTTGCCGCAGTAGCACTCCCAGTCCTTGGTGGGGCCGAAGATGCGCTCGCAGAAGAGGCCGTCCTTCTCCGGCTTCAGGGTCCGGTAGTTGATCGTCTCGGGCTTGAGGACCTCGCCCCAGCTCCAGGACCGGACCTTCTTCGACGAGGCGAGACCGATCTCGATCGCGTCGAAGTTGTTGATGTCAATCACGTTACTCATCAGTTAGCACCTGCTTCCTCGGTGTCGCCCGCGCCATCGCCGGCGGCATCACCGCCCTCTTCCTCGAGGGATTCATCTGCGGCACCGTTTCCGGAGCTCACTTCGGTCAGGTCCATGCCGAGATCCTGGGCGGCCTGCAGGAGGTCGTCCTCTTCCTCGGCCAGGTCGCCGACGCCTTCCTCCGACACCACGTTGGCGTCGAGCGAGAGCGCCTGCATCTCCTTGAGCAGGACCTTGAAGGACTCGGGGATCGACGGCTCGGGGATGTTCTCGCCCTTGACGATCGCCTCGTAGGCCTTGACCCGGCCAACCGTGTCGTCGGACTTGACGGTGAGCATCTCCTGCAGCGTGTAGGCGGCGCCGTAGGCCTCCAGGGCCCACACCTCCATCTCGCCGAAACGCTGGCCGCCGAACTGCGCCTTGCCGCCCAGCGGCTGCTGGGTGACGAGCGAGTACGGACCGGTCGAACGCGCGTGGATCTTGTCGTCGACCAGGTGGTGCAGCTTCAGGATGTACATGTAGCCGACGGTGACCTTGCCCTCGTACGGCTCGCCGGTGCGGCCGTTGTAGAGCTGCTGGGTGCCGGAGCAACGGGCGCCGGGGCGCTCGTCCATGTCGACTCCCATGTCGATGCCGCGCTCCTCGCCGTGCTCCTTCGCCCACTCGACGAGAGCGTTGTCCACGTCCTCGACGGTGGCGCCGTCGAAGACCGGCGTGGACACGTACACGCGGTCACGCGTCTGTGCCTTGTTCTTGTAGGCCTCGGACCCGTCGTCGTACCAGCCTTCGCCGGCGACCCAACCGAGGTGGGTCTCCAGGATCTGGCCGATGTTCATACGGGACGGCACGCCCAGCGGGTTGAGGATGACATCGACGGGGGTGCCGTCGGCCAGGTGGGGCATGTCCTCCTCGGGCACGATCTTGGAGATCACGCCCTTGTTGCCGTGGCGGCCGGCGAGCTTGTCGCCCTCGGAGATCTTGCGCTTGGTCGCGACGTACACGCGGACCAGGTCGTTGACGCCCGGGGGCAGGTCGTCGCCGTTGTCACGGCTGAAGGTCAGGACGTCGATCACGACGCCGCCCTCACCGTGCGGGACCTTGAGCGAGGTGTCGCGGACCTCGCGCGCCTTCTCCTTGAAGATCGCGCGGATCAGCTTCTCCTCGGCCGTCAGCTCGGTCTCGCCCTTCGGCGTGACCTTGCCGACCAGGAGGTCGCCCGACGTGACCTCGGCGCCGACGCGGACGATGCCGCGCTCGTCGAGGTTCCGGAGGCTCTCCTCGGAACGGTTCGGGATGTCGCGGGTGATCTCCTCGTCGCCGAGCTTGGTGTTGCGGGCATCGATCTCGTACTCCTCGATGTGGATCGAGGTGAGCTCGTCCTCCTTCACAAGGCGCTCCGAGAGGATGATCGCGTCCTCGAAGTTGTAGCCCTCCCAGGACATGAAGGCGACCAGGCAGTTCTTGCCCAGCGCGACCTCACCGCCGCCGGTCGAGGAGCCGTCCGCCAGGACGTCGCCCTTCTTGACCTTGTCACCGGTGTTGACGATCGGGCGCTGGTGGATCAGCGTGCCCTGGTTCGAGCGCATGAACTTGAACAGCGGGTACTTGTCCGTGCCGTCCTTGTGCTTGAGCTCGATCGTCTCGGCGTCGACGTAGGTGATCTCGCCGTCGTGCTCCGCCAGGACCACGTCGCCGGTGTCGACCGCGGCGCGACGCTCCATGCCGGTGCCCACCAGCGGCGGGTCGGGACGCATGAGCGGCACGGCCTGCCGCTGCATGTTGGAGCCCATCAGGGCGCGGTTGGCGTCGTCGTGCTCGAGGAACGGGATCAGGGCCGTGGCGACCGACCAGATCTGGGTCGGGGAGACGTCCATGAGGTCGACCTCGCCGGGCTCGGCGTTGACCCACTCGCCCTCGCCGGCGCGACAGAACACGCTCGGGCCCACGAGCTTCTTGGTCTTCGGGTCGATCTCGGCGTTCGCCTGAGCGATGACCTTGTTCTCTTCCTGGGTCGCGTCGAGATGGACGATCTCGTCGGTCACCTTGCCGTCCTT
>Ga0182743_1001308_pt1 | contig 24661 bp, 28 predicted proteins | sample eDN3rd30CKraftOP_FD_128522 | JGI IMG/M metagenome (GOLD analysis project Ga0182743, IMG submission 128522) | Enriched Organic Plus compost microbial communities from Emeryville, California, USA - eDNA 3rd pass 30_C Kraft OP (version 2) (version 2) ... | reverse complement strand
CGCGATCACCTACCGCGCCGGCATCATTCTCTGCGCCATCCTCACCTGGACACGACTATTGGGAGACACACCCTAGCGTTCCGGCCATGCCGCACTTCCCGTCACTCGTCTCGCCCGCCGAGCTCGCCCCGCACCTCGACGACCCCGATGTCCTGATCGTCGATGCCTCGGTCAACCTGACCCGCGACGGCGAGGGCCAGCCGTACCGGATCACGAGCGGGCGCGCCGGCTACGACGCCGCGCACATCCCCGGCGCGGTGTTCGCCGACCTCATCTCGGTCTTCTCCGACCCCGACGGCTCGCTGATGTTCCAGCTGCCCACGATCGCGCAGTTCGAGGCGGCAGCCGGCGCCCTCGGCATCCGTCCGGGCGTGTCGGTGGTGGCGTACGTGCAGGAGCTGCCGACCTTCGCGCCGCGGCTGTGGTGGCTGCTGCGCTACTTCGGGTTCGACGCGGTGAGCGTCCTGGACGGCGGGCTGCGCGCCTGGCAGGCGGCGGGTCTGCCGGTGACGGATGCCGTGACCCCGCCGCGTGCGCCGTCGAGCTTCGTCGCGTCGCCGCGCGAGCACCTCCTCGCGCGGCGCGAGGAGGTGGAGCGGGTGACGCAGGGGACGCATGTCGCGTGCCTCATCAACTCGCTCTCGCCGGCGGAGTTCCGCGGCGAGGGCGTCCCCGCCGACGAGCGGGGCGGCAGCATCCCCGGCAGCGTCAACGTGCCGTGGTACGCCAACGTGGAACGCGAGTCGGGGTTCTACCGTCCGGCGACCGAGCTCGCCGAGGCGTACGCGCGCGCCGGAGTGACGAAGGACCAGCCGGTCATCACCTACTGCGGCGGCGGTATCGCCGCCTCGATGGACGCTTTCGCACTCAGCCTCGCCGGATACGACAACGTCAAGGTGTACGACGGGTCGCTGGCGGAATGGGTCGCCGACCCCTCGCTCCCCCTCGTGCGAGTCAGCTGAGCGCGGGGACGCTGCGCCCGAAGGTGACGCGGTACTCGCGGGGCGCCACCCCCACGAGGCGGCGGAAGTGGGCGCGGAGGCTGCTGGCACCGGCGAACCCGACCCGGCGCGCGATCTGCTCGACGGGCAGATCCGTGGTCTCCAGCATCTCCTGCGCGTGGCGGACCCGCACGCCGATCACCCACTCCATCGGGCTTTGCCGCGTCTCGGCGGAGAAGCGCCGGGTGAGGGTGCGGATGCTGGTGTGCGCCGCCGCGGCGAGGTCGGCGAGCGTGAGCTCACGATGGGCGTTCGTCTCGATCCAGGCGAGGAGGTCCTCCAGCGTGGCAGTGGCGTGGTGCGCGGGGTTGCGCACGACGAACGGAGCCTGGCCGCCGGCGCGATGGAGGGGAGCAACAGCCAGGTGCGAGGCGTCCGCGGCAACCGCCATGCCGTAGTCGCGCCGGATGAGATGCAGGCACAGGTCCAGGCCGGCTGCGGCCCCCGCCGAGGTGAGGACATCGCCGTCGTCGACGAAGAGGGCGTCGGGATCCACTCGCGCCGTCGGCTCGCGCTGCGCCAGGGCGTCGATGGCGAGCCAGTGAGTGGTCGCCAGGCGGTTGCGGAGGAGACCCGCATCGGCCAGCGTCAGCGCCCCGACGCAGATCGACGCGATCCGCACGCCCGCCGCGGCGGCTTCTCGCAGCGCGGCGGCTTCTGCGTCCGGAGTGGGCGCGGAGGCGTCGTTGCGGCCGGGCACGATGACGGTGTCGGCCCGGCGGAGCGCGTCCAGGCCCGAGTCGACCGCTATCCGCACGGGGCCCGCCGGCACCTCCGGCTCGGCCGCGCAGACGATCACGCGGTAGGCCGGGTCGCCCCCGCGCAGGACGGCGCGACCGAAGACCTCGATCGGGGTCGTCAGGTCGAAGGCGATGACGTCGGGTAGCGCGAGAACGGCGACCGTGTGCATGCCGCCGATTCTCGCAGCTGCGTCATCAGTCGGCGCCCGCGGGGTAGAACGTGAGGATGTCGGCCACGCAGGCCGGGCGCTCGGCGTGCTCGATCTCGACCGTGACCGTCGATCGCAGGAGACTTCCCCGCGCCGTCGCGGCGAGGTCGGCGAACTCCACACGACCGCGTACGCGCGAGCCGACCGGGACGGGCGCGGGGAAGCGAACACGGTCCGTCCCGTAGTTCACCGCCATCCCCACGCCGTCCACACGGAACGTCTCGTCCAGGAACAGCGTCACCAGCGACAGCGTGAGGTACCCGTGGGCGATCGGAGCACCGAAGGGACCTGCCAGAGCACGCTCGGGGTCGATGTGGATCCACTGCGCGTCCCCGGTGACCTCCGCGAACGCGTCGATGCGTGCTTGGTCTATCGCGTGCCACGCCGAATCGCCGACGTGGGTGCCGACCGCGGCGGCGACTGCGTCGAGTCCGGCGAAGATCCGCATCCGCTCAGCTCAGCGGTCCGCCGGCGACGTAGAGGATCTGGCCCGATACGAACCCGGCCTCCTCGCTGGCGAAGAACGACACCGCGGCGGCGATGTCCTCGGGTTGACCGACGCGCGCGACCGGGATCTGCGCGGCCCACTGCTCGAGCATCTCGTCGAACGGCACACCCAGGCGCTCGGCGGTAGCGGCGGTCATCTCGGTCTGGATCCAGCCCGGTGCGATCGAGTTCACGGTCACCCCGAACTTGCCCAGCTCGATCGCGAGGGTTTTGGTGAAGCCCTGGATGCCGGCCTTGGCCGCGGCGTAGTTCGCCTGTCCGCGATTGCCGAGAGCCGATGTGCTCGACATGTTGACGATGCGGCCGAAGCCCGCCTTCGTCATGTACGCCTGGGCCGCACGGCTCATGAGGAATGCGCCGCGCAGGTGCACACCCATCACGGCGTCCCAATCGACGGCCGTCATCTTGAAAAGCAGGTTGTCCCGGATGATGCCGGCGTTGTTGACGAGGATCGTCGGCGCTCCGAGCTCGGCTTCGATGCGGGCGAACGCGGCGGCGACGGCCTCCTCGTCGGCGACGTCCGCGCCGACGGCCAGCGCGCGTCCGCCGGCGGCTTCGATGGCGCGGACGGTGTCGAGGCAGCTGTCCTCCACGAGGTCGAGCACGGCGACGACATGGCCGTCCTGTGCGAGGCGGAGTGCGGTGGCGGCGCCGATGCCGCGGGCGGCTCCGGTGACGATGGCGACGCGGGAAGTGGTCATAGCGGATTCCTGTTCTTCGAGGTCGGGAGGGTCAGCTGAGCCGTTCGATCACCATGGCCATGCCCATTCCGCCGCCCACGCACATGGACTCCACGCCGAACTGCTTGTCGTGCCACTGCAGGGAGTTGATGAGGGTGGAGGTGATGCGGGCGCCGGTCATCCCGAACGGGTGCCCGACGGCGATCGCGCCGCCGTTGACGTTGAGCTTGTCGATCGGGATCCCCAGCTGCTGCGCCGAGCCGAGGGACTGCACGGCGAACGCCTCGTTGATCTCGAACAGATCGATGTCGTCGATGGTCATGCCGGCGTTGCGCAGTGCCGCGGGGATGGCTTCGACGGGCCCGAGCCCCATGATCTCCGGCGAGAGCCCCGTGACCGCGGTCGATACGATGCGCGCGAGGGGCGTGAGTCCGAGCTCCTTCGCCTTGGTGTCGCTCATCACGATCACGGCCGCGGCGCCGTCGTTGAGGGGACAGGCGTTGCCGGCGGTGACCGTGCCGTCGGGGCGGAAAACCGGCTGCAACTGACTCACGGCCTCGAGGGTGACCCCCGATCGCGGGCCGTCGTCGGCGCTGACCACCGTGCCGTCGGGGAGGGTCACGGGCGTGATGTCCTGCGCCCAGAACCCCGAGGCGATCTGGGCCTCGGCGAGGTTCTGGCTGCGCACGGCGAACCGATCCTGCTCCTCGCGGCTCATACCGAGGACCTGCTGCACGTTCTCGGCGGTCTGGCCCATGGCGATGTAGACGTCGGGGATGCTGTCGTCCTCGCGCGGATCGCGCCACACCGGCGCGCCGCCCGTGGCGCGCTCTGCGGTGCGCGCGCTCGCGGCGGCGAACACCGGGTTGAGGATGTCGGAGCCGGGGATGTAGTCGGACGTGCCCTTCGAGAAGCGACTCACCGTCTCCACGCCGGCGGAGACGTAGGCGTCGCCCTCACCGGCCTTGATGGCGTGGAAGGCCATGCGGGTGGTCTGCAGCGAGGAGGAACAGTAGCGCGTGACGGTGGTGCCCGGCAGGTGGTCGTACCCGAGCATCACCGCGACGTTGCGTCCCATGTTCCAGCCCTGCTCGCCGCCGGGCAGTCCGCATCCGAGCATGAGGTCGGTGATGTCGGACGGCGCGAGCTCGGGCACCTTGTCCAGCGCCGCCCGCACCATCTGCACGGCGAGGTCGTCGGGGCGCATGTCCTTCAGCGACCCCTTGTTCGCGCGCCCGATGGGCGAACGCGCCGTGGACACGATGACTGCTTCGACCATGGGGAACCCCTTTGTTACTGAACGCTTGCTTAGTGAAGGTTAGTGCATGGACCCCGCCCCCGACAGGGCGGACTCGCGTTCGGGCTCCTCGGCCCGGCGGGCGCGGCGGCGGAGGCGGTCGACCAGCGACGGTCGGCCTCCCAGGCGTACGGCCGAGGCCAGACCGACTGCCACCAGCAGTGCGACGCCGTTGAAGACATCGGCGATCCAGTTCGGCGCTCCGGACAGCTGCAGGCCCTTCACGCCCAGCGCCAGCACATACACCGACAGCACCGTGCCCCAGACGTTGAAGCGCCCGCCGCGGAATTGCGTCGCCCCCAGGAACGCCGCGGTGAAGGCCGGCAGGAGGTACCCCGGTCCGATCGTCGGATCGGCGTTGGTCAGCCGGGCCGTGACGAGGATGCCCGCGACGGAGGTGATGGCCCCGCAGGCCACGAGCGTTCCGGTCAGTACCGCACCGACGCGCACTCCGGAGAGCCGGGCGGCTTCGATGTTGCCGCCCGTCGCGTAGATGCGACGCCCCAGGGGGGTGCGCTCCAGCACGTACCAGACGGCCAGGGCCAGCACGATCATGACGACGAAGGCGTAGGTGAACCCGAGGATGCGCCCGGATCCGAACTCGTTGAGCGGCTGCGGCATCTCCAGGATCTGACGGCCCCCGCTGAGCAGGGTGACGCCCGCGGCCAGGAGCGAGCTGATGCCCAGCGTGGCGATGAACGAGTCGATATGCGCGTAGACGATGAGCAGCCCGGTGACCAGCCCGATGCCCGCCCCGATGAGCAGGGTGAGCGGGATCGCCACCCACAGCGGTTGACCCGCGGGCACCAGCAGCCAGGCGACGAGGATCGAGGCCAGCCCCACTTGGGCGCCGACGGCGAGGTTGAATGCGCCGGCGGCGAGGGGCAGGACCAGGGCGACGGCGGTGATGCACACCACGGTGTTGGTGTCCAGGAGCGAAAGCCATACCCGGGCGGAGAGGAAGGTCTCCGGGATCGTGATCGAGAAGACGACGACGATCACCGCCAGCACCCAGAGCGCACTGGCGTTGCGGAAGCTGAACCGGGAGAGTATCGCCCGGCTCCGGGACGATGAGGTGTCGGTCATGATGCCTTGCTTTCGGTGAGGGGTGTCGCCGCGGAGCCGTCGTCGTCGACGACCGCGCGGACGATGCGGGATTCGACGAGATCGTCGCCGGTGAACTCCTGGGCGACGCGTCCGTCGCGCAGGACGAGGATGCGGTCGCTCACGGCGATCAGCTCCTTGATGTCGCTCGAGGAGACGAGGACGGTGGCGCCGGCCCGGGCGAACTCACCCAGCAGGCTGTAGATCTCCGCCTGCGCGCCGACGTCGACGCCCTGCGTGGGCTCATCGAGCAGCAGGACCGCGGGGCGCAGTCGCAAGCACTTGGCCAGCACGATCTTCTGCTGGTTGCCGCCGCTGAACAGGTCGAACCGCCGTTCCTCCGAGTCGGTGGGCACGACGCCCACCCGGCGCATCCAGCCCCTGACGTCCACGCGCTCGCGCACGGTGCTGACCGAGCCGGTCCAGGTGCGCACGCTCTCCAGCTCGGGCAGGGTGATGTTCTCCCGCGCGGGGAAGGCGCCGATGCTGGCGAATCGGCGGCGGTCGGAAGGGACGAAGGCGAGGCCGGCGCGGATGGCGGCACGGGGGGCGCCACGGCGCAGGGGCCGGCCGTCCACCGTCACGGTGCCGCCCGTGGCGGGCGCCGCGCCGTAGATCACCGAGGCGAGGTGTTCCATCCCCGACCCGACGAGCCCGGCGATTCCGACGATCTCGCCGGCCGACGCCTCCAGATCCACGCCGCACAGCGAGGGGGCGGTGAGCCCGCGGACCGCGAGGCGCACTCCCCCGCGCGCCGCCGGCTCGCGCCGGTAGCCGGCGGAGCCGGCGGAGCCGGCGATGTCGTCCACGAGCACCTGGCGGTCGAAGTCCCCCCGCTCGCGCCGTGACACCACGCGGCCGTTGCGGAGCACCACCACGCGGTCGGCGAGCTCCACGACCTCGCCGAGCCGGTGCGAGATGTACATCACGGCCGCGCCGCGTGCGGCCACCGCCCGCACCGCATCCTGCAGGATGTCGACCTCGTCGCCGTGCAGCGCCGCGGTCGGCTCGTCGAGGACGAGCACGTTGTCGCCCGTCCCCCAGCCGTCGAAGGCACGGGCGAGGGCGACGATCGTGCGCTGGGCGGGGCTCAGCTGCGCCACGGGGACATCGACGGGGAAGCGACCGCCGAAAGCCGCCACGAGCGCGAGCACCCGCTCGCGCTCACCGGCCGGCGGCGGGAGCACACCGCCCCAGCGCCGGCGCCGGACCAGATCGAGATTCTCGATGACGGTGAGGGTGGGGATGAGCCCCAGGTTCTGATGGATGACGTGCAGCTGCGCCGGCGTGTCGCCGGTGCCCAACCGCACCTCCCCGGCGTCGGCGGCGTACAGGCCGGAAAGGATCTTCACGAGCGTCGACTTGCCCGATCCGTTGTGCCCGAGCAGCGCCACGATCTGGCCGCGTCGCAGCTGCAGCGATACGTCGTCGAGCGCGACGGTGCCGGGGAACTCCTTACGCAGCCCGCGGACGTCGAGGATGACCGGTTCCATGCGGATCTCCTTATGGTGAAGGGCGTCCCCGGTGCGCGAGGCGCACCGGGGACGACCGGTCAGAGCTGGACGCCCCAGATCTCCGCGAAACGCTCGGCGAAGTCGGGGTAGCCGCTCCACCCCTTGCTGTTGTCCTCGGGAAGATCCTCCGCGGTCACCACCTGCATGACGAGCTCGTCGTCGCGCACCGCCTGGTCGACATCCTGACCGACGACGGCCCGCGCCGCAGCGTCGACCAGCGTCCAGATGTAGACGCCGAAGTCCGTGGTGATGCCGGCGGTGAACTCGCCGGCGGCGATGCCCTCCAGCGTCGCGGGCGTGGATGCGGCATGGATCGACTTCAGCCCCGTGATGTCGGCCGCCTTCAGCGCGGACGGCAGTCCGCCCATCATCTCGCCGAGCGTGAACGCGACGATCTCGGTGTTCGGATGCGCGAGAAGGTCATCGACGACGATCTGCGACGCCGTGCTGCCGAATTGCGCGACGGGGATCTCCACGACGCGCACCTCGGCGTCGGGGTTCACCTCGGCGATGCGCTCTTCGAACGCCCGCTGCATCGTGAGCGTCGGGGCCAGCTCAGGGGTCACGTACAGTGCGACCTCGGCGGGCCCATCGGCTTCGACCGTCACCCAGTCGGCGAGCACCTTGCCGTAGGTGTTGAGCGATTCATCACCGGCGTTGAGGAAGACCTTCGCGGGGTCGAGGCCGGAGTTGCCGGTGGAGATGATGGGGACCTCGTCGGCCACGAGCTGGTCGAGGTAGCGCGACCACAGCGCGGGCTGGATGGAGGAGACGATGACGGCGTCGTAGTCGCCGGCGACGATCGAGTCGAACGCGGTCGCGACCTCGTCGGCCGTCTGCCCGGCGTCCACCCGCGTGAGCTCCATGCCCAGGGCCGCCGCGGGCGCTTCCATCAAGTCGCCGAAGAGGGCGCAGTTCGGGGTGCCGCACTGGGCGTACGCTACCCGCGCGCCGGTGGGCAACGCCTCCAGCGGCGTCGTCACCGGGAACCCGGTGGGCTGGGCGAACTCGGCCAGCGTGGCCTGGGCCGCCGCGACGTCGGCTGTGGCGGCGTCGCCCTCGGATGCCGGCGCGCCGCTGCTGCATCCGGTGATGATCAGGGCAGTGGCGGCGAGGATCACGGCCGATCCTCGAAGTGACTTGTGCATTCTTCCTCCATTGGTTGATGCGTGGGGTGTGGTTGCGGGTCGGGTGCTCACGCGGTGCGTGGCGCGATGCGCACGAGCGAGGGAAGGTCTGTCACACTGAACCTCGCCGTGGATTCAGGAAGGAGATGGCGTGGCATCACCCAAAGTCGGCTCGTCCCGAGCGGAGCGGACGCGCGCGAAGCTCCGTGAGGCGGCGGTGCAGGCGATGTCTGCGCGAGGCTTCCACGGCACGACGACGCGGGACATCGCCACGGCGGCGGGTCTGAGCACCGCGGCGCTGTACGTGCACTACGCCTCGAAGGAGGAGATGCTCTACGCGATCTCCAAGGACGGGCACGAGGAGACCCTGCGCATCGTGCGCGCCGCAGCGGCTTCGTCCTCGGACCCGGTGCAGCAGCTGCGGGCCCTGGTGCACGAATACGTCGTGTACCACGCGCGCGAGCACGTCAGCGCGATCATCGTCAACCGCGAGCTCGCCGCTCTCGAGCCCGCCCACCTGGCGCACATCCGGGCGCTGCGCAGCGACATCGAGAAGACGGCCGAAGACGTGCTGCGTGCGGGCGCGGCCTCCGGCGCGTTCCAGATCGACGACGTCCGGATCACGATGATCGCGGTGATGTCCCTCGGCCTGGACGTCGCGCGCTGGTATCACGACACGGGCGAATGGACGCCGGAGGATGTCGCCGCGCGGTACACCCAGCTCGTCCTGCGGCTGGTCGGGGTGAGTCCGGCGGATCACTGAGCACCCCCCAGGCGGCTGCGGAACCAGTCGCACACGACGTCCGTGCGCTCGGCGGAATGGTTGTAGATCGTGTGCTCCCCGTCGTCCCAGACCCGCAGCGCGGAGTCCGAGGAGAGCGGCAGGAACGCCCGCTGCTGATCGAGGGTGACGAGAGGATCTGCGCCGCCGTGCACGACCAGGAGGCTCGCCGCCATCCGGTCCGAATCCGGGTCGAGCCAGAGCGTGCGCAGGATGCGGGCGGCGTCCTCGTCGCGGGAGACGCCGAGCATCGCGTGCGTCTGCTCGCGCGCGGCGCGGTAGGGCAGTGGGACGGGCGTGGCGATGGCGCCGTTGACGCAGCACGCGCCGAACCGGTCGTCGTGCACGGCAGCCCGGGCTGCCAAAAGGCCGCCGAAGCTGTTCCCCCACACGCCGAACGCGCCGTCGTACCCCGTCCGCTCGCGGACGGCGTCGAGGGTGGCGCTGAACGCCTCATCGACGCGCGCATCCAGGAACAGGCCGCCGGTCATCCGGCTCTCGCCCTGGCCCGGGGTCTCCAGCAGGACGGTGGCCAGCCCTCGCCGGGCGAACGCCTCGGCCTGCCGATGGTAGGCCGGTCCCCATCCGCTCTGCCCACCGACGATGACGACGGTCGGATGCGGACCGTCGGTGCGCGGGCGCACCAGCCACGCCGCGCAGGCGCCGGAGCGCACAGGGACCGAGAGGCGCTCGACCCTCAGCTCCGCGTCGAGGTCGGCGGCGGCCTGGTACGCGGAGGTCACGCGGGCGTAGAGCGCGCGCTTGTGGTCGCCGTCGGCGTTGAAGGCCAGTTGCGCGAAGTACAGCGCCGCCGCGGCCCGCCGGTAGCAGGCCACCGCCGTCTCGGCATCGCCGCGCTCGGCAGCGTCCCGCGCCCGGGCCAGCTGTGCATCGCCGAGCTCGGCCGCCACGTCGTGCCACGCGCGCTGGATCGGCGCCTGGGACAGGTGCACGGCATCCCAGTGGTCCATGCCGTAATCCAGCATCCGCGTGACCGGCATCGCGCGCAGTTGCGCGGCCCGGAGCTTCGCCGCGTCCTCGGCGTCGATCGCGCTCACGACGCCTCCCTCGGCCGGGGCACGCGGATCATGCCCTCCTGCGCGACGGTGGCCAAAAGCCTGCCGTCCCGCGCGTAGATGCGGCCGAGGGACAGGCCCCTGCCGCCGCCCGCGCTGGGCGACTCCTGCACGTACAGGACCCACTCGTCCACGCGCCCGAAGCGGTGCCACCACATCGCGTGGTCCAGGCTCGCGCTCTTGAGCCCGGGCTCGGCCCAGGCGATGCCGTGCCGGCGCAGGACCGGCTCGAGGATCGAGTAGTCGCTCGCGTAGGCCAGGGCCGCACGGTGGACGAGGGGATCGTCGGGAAGCGGTCCGACGGCGCGCAGCCACACCGCCTGGGAGGCGGTGTGCTCGCCCTCGACCGTGAGATACACCGGCGACGGGATGTGCCGCAGGTCGAAGGGGCGGTCGGTGGTCCAGAACTCCGCGGCGCTACCGGCCACGGCGCCCACCGATCCCGATTCGTCGGGCAGGGTCTCGGGGGCCGCCAGACCCTCGGGCATGTCGATCTGGTGGTCGAGCCCGCCGTCGGAGTCCTGGAAGGAGAAGATCGCCGACAGGATCGGCACTCCGTTCTGGTACGCCTGCGTGCGGCGGGTGGAGAACGACCGGCCGTCGTGGATGCGGTCCACCGAGAACGTCAGGGGCAGATCGGTGCGACCCGGCCGCAGGAAGTATCCGTGAAGGGAGTGCACGACCCGCGTCGGCGCCAGCGTCCGGGACGCCGCGACGAGCGATTGTGCGAGCACCTGCCCGCCGAAGACGCGTCCCGACGGCATCCACTGACTGGGCCCGGTGAAGATGTCCTCGCTGGTACGCGCTCCGGTGTCGGCGAGGTCGAGCGCGGCGAGGAAGGCGGCGAGCGGCGCGGACATCGGTTACACCAGGGCCAGGGCGTCCTGCAGCGATCGCAGGAGCCCCCCGATCTGCTCCGGCTGCGCGGCCGAGCCGTACACGTAGAAGTCGGGGCGGATCAGCACGGCGACGACGCCGGCGGTCGCGAGCCAGTCCTGCAGAGCTGAGCCCTCCTCGACCAGGCCGTCGCGCCCGAGGACGACGACCCGCAGCCCCACCGTGGCGGCGAGTTGGTCGGCTGCCGCGGCGGCGGCGTCGTCGAGATCGACGAGGCTGTACAGGGCGAACCCGCTGCCGACGATGTCGTCGGCACGGGCCACCGACCCGTCGGCCGTGCGCAGCACGGGCTGGACGCCGAGACCACCCGCGAGCGGATCGCCGGCGCGGAAGCCCGCGCCCACGGCGGGCTCGAACGGAGGCGGCAGTTCGGTCGAAGAGCGCAGTTCCTCCCGCCGGCGCGCGGCGCGGACCGGGTCGGTCTCGCACACCACGGTGCCGATGCGCACCGACTCCTGGATGTAGGACAGCACGTGCGGCTTGCGGGAGGCGGTGTACAGGTCCAGCACGTCGGACCCGGCGCGCCCGGAGAGCACCAGATCGAGCGTCCACGCCAGGGTCGCAGCATCTCGGATGCCCGAGCACATCCCCTGCCCGAGGAACGGGGGCATGAGGTGTGCGGCATCCCCGGCCAGGAGGACGCGACCCGACCGGAAGGAATCGGCGACGACCGACCGGAACGTGTACACGGTCTGGCGGACGAGCTCGCCCTCCTCAGGGCTGATCCACGGTGCAAGCAGCTCCCACACGCGCTCCGGCCGGACGATCTCGGCGGGATCGTCACCCTCGACCAGCATGAACTCCCAGCGGTAATAGCGCGAGGAGACCCGACCCATATGACTCGGGCGCGCGGGGTTGAGCACTTGACCGGTGTCGGGGATCGCCAGCGCAGGGGCCCCGGGCCGCGGCTTCACGTCGACGACGATCCAGTCCGCCTGGAAACCGAGATCCTCTGCGCCGATGCGCGACAGGGTGCGCACGATGCTGTTGGCCCCGTCGGCGCCGATGACGTAGCGCGCCGTGAGGGCGGACCCGTCCTCCAAGGTGACGACGACGTGATCGGCCTCCTGCCGAATTCCCGACACGTTGGCACCGAAGCGCAGATCGACGCCGCCCACTCGCCGCACCGCGGCATCCAGGACGTCCTCGAGCTCGGGTTGATAGAAGTGGTACGACGCCTCCCAGCCCGACGGCGCATCCCAGGCGCGGGGCAGGCGTGAGACCACCGCGCCGTCGGGGTCGAGGAACTCGTACACGCGGGCAGGGTCGGCGACCTCCGCGACCTCGTCGGCCACCCCGAGCGACTGGAACAGCCGCATGATCTCGTGATCGAAGTGGCCGGCACGCGGCGTCTCGTAGCGTCCTGTACGCCGCTCGCACACGATCACCGAGTGCCCGGCTCGTCCGAGCAGCGCGGCCAGGCTCTGACCCACCGGGCCGTAGCCCACGACGATGACGTCCGAATCCAGCTGCACACGGTCGGAGGAGGTCGTCGTCGACGGCGTGGGATCGGTCATGTGTCGGGTCCTTCGGTACGCGGAATTTCTCTCGCAAGCTAGCGGGTCAGTCTAAATTCTGTTAAACAGAAGATGTTCTGTCAAGCGCTACTTCGCGAATCCGAGGAGAACGGCCCATCCACTACGGTCGGAGCCACGCCCGAGCTCGATTCGCCCGTCCACCACGAAGGAGTGGGAGCCATGCTCACGACCTCCGGCGACGCCCGAGATTCCGCAACCGCCGATGCCGGCCCGAACGCGCACGCGGCCGTAGCCGCCCTGCTCGCGGAGGGCGAGCGCGGGATCCAGGTCGCGGCGTTCCTCGCCGGCGAGCCCGTCTGGGAGATCGCGGCGGGTCGGATGAGCCAGACCGGGCCGGACGTCAATCCGGAAACCGTCTTCTTCGCCGCCTCAGCGGGGAAGGTGTCCACCGCCACGGCGCTTCACCGCCAGGTCGCGCGTGGCCTCGTCGAGTACGACACGCCCATCGCGTCCGTCTGGCCCGACTTCGCCGCCGAGGGCAAGCGCGCTCTCACCGTGCGCGACGCACTGACACATCGCCTCGGCCTCGCCGACGTCCCGGTACAGGATCTGCACGGGGACTGGGAGGCCATCGTGGACCGCCTGGCACGGGCGAGGCCCAGCTCCGATCCCCTCGCGCACGACGCGTATCACGCCTTCACCTGGGGGTTCGTCGTCGGGGAGATCATCCGCCGCGTCGACCCCGTCCCGCGCTCCTTCGTGGACATCGTCCGTACCGAGGTGCATGAACCGCTCGGCATCACGGAGTTGTGGCACGCCCTGCCCCCGACCGAGCACGGGCGCACGGCCGTCGTGGCCGGGGACATCCTCCGAGGCGACCCGTACGACTTCGTCGTCACCGAGGATCACGCGTTCAACACGCCCGCCCATCGCGAGCAGGTGGACCCGAGCGGGGCGTTCATGACCGCGCGCGCGGGGGCCAGGCTGTGGTCGGCGTACACGCGGCAGGGCAGCGCCGAGGCGAACGCGTTCCTCCCGCCCGAGGTGATCCGCTCGTTCCTCGCACCTCGCGCCGGCGCTCACCCGTCCGGCGTCCTCGTCGGCGGGCGCGGCGTGATCGGGCAGGGCGGGCTCATGGTCGGCGGGACCGTGCCCCGTCATCGAGAGGTGCTGGGCTTCGGCGAGAACGTGCTGTGGCATCCGGGGGCCGGCGGCACGCTGGGATTCGCCGATGTCGACGCGGGCCTGGCCGTCATGATCTGCCACAACAGGCTGTTCGACGAACGACCGCTGCCGCAGCATCCGTTCGCGCCCCTCATCCGCGCGATCTACACCGACGTGCTCGGCTGAGCACCCGACAGGAAAGGACCGGCTCATGCCGACGACGACGAACGGCATCTTCTACGAGGTGCACGGAGACGGACCCACGACGGTGGTGATGCTGCCGGGCCTCGGCTGCTCGATCGAGGCGTGGCGGGGGGTCGTCCCGCTGCTGGCGGGATACCGCCTGATCCTCATGGACCTCCCCGGCCACGCCGGCTCGCGCGGCGCGACGGCCGACGGCTCGAGCCTGGCCACCATCACCCGCCCGCTCCTGGAGGCCTGCGACGAGCTCGGACTCGAGCGCTACGCCGTCGTGGGGCTCTCCTTCGGTGGCGCGATCGGGGTGCGCTTCGCGCTCGACCGGCCCGACCGGGTGTTCGCGACCATGGCGCTGATGCCGTGGCCGGCCAGCGGGACGCATCCGGGAGACCCCATCATGCAGACCCTCTACGACACGTACGGCGACATCGACGCCGTCACCCACATCGTCGAGCTGCTGTCACTGGACCGGTCGCGCACGACCGATGTGCTGCACACCATGTCCCGCGAGGTGACGGAGGAGTTCTGGCGCAGCTGGTACGGCCGGGGGGTGTACACGAGCATCACGACGGACCTGGAGGGCCTCACCGTCCCGGTCTGCTACATGATCGGAGGCAAAGACGCGATCGCGCCGCAGGACAAGCTCATCGCCGACGTCCGCGACATCCCCGGGGGGCGCCTGGTCTACCTCTCCGACGTCGGTCACCTCGCCCCGTACGAGGCGCCGGAGCTCGTCGCCCCGGAGATCCACGAGTTCGTCGGCCGCTACGCCGGCGTCTCCGCGACCGCGCGCTGAGCGCTCAGGCCGACCGCGCTGCCAGCCGGGATCGCAGGGACTCCGCGATCTCGGGCACGCGGTCGGCCACGCGCCCGGCGGGGCCGGAGACACTGATGGCCCCGATCGCCATCCCGCCCGCATCCCGGATCGGCACCGACACCGCACACAGGCCCACCTCGGACTCCGAGAGGTTCACGGCATACCCGCGCTCCCGGGTCTCGGCGAGTTCCGCCTCCAGCGCCGAGCGGGTGCGCATCGCATTGTCGGTCCCGCCCTCCAGCTCCTCGCGGGGATACCGCCGATGCAGCTCCTCCGGCGGCAACTCGGCCAGGAGCACCTTCCCGGCCGCCGACACGTGCGCGAGCTCGAACGCCCCGATGCGGGTGGCGGCCCGTATGGCGTGGCGCCCCTCGACGCCGTCGACGAAGACGACCTCCTCGCCGCGCAGGATCAGCAGGTGGGTGGTCTCCCCCGTCTCCTGCGTGAGCTGCTCGAGCACCGGGCGCGCCTGATCACGCAGGTCCATCGCGCCGACGACGCGGGCGCCCAGCTCGACCAGGGCCGGGCCCGGGCTGTACGCGCGGCGTGCAGCAGGCTGGTAGAGCAGCCCCTGGGACTGCAGCGTCGTGAGCAGGCGATGCGCGGTCGAGCGCGCCACTCCAAGCTCCTCGGCGACGGCGCCGACGTGGAGTTCGGTCGAGGAGCGCAACATGAGCAGGATGCGAGCGGCGTTGATGACCGACTCCACGGCGTACGGGAGCGCGGGCTCCGCGGCAGGAGCATCCGAGTTCTTCATAGCGGAATGATATCCCGCTGCCGGTCTTCCTCAGTACGTGCCGTTGACGAGTGTCGCCGGCTGGAGGCCGATGCTGCGGAAGCCGTCCGGCACGTAATCCGACCAGTCGTTGAACCAGACATCTGTCTCGTTCCAGTACACCGGCGCGCGCAGGTCGTTGTAGATGTGCTCGATGTCGGTGTACAGCTCCACGACGTTGCCGGTGTGCTCGACGTAGTACGCGGCGATGTTGTTGCCGGCCCCGTGTCGCACTGGACCCCAGATGAGCTTGCGCCCCAGGTGGTGCAGCCGATCGCCGAGCTTGGTCAGCTCGGCCACACTCTGGGCCTCCCAGGCGTGGTGGTGCAGGGTGCCGCCGCCTCGGATGATCGCCACGCCATGATGCTCGCTGTTGCACCGGAGGAAGTACGCGTAGTCCTGACCGATGACATCCGATACGCGGAAGCCGAACACGCGAACGAGGAAGTCCTTCATGGCGGTCGGATGCTGCGGATGGAAGTTGAAGTGCCCGTAGCGATTGGGGCCGAACCCGAGCCGCCCGGGCCGACGCTCCTCGAGCTCGTGCATCACCTCGAAGACGAACCCCTCCGGCCCCACGAACGCGAAGGAGTCGGTCAGGCCGAGGGGCGAGGGGCGATGGCGCAGGATCTCGATGCCTTCCGCTTCCACCCGGCGGCGCAACTCGGAGAATGCATCCCCGTCGCGAGCGATGAAGCCCAGCGAGTCCACGCCGTTCTCCGCAGCCTCGATGAGGCGCAGCTCATGGTGCACGCCCGAGGCGGCGAGGTATGTCGTGCCGGCATCCTGCGCGGTGACCTGGAGGCCGAGCACGTCCACGGCGTCATGGATCGAGGCGGCGATGTCGTTGGTGCGCAGCGAGACATGCCCCATTGCGCTGATGAGTCCCCACGTCATATTCCCTCCTTCATTTCTGCTCAGCAGTATATGTTCTGTAGAGTGCTACAAGCAAGTACGCGAGAAAGGATGAGGCGATGAGGATTGGGCGAGTACGCGAGACCCGGACCGGCGATGAATACCTCGTCGTGGACGATCCGGAGGGGCTGCGACCGGTGACGGGCGTGCGCGGCCTGCGAGAACTCATCGGGGCGGGGTGTGATTCGCTGGTGGATGCTGTCGCGCAGCGCGGCCTCGGCGACCCCCTCCCCGGCGGCGCCGCGGTGGAAGTCCTCTCACCGCTGGAGAGCACGGGGGCATTCCGCGACTTCTACGCGTTCGAGCAGCATGTGAAAGCCGGGCGCGCGTGGCGCGGCTTGGACATGGATCCGGATTGGTACCGCATCCCCGTCTTCTACTTCTCCAACCCGTACGCGGTGCAGGGCCCGGGCGAGGTGCCGATGACGCCCGGATCCGCGCAGTTCGATTTCGAGCTCGAGGTCGGTGCCGTACTGGGGCGCGGCGGCGCAGACCTGACCCCCGATGAGGCGGCCGCCCTGGTCGTCGGCTATTGCGTCCTCAACGATTGGAGCGGCCGAGACGTCCAGAAGCGAGAGATGGGACTGTCGATGGGCCCGGTCAAGGGCAAGGACACCGCCACCTCGATCGGGCCGTGGGTCGTCACCCCCGACGAGCTGGCGGATCGCGCCACGGACACCGGCTTCGACCTGCGGATGACCTGCAGCGTCAACGGACGGCGCTACAGCGACGCGAAATGGTCGGACGTGTACTGGTCGTTCGGGGAGATGATCGCGTACGCGTCCCGAGGGACCGAGGTGAGGCCGGCCGACCTGTTCGGCAGCGGCACCTGCGGCACGGGCTGCATCAACGAGCTGTCGCGCACGCACGGAGAGTCGGAGTACCCGTTCCTCCAGCCGGGGGACGTCGTCGAGGCCGAGATCGAGCGGCTCGGCGTACTCCGCAACGTCGTGGTCGCCGGGGCGGCGCCGTTGTCGTTGCGGCCCGGCCTCTAGCGGGAAGGGCCCGCGGGCGGCTCGATGGCGAACAACGCCAGCATCGCAGCCAGCGCCCGGTAGTAGCCGACGAGGGAGACGATCTCGAACACCGCCCGCCGTTCGAAGTGGGCGACGAGGTCGTCGAACTCGCGCTCCGGCTGGACGTCGCGGACAGCAGCGCGGCAGAAGCGCACCAGCGCATCCTCGCGCGGGTCGTCGAGGGTGAAGCCCCCGAGCACGCGCGCCGCCGTCGCGTCGTCGACACCCGCGGCGGCGGCTAGCGGCAGGTGCGCGTGCAGCTCGAAGGCAGATCGCGCCGAAGCCGCCGCCGCCAGCGTCCCCAGCTCCCGCTCACGAGCGCTCAGGGTCGTCGCGGTCCTCAGCGCCGCGCCCAGCTGTTGCCACGGCCCGCCCAGGGCGGGCGCGAACAGGTAGAGCCCGAACGGGCCCTCGAGCGTGCCGTCCGCCGCCTCTATGCCGAACTGCCCCGGCACGTCCCGCCGCGGCCCGCCGAGGATCGCCTCGCGCAACGCAGTGACCTGCGGATCGGGGTCGTCCCGTCCGACGCGCGGGAACCTCTCCGTCCGGGCCGCCGTTGCGGGTAAAGCGGCGTTCTCAGCATCCATCCAGCAGAATCTAGCCTGCTGAACAGAACATGGCCAGTTCCGCGTGGTCAGAAGAGGCGCTCGACGATCGTCTCGTTCGCCTGCCCGCCGGCCTCGCACATCACCTGGAGCCCGAAGCGCCCTGCCGTCTGATCGAGGACCCCGAGCAGCGTCGTCATGAGGCGCGCGCCGGATGCACCGAGCGGATGGCCGATGGCGGTGGCCCCGCCGTTGACGTTCACCTTCGACAGGGAGGCACCGGTCTCCTTCTGCCACGCCAGCACAACCGAGGCGAATGCCTCGTTCACCTCGAACGCGTCGATGTCGTCGATCGACAGGCCCGCGCGCGCCAGCACCTTCTGCGTAGCCGGGATGATGCCCGTGAGCATGAAGATCGGGTCGTCTCCCGCGACGGCGAAGGAGTGCACCCGCGCGCGGGGGGGTGAGCCCGAGACGGGCCGCCGCCTCTTCGCCGGCGATCAGCACGGCGGCCGAACCGTCGTTGACTGGCGAGCTGTTCCCCGCCGTGACCTTCCATTCGAGGTCGGGATAGCGCTGCTGCCAGTAGTCGCTGTGGAACGCCAGACGAAGATTCGCGAGGGTCTCGCGGTCGGTCTGCGGACGGATGCTCTCGTCGACACGGAGGTCGTTGACGTAGGCGACCTCAGCATCGAACGCCCCCGCACCCCACGCCGCGGCGGCACGCCGATGCGACTCGGCGGCGAAGTCGTCGAGCTCTGCCCTCGAGAGCTCCCACCTGTCGGCGATCAGCTCGGCGCTGATCCCCTGCGGTACCAGCCCGCCCTCGTACCGGGCAGCGATGCTCGGGCCCGCGAAGTCCTTGCCGAGCGTCTGAGAGCCGATCGGCACGCGGCTCATGGACTCCACGCCCGAGGCGATCGCCGCGTCGTAGGCGCCCGCCATCACCCCCTGGGCGGCGAAGTGGATCGCCTGCTGGCTCGACCCGCACTGCCGATCCACGGTCACGCCGGGCACCGACTCGGGGAAGCCGGCTGCCAGCAGAGCCCACCGCGCGGTGTCGCCGGACTGCTCTCCCACTTGGCCGACGGCGCCGCTGATCACGTCGTCCACGACGCCGGGGTCGATCCCGGTGCGCTCCACGAGCGCCCGCAGCGCAGTGGCGTGAAGCTCGACCGGATGGATCTCTGAGTACGCTCCGCCGGGCTTGCCCTTCGCGACAGGCGTGCGGACGGCATCGATGATGACAGCGGTGTTCATGACAGCTCCCATTCACTCTCGTGCGACGACCCGGATGCACCGGCTCGTTCCAGGCCGACGATGATCTCCTCGTCGGCCACGGCGTGCCCTGCGGCGCAGCGCACGTCGACCTGGATCTGCGCGCCGCATCCGGCATGCGTCATCCCCAGGCGGTGCGAGCGCGGCAGGTGCCGATCACCCCACGACGCGAAGGCGACGAGCAGGGGCGCCAACTCGGCCCCCGCCGCCGTGAGCACGTACTCGAACCGAGCACGCTGACCCGGCTCCCGGTACGGCCGCTTCTCCAGGAGCGTCGCGTCGACGAGGCTGCGCAGCTGGGCGGCGACGACCGAGGCGGTCAGCCCCGTGCGCCGTACGAAGTCGTCATACCTCGACGTGCCGTACCAGGCCTCGCGCAGCAGGAGCACGGTCGACCGCCGGGCGAGCAGGTCGCTCGTGCGGTCGATCGGGCACCCCTCCCCCAGCTCGGCACGGTCGGCATCAGCGAGGGGGCCCTGTAAGGTCACCGGCATCAGGCCATGCTACACCTGACTATGGGATTCCGTACTCAGCAGGGACGTCCGTAGTCCCGGCTGAGGACCGCGCACGGGCTCAGCGCGTGAAGAAGGCGTTCGCCGACTTCGTGTAGAGCAGGATGACGCCGATGATCGACGGCAGGGCCGACAACAGCGCCGTCCACAGACTTTGCGTCCCCGAGAACATCTGCACGACCGCGTTGACGATGTTCAGCACGAACACGACGGTCGTGATGATGCGGGCGGTGTTGTTGCCGCGGAACAGGCCGAAACTGACCAGGATGACGATCACGCCGACGATGATCGAGATGACCGCGGCGACGATCAGGGCTTCCCGGCTCATGCTGGCGACCTCGAGGCCGCTGACCAGCATGAGGATGCCGCCCAGGATGCTGAAGAATCCGGAGATCCATGCGAGGACGGCGACGATGGTGACGCCGAGGGGACGCGAACCTGCCATGACGTGCTCCTTTGCTACATATGGCTCACCAACGTGAGATGCGCTCACCGTATTGGCTCGGGGTTGAGCGCGTCTATACCACACGTGAATTGTCCTCCCGACCTGGGGGTCCCCGCCCGCGAGGGGAGAAAGCGCCACTACCCTGGGGGCATGAAGGCGATCGTCTACTCGTCGCACGGCGACTCCGGCGTCCTCTCCCTCGTCGAGCGGGACATCGTCGAACCGGGCCCCGGCGAAGTCCGCGTCAAGGTGGCCGTCTCGGGGGTCAATCCCACCGACTGGAAGGCGCGGGCAGCGACGGCCCGCCTCGACCAGTTCGCCGAGATCGTCCCCAATCAGGATGGGGCGGGTGTCGTGGATGCGGTGGGCGAGGGCGTGACATCGCTCGCCGTCGGCGACCGCGTGTGGTTGTATCTCTCCGCCCACCAACGCCCCACCGGCACGGCTCAGGAGTACACGGTCGTCCCGGCCCAGCGCGCCGTCCGTCTTCCCGATCGCACGGACTTCACCGCCGGCGCCTCACTGGGGGTCCCCGCCATCACGGCCCACCGCGCGCTCACCGTTCACGAGAGCGGCCCCACGCGTCTGTTCCCCGGCGCGCTGTCCGGGCGGACCGTGCTCGTCGCCGGCGGCGCCGGCGCCGTCGGGCACGCCGCCATCCAGCTCGCGCGATGGGCCGGCGCGACGGTGATCACCACGGTCTCCTCGGATGCCAAGGCCGCCCTCGCGCGCGCGGCCGGCGCGCACCACCTCATCGACTACACCGCGGAGGACGTGGTCGCCCGTATCGGCGAGATCGCGCCCGCGGGCGTGGATCACATCGTGGAGGTATCGATCGCCGTCAACGCCGGGATCGATGCCGCGGTGGCCGCCAACTCCGCAAGCGTCGCCTACTACGCCGACGACGGCGGCGCCACCTTCTCCATGCCCACGCGGCCGTCGTTCGCGAAGAACCTGCGGGTGCAGGGCGTGCTGCTCTACACGGTCACGCCTTCCGCGTGGGAAGCCGCGGCGGAGGACATCACCGCCGCGCTCGAGGACGGAGCGCTCCCGGTGGGCGAGGAGGCCGGGCTTCCGCTGACCTGGTTCCCGCTGGAGCAGACCGCCGCCGCGCATGACGCCGTGGAGAACGCCACGGTGGGAAAGGTGCTCATCCGCGTCGCGGAGTTGTGACCGCGCCGCCGCCGCGGTGCAGCCAGACGACGAGGCCGCACAGCCCGCCGATTGTCTCCATCGCCGGCGCGCGCCCTCAGGTGCCGAGACCGCCGGCGACGTCCAGCACGCCGCCGGTGATGTATCCCGCGTCCGGGCCGGCGAGGAAGCAGACCAGGGCGGCGACCTCCTGCAGCGTCGCGATGCGGCGGATGGCGTGCATGTCGAGGAACTCGTCATGAGGTGCGCCCGCAGAGCGGCACTACGCTGCGCATCACCCCCCAGGGCCGCGGGGAGGTGGTCGTGAACCGCGAGCGTCTCGGTATCGGCGGGACCGACGGCATGATGCTCGTGATCTACCACCCCGACGCGGTCGAAACCGCCGACGAAGCCGCCATGGCCGGCGCTTCGCGCGAGCCGAACGCCCGCCACAGGGCCCAGGTCGGGCTGACGACGAGCTTGTCGGGGTCGGACGGGTCGGCGATGTGCCCCACGGAGACCGGGTGGGCGATCGCCTCGTCGGCGAACGACACGGTGTGCTCCAGTCCGAGCGGCGCGAAGATCCGTTCCCGCAGCGCGTCCTCGAAGGTGGTGCCGAGGATCACCTCCACGATCCTTCCGAGGATCGAGTATCCGCTGTTGCTGTAGCTCCAGATGGTGCCGGGCGGTGCGATCTGCGGGAGCTCGGCGCATCCGGCGACATAGCGGGCCAGCGCGTCGTCGCCGCGCCCGGTGTCGGTGAAGTGATCGCCGTCGAAGCCGCTGGTGTGCGTGAGCAAGTCGCGCAGGCAGGCAAGGGGTATCGGGCGAGCAGGGCAGATCATCGGCGCGAGTCGCCGGGTCTGCGTAGTGCGCGAGACACCCGTCGACGACTTCTCGGGCTTCCACCGCGACAGCTCCACGACATAACCGACTCTGAGCGCACTGCAAACGAGACCGCCGCCGACGCGTTCTTCGCCAGAGAGCGCGGCGCGGACGAGATCGCCGATCTGATCGCTAACGCTCCCACTCCGAGCCAACTGATCTACGCGCTGAGCAGGGCATCCGGCCGAGTGCGATCGGAGGTCTTCGGAGAAGAAGTGATCTTCCGTGAGCTATTGCCGTATCGAATCGCCGAACTGCGAAGCGTCGCCGAGCAGGCCCGCGCACACCACGATCGGCTTGATCCGAATTCGGCGCTGAGCAAGGAGAAGGCTGAAGAAGCCCGCCTCGAGAAGATCGGCCGCCGCATAAACGACCAACTCCGCCGGTTCCCGCGCCGGCCGGAACGAGCACCCGATGTAGCCGTCCCGCATACCGTCGGCGGCGCGCCAACGCATCGCGGACTCGCCCGCTGAACAACCAGGAAGAAGTGAATCAATGATCGATCGCGCCCACGCCGAGTCACTCCTCTACCGAGTGGCAGTCGCAAGCATGACCTACTCGCCGGATAAAGCCGAGCAGCAGCCCGGCTACTCGATCGAGGAGGATGTCGGCTGGTGCCTTGTCGCGGTGAGCTCCATACCGCTGCGATATCGGGAGTCGATGCGCCCGACTATACGAGAGGTCATCGAGGACTCGACAGGCTGTCGAACTCAGTTCACCAGGAACGTGATGGCGCTTGTGAGCTCTAGTTGAACAGAGGCCCCTGTGACGGGCTCGCCGGCGAGACGCTCGGTGCCGCGACGTCCCCCGTGGATGAGCGCATGCCGCGCTGCAGCGCACTCAGTCGCCGCTCTAGCGTTCTGAGGATGTCAGGCCGTGCCGTCGATGTCGCAGGAAGCGGGGTGGCAGGCACGACCTCGCGAAGCGCGATCTGATGGAGCTCAGCGAGCAGTTCGGCGACCGGCTTCGGTGTCGGGGATCTATCCATCGCGAATACCGTCACCGCCCGCAGCTCAGAAAGCCACTGCATCGTCCTCGCCGGCGTCATCGGCGCGGACTGCTGCTGGCGGAGTGTGCGGCTCGCGCCGCTGAACCGGATCGCCGCATCTCGCGTCGAATCGAAGATCGTCTCACCGTCACGGCCCAAGATGGTCACACGGTCGACGGAGGGTGACGCTTCAAGTTCGGCGATCAGGTTTCGTGTGCCGGCCCACCCCCGGTCATGAATGTCGAGACTCGTGAATTTGGCCGAGCGACCCGCGTGAAAGTCGCGCAAGTACCTCGAGGTTGCGGAGAGAAGGCTTTCGCTGCGGGGCGTCGCGACCACCGCGACGCGCGTCATGAACCCTTCCTTCGCGAAGAGTGCCGCGGTGCCCAACGCAACTCGCGGCGTGTGAAAGGTCCCCTCGAGGAGTAGGGAGCGCTTCGTCGTACGAGCGTGGGCCAAGCAGTCGCGGAGCCATTCGGCCGTCGACTCCGCCATGACCTGCCGCGCGTCTACCGAACGACTGCGCGTCAGATCTTCGTAGTGAGGGTGAAAGGATCCGAGATCGTCTCCTCTGAGGGCAACCATTCCACCGTGCTCGGCCGACAGTTGCCCGGCGGCCTGGGACATACCCGCGCCTGGCTGGCCGCCGAGGAGGAGGAGGGTGGGCTGGCCGGAGGGTTCTACTCGGCCGCCGAAAACGACGGGGACGATCTCTTCCTCGAAGATCCGTCTTCGAACATCATCGGGCGGTGTCCAAGAACTCATCGGCGCGCGTCCGAAAGGCGTGCGCGAAGAGCATCCATCTCGGCGCGCGCCGCGTCGATCGCGGTTCGGTCGTAGCCGTCGACCGCGAGTACGGAGCCCCGGATGTCAGCGGAGTGCTTGAGAGATTCAGCGCGGCCCGCTTCGCCCGTCCGTGCCTGGCGTAGAAGCGCGGCAATCAGAGCGTTTGCGGCCTCGCGCAGTTCGTCATAGGCGACGACGTCGCTCACCCGCCAGGGTGACCGAAGCGGTTCCATGGATCCTCCACGTCGATCGTAACCAAGCACGGGAAACTGAACTTCGAGCGCTCGGCGCGGTGCGCAGCACGCGCTCATCGCGTTCAGGACGGGCTCCCTCCGACGGCGAGAGTGTAGTGATCGTGCTCGGCTCCATGCTTGCCGTGGGCTATTTGCAGACTCCGCGCTGCGCGCTCCGCTTAGCAACCGCCCACGACGAGCACTCCGCCGACCCCGATCACTGAGTCGGCCGATTGTCGGAGCGATGGAGGAATCCGAACTCGATTTCTCGAGGGACATGTCACGTGGCGGCTCAGGGCGCTCACGTTGCGGGCACCTGTTCCATCAGGATGGTCGGGTCCAGTACTCGAACACGTCGCGGGTCACGGGGGAGACGCAGTGACCATTCGTCTTGCTGTAAGTGGCAGAGTTGCGCACTCCTGTCGCCGCCAGGATTTGAAGCTAGGGTGTGTCTCCCAATAGTCGTGTCCAGGTGAGGATGGCGCAGAGAATGATGCCGGCGCGGTAGGTGATCGCGAGCTTGTCGAACCGGGTGGCGATGCCGCGCCATTGCTTCGCGAGG
>Ga0182743_1001305_pt1 | contig 24686 bp, 26 predicted proteins | sample eDN3rd30CKraftOP_FD_128522 | JGI IMG/M metagenome (GOLD analysis project Ga0182743, IMG submission 128522) | Enriched Organic Plus compost microbial communities from Emeryville, California, USA - eDNA 3rd pass 30_C Kraft OP (version 2) (version 2) ... | reverse complement strand
GAGCCCGTTTCTCCTCATAGTCCGTCAGGAGACAGAGTACAGTGTTGCAAGCGCACATCCGGGGTGGTCGTCCTTCAACGGAGCCGTGTCTGGCGAGTAGAAGGAGCCATCAATCCACGAGGTTCTTCAACAACTGGACCAGTTGCTTTCTCTGTTCAGCGCTCATGTTTCTGGTCAGCGAGCGGTCATGGGCGGTCAGCGCCTTGCGGATGTCGCGAGCCATTTGCTCGCCTTCCGGCGTAAGGCTGATCAGTTGGTAGCGCCGGTCTTCCAGGGCGCGCCTGCGCTCGATCAGGCCGCGCTTCTCCAGTTTGGTGGAGATCGCCACCATTGTCGACTGGTCGCTGCCCAGCGCCGCCGCCAGGGCGATCTGCGTGATGTTCGGATTGCCGTCCAGAATGAGGATCGCCGCGGTTTCGACTGGGCGCAGATCGAGGTCCTGTGTGTGTTCCTCATAGGAGCGCATGACCGCAAGCTGGGCCCGGCGCACCCAGAACCCCACCTGCTGCGGCAGCATGTCGTAATTCACGCCATCGACGGGATTGAGCGCGCCGTCGGTCGTCTTGCGTCGCCGCGGGCGGCTTGTTTCGGAAGATTTCGTCGTCATTGCCCTGGCGATGCCTGTGCTTTCCGACAGTGCGTCCCTGGCACCTGGTTGCAGAGCTCTTTTCGTCACGACGTCCCTCCCCGGGGCATTTTCACTATCTGGCAGATAGGCTGGATGCATTGCCTTGTAAACAATTTGAAGTCTAAACTATCTATCTGCCGCCCAGGGCGCGGACAGGAGATCGCTATGAAACGGACGAATATCTACACGGACAAGCCCGTTGACCGGAAATATCAGTATAGCCCCGCGGTCGTCCACAAGCGGTCGGGCCTGCTGTTCATATCGGGTGTCTGCGGATGGGACCGCGACGGCAACATCATGCATGCCGATGACGTCACGAAGCAGGCAGAGGTCACATTCGAGAATCTCGGCGATATCCTGAAAACGGCCGGCGCCAGCTTTTCCGATATCATCTGGGAAACCGAATATGTCGTCGACATGCGCCAGTACCGCGACATCGCCCGGGTGAGGGCGCGCTATTTCCCGGACAATTTCCCGGCCGCCACGCTGGTCGGGGCAAGTGCGCTGTTCAAGCCGAATCAGCTTTTCGAAATCCAGGCGATCGCCGCGCTGGAATAGAAGTCGGTCTACGGAGCGGACCGTGCCCGCGCCGTGGCGAGGATGGCGCGCACGATGCCCTCATAGCCGGTGCAGCGGCATATGTGGCCCGACAGGAATTCGCGCACCTCATCCTCGCTGGGATCGGGGTTGCTGCCGAGAAAATCCGTGGCCGACATCAGTATGCCCGGCGTGCAGAAGCCGCATTGCAGGGCGAAGTGCTCGCGGAACGCCTTCTGAAGATCGTTGAGCTCCTGATCGGTGCCGAGCCCCTCGACGGTGGTGATCTCCGCGCCTTGAAGCTGGACCGCATAGATCAGGCAGGAGCGGACTGCCTGACCGTCCACCAGCACGGTGCACGCGCCGCAGACGCCATGCTCGCATCCGATATGCGTGCCCGTCCGATGCAGCCGGTGCCGCAGGAAATCGGCAAGATGCATGCGCGGCTGGCAGCGCGCCGACACAGGCTTTCCGTTCAGCGTGAAGGAGACCTCGATCTCCTGGTCGGCGTCGATGGTCATCATTCTCCTGCCCTGTCGGAAGTCAGCTCGGCGAGACAGCGTTCGGTGAGCACAGCGGCGGTATGACGGCGGTACTCCGCCGAGGCATGCATGTCGCTGACGAAGCTGAGCGAAGAGCGTACGGCGTCGCATATCGCACGGCACCAGTCGTCGTTCGGCACCTCGCCGATGAAAGGCGCCGTATCGAGCAAAAGCGGTCGATCGGCGATCGCGGTGAGCCCCACGCGCAGATCGGCAACGCGGCCGGCCTCGTCGGTGCGCAGAGCGACCGCAGCGGTGCAAAGCGTCGAATGGGTCCCGTGCACGCCGACCTCACGGAAGGCGAAGCGCGTGTCGGCAAGGATGGGCCATTCGACGGCGACGACCAGTTCCTCGGGTGTGCGCTCGGTCGTCAGCGGGCCGATGTAGAAATTGCGGGCCGGCACCGCCCGGCTGCCCTTCGCCGAGGCCAGGTGCACCGTCCCGTCCAGAACGAGAAGCGCCAGCGGCAATTCGGCGGTGGGGTCGCCATGCGCGATCGATCCGCAGACGGTGCCGCGGTTGCGCGTCTGGTAGTGGCCGACCATGGGCATCATCATGCGCGCCAGCGGCACTTCCGCGAAAATGCCGTCCGGGGCAATTCCTTCCCGCTGGCGTATCAGCGCATGCGTCAGGACGCTTTGAGCACTGGCGCGACGCGGCAGTTTCCATCCGGCGATCCGATTGATGTCCACAAGCACGGACGGCGTCGCAATGCGCATGTTGAGCATCGGCCCGAGCGTCTGGCCGCCCGCAAGGATGCGCGCATCGGCACCGTATCGGGCGAGCAGTTCGAGGGCCTCGCCGACGGAGCGCGGCGCGGCATAGCTGAACGGGGCAGGCTTCATCGGCCGCTCCCCGAAACCAGCCTCAGCACGGCATCGCCAATGCGCTTCATGACGGACGGCTGAGGCGAAGACGGGTCGAGATGGCTGGTGAGCCCGGCGAAGAACTGCCGGATGAGCAGGCGCACGACGCTGTCGAGCATGCGCTGGCCGACGCCCGCGACGCGGCCGCCGACATCGGCGCGATAGCGATAGGTGAGGCGTGTGCTGGCCTCGCCGATGGGAATAAGGGTGATGAAGGCCTCGCCCAGACCGAAACCGAGCTTGCCATCCGCGCGTCCTGCGATGCGGATCGCCTGCGGCTCATCCTTGTCGGTGAGGTCGATCTTCGCATTGTAGGTGGAGCGCATGCCTGCGATCGAGAGGACGATTTCGGCCTCGAAGCGATCCGGTTCGACCTCGGTCAGCGACCGGCAGCCGGGGATGATCTTCGCCAATTCGTCCACGGCGAAAAGTGCTGCCCATACGGTAGCCGGCTTGCCGGGCAGTTCCTGAACGCCTTCACCTGTCAGCATGCCGCGTATGCCGGGGTCGCCGGTGAAGGTCTGTGCGTTTCGCTCCGGGCGTTCATCCGGGTCACGGCCGTTGAGCAGCGACCACACCCGCGACGGCGAGGCCGGAATGCTCACCGCCGCATTCGCCATGGCGTCGGCCAGCGCATTGGCGATGCAGATCGGCGCGTTCATCGAGGCGCCGTCGCCAAGGCCACGCGCGCCTGTCGCGTTCTCGGTGGTGGGATGGCTTGCATGGCCGATGAGCACCTGCGGCATGTCGTCCGCCAGCGGGCAGAGATAGTCCATGAAGCTGCCGGTCAGGAGATTGCCGCTCGCGTCATATTCGATCCGCTCCATCAGGGCGGCGCCGAGGCCGTGGGCGAGCCCGCCGCGCAATTGCCCCTCGACGATCGCCGGATTGAGGATGCGCCCGATATCGTGCACCACCGCATATTTCCGGATCGACACCTGACCGGTCTCGCGGTCGACGCGAACCGCCGCGATGTCACACATCAGCGTCGACGTCAGCGAGGAACGGACACGATCATCCTTGTCGGGCGATTGCAGGCTGGTCGGCGTGAACACGCCGGTTTCCTGAATGCCGCCATCCAGGCCGTCCGGCATGTTGGACGAGTTCCAGTGCGACCCGGCGGCGAGCTTGCGGATGGCGATGTGGCTGTTGCGGCCCTTCTCGCGCGCCACGCCATCGACCAGCTCGATCTCCTCCGGAGGGCAACCCAGCGCCGCGCCGGCCATGACGCGCAGCTTGGCCGCCACCTTGCGGGCGGCGAGGACGGCGGCCGTGGTGTCGGCGCCGGAGAACCGGTTGGCATAGTTCCCCGACGTGATCGACCAGTCCGAGAAGGCGGTGTCGATGGCCGTCACCACATTGATCTCGTCGGGGTTCAGGCCGATCTCGTCCGCGACGAGCTGGGCCAGCACGGTCGCATGGCCCTGGCCGGCAGGGACCGTGGGAAGCCGCAGCGTGAACTCGCCGCCCGCATCGGCCGAAAGGGTGGCGACTGCCAGCCCGCCGGACTTGTCCGAGGAAGCGGCGCGCTGCTCCGGCGTCAGCGCGGCGTTCACATAAGCGAGGCTCGAGGCGGAGCTTTCGACCGATACGGCGATGCCGATACCGGCGAGTTCGCCTCTGGCGCGGGCCTCGTCACGCTCGGCGATCAGCGCGTCGTAACCGGCGAGCTCCGCCGTCTGCCGCAGCGTTCCGGGATAGTCGCCGCCGTCCAGCATGCCGCCCGATGCACATTCATACGGCATGGCTTCCCGGGCCACGAGGTTGCGCATGCGCAGTTCCAACGGGTCGATCCCGAGCCGGGACGCTGCCTCGTGCATCAGCCGTTCGAGCGGAAAGTAATATTGCGGCGCGCCGAAGCCGCGGTTCAATCCGCTCGGCGCCTGATGCGTCAGCACGACGCGATTGCGCACGGCGATATTGCGCACGTCGTAGGGACCATTGAGATTGCCGTGCGTGCGGTAGAGCGTCGAGGGTTCGGGCGGGCGAACATAGGCGCCGATATTCTCCAGTTGATCGACCTTGAGGCCGAGCAACCGGCCTTCCGCCGAGAATGCGCCTTCCATCCGCGTATGGCGGCCGGTCGAGGAACTGGCAGCGGCGAGATGTTCGGCGCGGTCCTCGATCCACTTGACGGGGATACCGGCAGCCCGCGCGACGGCCGCGAGCAGGATCGCATAGGCGAAGACGCCCCATTTCACGCCGAAGCTGCCGCCGCTCGCCGGGGCGCTGATCATGCGCACGGCGGCCGGACGAACGCCGAGCGCGCCTGCGATGATCGGGTGGCCGATGAACGGCCCCTGGAAATTGGACCAGATCTCGAAGCTGCGCTGCGCGGGATCGAAGCGGGCTATGACTCCATAGGTCTCGATCGGCGTCGAGGTGATGCGCGGATAGTCGACCTCGATCGACACGGTGCGATCGGCTCTAGCGAAGGCCTGCTCAGGATCGCCGAAGCGGAAGCGGCGCTCGTGCACGATGTTCGAGGGTACGCCGGTATGGACGGCAACCGCGTCCGTCGCTGCCTCGACCGGATCGACGCAGACCGGCAGTTCCTCATAGACGACCGCGACGCGTTCCATCGCGTCCTCGGCGAGATAGCGGTCGTCCGCGACGATGACGGCGACCGGCTCGCCCGCATAGTGCACATGGTCGACGGCGATCGGATATTGCCTGATGGGCGCCTGGACGGCGTTGGGGATCGGTTTCGTCAGCGCGGCGACATCCGCCCCGGTGACGACGGCATGCACGCCCTTCATCGCGAGCGCAGCCGTCGCGTCCATCGAGACGATGCGCGCATGCGCATGGGGACTGCGCAGGATCGCGGCCTCCTTCGTGCCGGGGAAGGGCGCCAGGTCGTCGATGAACCGCGCCTGGCCCATGAGCAGCGGCACGTCCTCGCGGCGCGGTATGGAGCGCCCGACCCACCCGCCGCCGGTCGCCGGCGCCTGATGCTGATGCAATCCCGTTTCGGTCATGGAAGTCCCGGATTTCCGCGCCAGGACGCCAGCGCAACTCTTTGCGCAGCCCTTGGCAAGCAAATCTTTTCTACGATTGACAAGCAATAAGAGCAATATATGGTTTGCATAACAAATCATTTTAAAGGCCAATCAGTACGGTCTGATGGCTATATGGGGAACTGCGATGTCAACGGTTTTGAATGCTGGAGCTGGATCCTTAATCTCGCGGGCCGCGGGCGTGCTGATCACGCTCGTGGCGATCGTTTTCGGAGCGATCGGGATGGCGGCCGCCGCCGATCCCGGTGTGACGGATGACGAGGTCGTCATCGGTGCGTTCGGGCCTCTCACTGGGCCGTCGGCATGGATCGGCCTCAGCGCGCGCGACGGCATGCAGCTCGCGGTGAACGAGATCAACGAGAATGGCGGCGTCAACGGCCGCAAGATCCGGCTGATCTTCGAGGGCGCCACGACGCCGGCGGATTCGATCGCCGCCGCGAAGAAGCTGGTCGAGCAGGACAAGGTCTTCGCGCTGGTCATCGGTGCCGGCAGCACGGGCGCTGCGGCCGCGGCAGACTATCTGCGCGAGGCCGGAGCTCCGACCTTCAACATCGTCGGCGCCACGCCGAAGATCCGCGAGCCTTTCGCACGCAACATCTTCCATGGCGTCTATCCCGATGCACGCAAGCTCGCGGATTTCTTTGCCGAGGAAATCGGCCGTGGCGAGCCGAAGTCGGTGGCGATCCTGACGGGTTCCTATGAGCTGCCGCAGGCGGTGCTTGCCGGTCTCCGGCCGCGCCTGGACGAGAAGGGCATTTCCGTCGTCACGCTGCAGACGTTCGACAACGGCACGCGCGATTTCACCGCGCAGTTGCTGGCCGTCGTGCAGGCGAATCCGGATGCCGTCGTCTTCCTCGGCAATGCCGCCGAAGCCGGCCTCGCCATCAAGCAGGCGCCGGAACTGGGCCTGACGGGCAAGCCCTGGATCGTCGACGTCGCGGCCATCACGCGCGCCGTTCCGCAGGTCGCCGGCGCGGCTTCCGAAGGCGTGCGCGGCGTGTGGCTGTTCCCCTATTTCCACGACGAACAGGCGCAGCCCATGGCCGATTTCGACCGGAAGTGGCGTGCGGCCTATGGCGAACCTGCCGCCGGCCGTCCGAGCTATATCGACCTGGTGGGCTATGGCGACATGTATGTCATGGCGCTGGCGATCCGCGCGGCCGGCAAGGATCTCACCCGCGAAGGGCTGATCGATGCGTGGGAAAAGGCGGAGGGCCTGAAGCCGAGCGATATGGGTCCGTTCGCCTCGGACGTCATCTTCCCGGAGAGCTTCTCGGCGACGGAACGCGACGGCAACACCGCGCACAGCACCGTCGAGATCAAGGACGGTCGCTGGCAGGTCCTGCGCTGACGCGATTTCGAGATCGAGGTTGATCCGGTGACGCAGTTCCTGCTGCTGAGCCTTGGTGGATTGCGCATCGGCGCAATCTACGCCCTTGCGGCGATCGGTCTGGTCGTCATCCACAAGGCGACCAGGGCCGTCAATTTCGCACATGGGGCATTCATCATGCTCGGCGCCTATGGAGGCTTCCTGGGCGTCGAGCGATGGGGCCTGCCTTACTGGCAGGTCTACATCCTCGTGCCGCTGGGGGTCGGCCTGCTCGCCGCGGCTTTCGAATATCTGGTTCTGCGCAGGATGCGAACCGCGGATGCGTTCAGTCTGGTCATCGTGACGGTGTTCGCCGGCACGCTGGGCTCGGAGGCCATCCGGATCGTCTTCGAGTCGGAAACGCTCGCCGTGGCGCCGGTTCTGTCCGGCCGGCCGATCATCCTCGGGCCGCTCATCCTCACGCTGGAGACGCTCTGGATCATCGCCGGCGCGATCGTCTGCGGGCTTGCGGGCATCTATGTCTTCAGCCGCGCCGGCATGGGGCGCGCGATGCGGGCCATGTCGGCCAATCTCCGCGGAGCCCAGCTCTGCGGCTATTCGGTGGATGTCGTCTATGCGCAGGCGTGGTTTCTCGGCGGCCTGCTCGCCGGCCTTGCCGGCCTGTTCGCGGCGCCGCGGCTGGGCGTCTCGCCGGAACTGGCGATCGCGACCATCGTGCCCGCCTTCGTGGCGGCGATCATCGGCGGCTTCGACAGCCTGAAGGGCGCGGTCCTCGGCGGCCTGATCCTCGGCCTGCTGGAAACCTATACCGCCGCCTTCCTGCCGCCGGCGTTCAAGAACGCCTTCACCTTCCTCCTGCTGCTAGTGGTGTTGCTCTTCATGCCGGACGGGCTGTTTCCGGAACGGAAGGCGCGCCGTGTCTAAGCTGTTCCAGTCCGTCCTGCTCGGCAGCGTGATCCTGCCGGCGCTTCTCATCGTTGCGGGCGGCATGCTCGGCCTCGGCGCGTCGAGCTTCGCGCAATATCTCGCCACGCAGATCGTGATCGCATGTCTCGTCGGCGTCGCGCTGGTCATGATCGTGGGATATGCGCGCGTCATCATGCTGGCCACCGGCGCGATGATGGCGATCGGCGCCTACGGGTCGGCCATGCTGATGCTCCATCTGGGCGTGCCCTATCTCCTGACGCTTCCGATCTGCATCCTTTCCGGCCTTGTCGCCGGCTTCGTGCTGGCCGTGCCTTCCACCCGCTTCAAGGGGCATCACCTGGCGATGGCGACCATCGTCTTCCAGTTCCTCGTCGTCATCGGCATTCGCGAGGCCGGCGACTGGACGGGCGGTGCGCTCGGCCTGCGTGTCCCCAATGTCGACGTCTTCGGCATCTCGGCCTATCAGGACGGTCCTTGGATGTTCTTCGTCGCGATCGCCTGCGCGCTGGCCATCGGCTCGCTTGGCGTGCTGCTCGGCGCGCGCTTCGGCAAGACGCTGAAGGCGATCTCGGACGCCGAGGTGGCGGCCGATGCCTATGGCGTGGATCTGGTGCGCTTCAAGATCGCGGCCTTCGCGATCTCGTCGGCCTATCTGGCGCTGGCAGGCGCGTTGCTGGCGCCGGGCGTGCGCGTGCTCGACCCGGAGAGCTTCGGCATCCATCTGTCGATCGTCACGCTGGGCTATCCGATCGTCGGCGGCATGGGCAGCCTGTGGGGCGGTATCATCGGCGGCGGTGTGCTGCGCACGCTGCCCGAGGCGCTGCGCTTCCTTGGCCAATATCAGGAATTGTGGATCGCACTGCTCGCTATCGCCGTGATGATGATCAATCCGGGCGGCATACTCGGCATCGCGCGTTCGGTGCTTCCCGCGTCGCGACAGCAGGCGAAGGATGTCGTTTCGGCGGCGCCGGTCCATGGCGCGCAGCCGGCGGCATCTCCGGCGCCCGCAAGCGCGGAGGATGCGATCAGGGTCACGGCCGGCGTGAAGGCCTATGACGGCCTCGTCGCGGTCGACCATGTCGACCTCGTGGTCAAGGCAGGCGAGATCCATGGGCTCATCGGGCCGAACGGCGCGGGCAAGACGACCCTGTTCAACGCGATCTCCGGGTTTACGCCCTTCGACAGCGGCACGATCGCGCTGTTCGGGCGGCAGGTCGGGAACGAGCCCTCGCGCACACGGATCAAACACAGCGTTACCCGCACTTTCCAGCATGTGGCGGTATTCGGCCAGTTGAGCTGCCTCGACAACGTCATCATCGGGCTTGGCCGGAACGGTGTCACCGACGCGCTGGCGGCGAGCGTCGGCGAGGTGGCCGGCACCGCCGGCGCCCGCGACGCGGCGCGCAAGGCGCTCGATGCGCTTCGCGAGGTCGGGCTGGAGAACCTCGCATACGAGCCGGCGCGGCGCCTGTCGCTGGGGAACCAGCGGCGGCTGGAGATCGCCCGCGCCATCGTCTCTCGCCCGCGCCTCATCCTGCTCGACGAGCCCGTCTCCGGCGTGGCCCGGGAAGAGGAGCACCGGATCGCGGAGCTCCTTGCCCACCTCAACCGGCAGCATGGCATCACAATGCTGCTGATCGAGCATAACATCGCCTTCGTGCGGCGGCTCGCGCACAGCATGTCCGTGATGGCGGCGGGCCGGATCATCGCCAGCGGCGATCCCGAGCAGACCATCGCGCGGCCCGAGGTGCGGCGGCAGTATTTCGGAGAGGCGCATGTCGAACATAGCGCTTGAGGTGAAGGGCCTGAGCGTCGCCTACGGACGGATCAGGGTCTTGAACGATCTGAGCTTTTCGCTTGCCGAGGGAGAAACCCTTGCCTTGCTGGGCGCCAATGGCGCGGGCAAGACCTCCGCGGTCGAAGCGATCGCCGGCTTGCTGCCGAAGGCGGCCGGGCAGGTCGGCTTCTTCGGCCAGGACATCACGCGAAGCAGCGCGGCGGGGCTTGCCAATGCCGGTCTGTCGCTCGTGCCGCAATGGCGGGAACTCTTCCCGACCTTCACCGTGGAGGAAACGCTTGCCGCCGCGCTCAACGCGGGACGCAAGCGCGGTCGCGCGGCGTTCGATGACATCTATGCGCTTTTTCCGCGCCTCGCCGAACGGCGCGCGCAGCTTGCAGGCACACTGTCGGGCGGCGAACAGCAGATGCTCGCGATCGGGCGGGCGCTGGCGACGGAGCCGCGCGTTCTGGTGCTGGACGAGCCCACGGCCGGGCTCGCCGTCAGCATCGTGAAGGATCTGGTCGCCGCGCTCCTGACGATCAAGCAAAGAGGCATCCCGATCCTGCTTGTCGAGCAGAACATGGAACTTGCCGGCGCGATTGCCGAGAACGGGCTCCTGCTGGCAGCGGGACGGGAAGTATGGCGCGGGCGGCTGGAGGAAGCGGCCCGCTCCGAAGACGTGAAGCGCCTCTATTTCGGCGCCGACACCTGAGGACCAGGAATGACGAACCACCCGCAAACCGACGTTCTGACGACCACGGCGTTCCGCAACAGCAGCCGGCGGCGGCTGCTTGGCGAGGCGTTGCGGCGCAATGCGGTCAATTTCGGCGCGCGGGTCGCGCTGCACGACATCGAAACGGGCTGGAAGGTCACATTCGCGGAGCTTCACCGGCGGGCGGACGCCATTGCCTGCGGCCTGGAACGGAACGGGCTGAAGGCCGGCGAGCGCGTCTGCATCCTTGGCCGCAACTACGTCGACACGCTGGCTCTCTACTATGCCATCGCGCGCATCGGGGCCATCGCGGTGCCGCTCAACACCTACGCGAACGCCAACGAGCTGCGCTACATCGTCGAGGACAGCGCGCCATCCATGGCGATCGTGTCGACCGAGCTGAGCGACCGGCTGGACCCTTCATTGTTCTCCGGCCTGCCCGTGTTCACGCTGGCGCCGGATGGCAGGAGCGGCGATGTCGCGGACTGGGCCGCGACCCGGGAATCGTTCGCGCCGCGCGACCTGGACGACCGCGCAGGCAGCTTCCTGCTCTATACGGGCGGCACGACCGGAAAGCCGAAGGGCGTATTGCTGAGCCAGGCGGGCTATGTCGCCATGGCCGAAAACACGGTGCAGGCGCTGGCGCCGCAACGCTTCGGTCGCTCCGATAGCTGGCTGATCCTCGGACCGCTCTACCATGGCGCGGCGCTGGCCTATTCCATCATCGGGCTGACCTTCGGGCAGACCGTGCATCTGATGCGCGAATACAATGCCACGGTCGCGCTCGACGCGATCGCGAAGGGTTTCGGCACCATCACCTGGTTCATCCCGACGATGAGCAGGCGCACGATCGACCATGTGGCGGCAAACGGCATTCCGCTCGACGGGCTGGAGGGCCTGCGGCTCATCATCTCGGCGGGCGCGCCGCTCAGCCTGGAGCTGCGCAACGAGCTGAAGCAGACCTTCCGCAAATGCGAGGTCATCGATATCGTCGGCCAGACCGAGATGACGTCGACGCTGATCGTGCACGCCGAGCCGGAGCAGATCGGGCGGCAGCCGACGGCCGTGGGACTGCCCGCGCCGGGCATCACGGTCGCGCTCCTCGACGATGACGCGCAGCCGGTGGGTCCGGGCGAGGTCGGCGAGATCTGCTATCTCGGCGAGAGCATGATGCTCGGCTACTGGAACAAGCCCGACGTGACCGCGGAAAACATGGTCGGCGGCTGGTTCCATTCCGGCGATCTCGGCCGGCGCGACGAAGACGGGCTCCTTTACATCGTCGGCCGCAAGAAGGAACTCATCAAGTCCGGCGGCGAGAACGTCATCCCCAACGAGGTGGAGGATGTCTTGCGCGGTGTGCCGGGTGTCGCCGACGCCTGCGTGCTCGGCCTTCAGGACCCCGTATGGGGCGAACGGGTCCATGCGGTGCTGGCCGTGGGCGGCGGCGACGCCGACCCGCAGGCGCTGACCGGTGCCGCCGAGCAGGCATGCCGCGCGGCGCTCTCGCGATACAAGGTGCCGAAGACGTGGACCGTATTGACCGCGCTTCCCGCCAACGCCATCGGCAAGGTCGACAAGGCGGCGCTGCGCGCCATTGTCGGTGACGGTCACGGCGCGGTGGATCGCCGGGGAGCCTAGGCCCGCTTCAGGCGGGGTGGACGTCTCCTAATAATTTGATATACAAATCATTAAAAATATAAACCATATGGCTGATGCAGGCCGGGAGACGAGGATGACGATCAAGATACGCGGTTTCGAACATGTCTCGTGGGCGGCGCCGGACATCGAACCGGGCGCCACGATCCTCAAGCTGTTCGGCCTGGTCCCGACCGGCTACGAGGAGATCCACGACCAATCGGTGACATCGAACTATTTCGAGGCGCCGGGCACGGATGTCCGCTTCGAAGTGATCCGCCCCTGGGGCGACGACAGCCATTTGCACCGCTACCTGCAGAGCCGCGGCGGCGGCCTCCACCATGTCTGCTTCCAGGTCGAGGACCTCGACGATGCGTGCCGCCAGGTGAAGGAGGCGGGTCTGGAACTGGTCGGCAACACCTTTGCCGACTCGCGTGGCCGGCATGCCTTCATCCACCCCAAAAGCACCGGAGGTGTGCTGATCGGCATGATCGAACTCCATCCGGGAACGCCGACCACGATGATACCTGAAAAGGGAGAATAGAGCAGATGGCCGTCACCAAAGCCAAGAAACTCACTGTCCTGTGCTGCGGGCACACCACGCTGGACCTGGAGCTGGTGATCACCGGACACAACAATCCGGCGCTGGTGAAGCATCTCATGCCGTGCTGCCACGCGCCCGATGCCGACGGCAAGATCTCGCATCCCATCTACGCCTATGTGATCGAGCATGAAGGCGGGCGGATGGTTGTCGATACCGGCATGAGCGACAGCTTCCGCAAGGACTGGAAGAACAATTTCTACAAGGAGCGGATGTCCTACGATCCGGGCGAGGACGGCCTGTTCACGCAGCGGCTCGAAGCGCTCGACCTGAAGCCGTCCGACATTTCCGATGTGGTGATCACCCATCTCCACACCGACCATGCCGGCAACCTGCCGATGTTCGCGGAGAACGAGAAGACGCGCATCCTGGTGCATGAGGACGAGCTGCGCGGCTGCGTGCTGGAGAAGGGCGGGCTTATCCGCGAGGACAATCTGACCGTCTGGGGCGTCACCAGCCCGCAGGGCTTCACGCGCAAGGACTTCGCCTGCCTGCTGCCCGACAGGGCGACGACCGTCTTCGGCGATCAGGAGATCTATCGCGGCATCTGGACCGTCTCGCTGCCCGGCCACACCTGGGGGACGATGGGCGTCGCGGTGAACCTGCCCCATTCGGGCTGGCTCCTGCTGGCCTCGGACCATATCTATCTGTCTTCGTCCTACGGCGATCCGTTCAACGTCAGCATCCTCAACCAGGACCCGCGCCAATGGGCGCATTCGGCGCTCAAGGTGCGCAAGATGGTCGAGAAGTACGAGATGCGCGTCCTGCCGGGGCACGACAACAAGATCATCGTGCCCGACAAGACCGCCGAGCAGGGCTTCACCTTCGGCGAGGTCTCCGACTACTACGATTGAACCACATCGCCTCGGGGACCGACAGTTGTCGGCGGACGACAGCTGTTGGTCCGGGCGGGCCATAGCTGACAGGGAGCGGCGAAGGTTCATCCTCGGAGTAACCGTCGAGCTTTTCCGCGCTAATCGACGCCGGCCGCGTCACCTTTTCACGCAGCTTCAGGGATGAGACGGTGGACGCGCTTTGGCCGTAGCTGACGACAAGATTCAGCGTGCTTCCGTAGCAACATCAATAAAGGATTGAATCAACCGCCAAATTCGGTCGCATGGACCGCGTAGTGCTACGTGGCAGAAATGGCGCACCCGACAGGATTCGAACCTGTGACCTCTGCCTTCGGAGTGCGGGAGTGAGATTCTTTCCCTCGATATACCTCACTTCCTCTCATCTGCTTACCCCTTACTATCTTATTGAATTTTCATCAAAATTGCTTACTATTGCGCGGCATCGACGTGGGTTGTTATGTTTGGCTTACTCTCATTTGTTGAACCTGAGTTGAACCAGCATGTTGAACTGGCGCTGAACCGAGGAGGCGGGCGGATGACGAAAATCGCAAAGAAGCCGGATGATCCGATTAAAATCTCAAAGCGGGCGGTCGATGCGATTAAGGCACCGGACCGACGCAAATGGTTGTGGGACCGAGAAATGAAAGGCTTCGGGATCGCGCTGCGCCCGACCGGGGTTCACTCCTACGTTTTCAATTATCGCGACCGTCACGGAACGCAGCGCAACATCACCATCGCTAAAGTTGGCGCGATCACACCTGAGGAAGCGCGGGATAAAGCCAAAGAGCACCAGCGCACGGTGCAGGACGGGCGCTCGCCGTTGGCGGAGAAGCGAGCGGCAAAGACGGCCATGACGGTTGGTGAATTGCTCGACGCCTATCTTGCCAGCGAGCGGTTTAGCAAAAAGGCCGCGACGACGCGGGGTGTGGACCGGGGCCGGATCGAGGCGCATTTACGCCCCCTGCTCGGCCACTATGTCCTAGAGTCAATAACGCCATCAGATATCGAGGATGCCCACCGAAAGATTGTCGCCGGAAAAACGGCCAAGACCGAAAAATCCGGCAAGAAGCGGGGTCGCATTCGCGTTCGTGGTGGCGACGGCACGGCGCGGATGGCGATCCGGTTGTTTCGCGCGATCCTATCGTGGGCCAAGACGACCAAAGTTCTCCCTGCCGGTGTGTCATCTGACATCGCGGCCAGCGTTGACGTTGGCCGCGACGGGCGGCGCAACCTGATCCTTGACGATCCTGCGGCCTATGCGCGGCTCTGGAAGGTGCTAGACCGTTTGACCGATCCTGATGGCGTCAAGGAGGGCGAAACACTGTTGCAGCCCGCTGCCGCTGACGCAATCCGCGTAATCGCTCTTACCGGTTCCAGACGTTCGGAAATCACCGGCCTGCGGTGGTCGCACGTCGATCTGAAAGCTGGGACGCTTACTTTACCGTTGGACGAGCATAAGACCGGCAGGAAGACGGGAGAGGCGCGCGTGATCGGCCTCCCGACGCTGGCGTCTGCGATCATTGCGCGGCAGCCGCCGGGTAAGTCCGGCGATTTGGTGTTCCGACCATCGCGCGGCGGTGCGCGGCTCGATCTGTCGGCGCGGTGGCGCGATATCCGTGCTGCGGCTGAACTACCCGAAGGCATTGGCCTGCATGGCCTGCGGCATTCGCTGGCATCGCACATGGCAATGTCTGGGTCGGAGGCTGCCGAGATCATGGCTGCGCTCGGTCATCGCGATATTACGACATCGCAAAAGTACGTCCACTGGGCGCGTGATCAGCGCCAGAAGCTCGCGGAGAAGGCAGCGGCGGGGATCGTCGCGGCTGTGAGCGCCGTTCAGGGCGGCGAAGTCATAGACATGAAGAATGAGCGCGCATGATGGAGATGGAGCAGGACAACCGCGAGGCGCTGGACATACTGGTTGATTATTTTGTCACTAATGCCGGGTGGTCCGTAGAACGCGCAAGGGACGGCGTAATCATCGCATGGCTGAAGGCTGGCGATATCGTGCCGTATCTTCATTTTGTTGGCGTCGGCCACACGCCGTCGAACGCGGTAGCGCGGTTGGTCGCGCGAATGATGATCAAAGGCGACGAGCCAGAGGTGGTCGGTTTCGATGACCTACCGTTCGGTCTGAAGCTTACCGGCGATATGCGCCGACGTCCGGATCAACTGGCAGAGTTGCGAAAGTTTCTGGGCATCCGCGCCTCGATGTCGCTGAGTGAATGGCGTAAGAAATCCGGTAGGCCCTCATATTCCGGCGCGGCGGATGATGAGGCGGCCGAATTCGCGTCTGCCGTGAAGGTGGGAAAGCGGACGCTGAGCGGCAGAACCGTCAGGCAAACGCGCGAAGAAGTGGAGCGCGACCTCGCGGCTGGTCGTTTCCCCAGAATTCTTTCCGGGCTTATCTCATTGGAATGATTGATAAAGGCAGACGATCTCTTGAGAATGCTCGCCAACTCTTTCTGTAGCGTCTTCAGGATATGCGTGAATATTGGAAGGCATCCCAAGAGAAAGGATGCCAACAATGACCGACACGAAAAGATTTCTTACCCGCGCCGAAGCTGCCGATTACATCGCATCCAAGGGCGCTCCTATCTCGAAAAACACGCTCCAGAAATTCGCCACGGTGGGCGGCGGGCCGATCTATCGCCGGTTCGGCAACAAATCACTGTATCGGGCGGAAGACCTTGACGCTTGGCTCGCTGCGAAGATGGGCGCGCCTATGCGCTCGACCAGCGTCGCCGCCTGACTGCCACCACCTGCCGGTCGCTGAAATGCGAAACCCCGGCGGAAAACCGGGGCGGCGCGAGAGGTAATGAAATGCTTGGGCGCATTCTCGTTACCAAATTTCAGCTGTCTTCGCAATAAAATTATGCGAGACGAGAATGTATCCCAAGAACTCAAAAGACGCATTCACTGTAATCCAAGCGCCTCAAGGCTATTTCATCCTCATCTATGATCGCGTTCCGGGCGTAGGCGAATACGTCAGCCGCGATCCGATTATTGCATTTCGAATTCATCACGACAGCGATGCCGCACCCACCCCGATCACTGTTTTCAACGGCGCGTGGGAGGGCGGGGAAACGTACATCGTCGGTCCAGACAACGCCGTCGATGCGCCGGGGTTCAGTCGGTGGGAGTCATATCCTGCATGGCTAGACGAAATGCGCGAGAAGAATTCGGCGGCGCGACCATGGGGGGAGGTATACCCCGACGAGGCGACGACCGATGACATCTGACCGCTTCGACCTGCCGCCCATTGAGGCGTATGAGGATGATGGGGCTGGCGAGGTTGTGCAGTTTCCGGCTGATCGATCTGCCTGTCCTGCTGCACCACTCGACACGCTCGACCTGTCTACCATTCCGCTTGATGATGTGCCGCCGCGCAAATGGGTTGTACCTGACCTGATACCGGATCGAAACGTCACCGATCTGTCTGGCGACGGCGGTTTGGGAAAATCACTTCTCGTGCTTCAACTCGGCATCGCGATGGCTTCCGGGCGCGACTGGATCGGGCAAATGCCAGAGCTAGGAACGTTCCTCTATGTCAGTTGCGAAGACGAGCCTGACGAAATCCTGCGGCGGCGCAACGCCGTGCTGACAGGCATGAACCTATCCCCGGCAGACCTGTACGCCTTCCACCTGCTCGATTTGACCGGAGCGGACACGACCGAGCTTGCAGGGCCGGGAAAGGCTACCGCGCTCGATCTGACCGAACTGTACCGCCGACTTGAGGCGACGATTAAACGGCTTCGCCCTAGATGTGTTGCACTCGACACGCGCGCTGATGTGTTCGGTGGCAACGAACTGTCCCGCGTCCAAGTCCGCTTTTTCGTGCGGGCGCTGCGTCGGCTGTGCATCGCATATGACATGGCCATCGTACTGCTATCGCACCCTTCGGTTTCGGGCATGGCGAGCGGTAGCGGCCAGTCCGGTTCTACAGGATGGGGCAATTCGGTTCGTTCGCGCTTGTATCTCACTGCTCCCAAGGCAGACGGCGAAAGCGAGCCTGACCCAGATATTCGTGTCCTGTCGAACAAGAAGGCGAACTACGGCCCACGCGGCTCGGAGATTGTCTTGCGATGGGATCGCGGCATGTTTCGGCCTGACGGCGGCGCGCTCGTCGGTCTGGACCGGGATCGGCAGGAAAGCACGATTGAGGTCACATTCCTGCGCCTGCTGTCGAAGCGGGAGCAAGAAGGGCGACGGGCGAATGCATCGTCCGGGCCGAATTACGCGCCGAAGGTCTTGGCCGAAATGGATCGGACGATCAGCCGGGCGAAATTTCGAGGCGCGATGGAGCGGCTGTTTGCCAAGGAAGAACTCGCGTCCGTTCCCTATGACGCCAACGGCAGGGGCAGCACTCAGCTTGTCATTACCGACAAAGGATTGTCGCGCATCCGGGTGCCGTTTTGATGCCGTTCCGAACTCCCGATCTCCCCCGATCTCCCCGCCCGATCTCGTCCGAACTCCCTTCCGATCTCCAAGGGGAATTTCACGACCTCCCCGCGATCTCCCCTCCGAACTCCCCCTCCCGAACTCCCCCCCATACCCCCCCCGCCGCGCTGTCGCGCGCGGCCTTGGGTGGCCGCTCGCGTGCGGCTGAGAAATGCTGTCAAAAACGCAACGGTGGTGATGAGCGCGAAGTTTGACGGTCACGCCTTCCTTCTGCCGGTCTGCTCGACATGGGCCGTTGCGCTGGCCCGGCAGGAAGTCACGCCGCGCCCGATCCTGCCGCCGTGGAGCGCGTCTGACGTGGGCACGGGTGTCTTTGAGCGGTGGACCGAAATGCGCGCTGAAAATAGCTTCAATCGTATCCATGGGGATCGCTACGTGATGCCAAACCCCTGCGTACTGCCGCTAGAGAAGCCACCTTTCTACGCGGTACGGGTGATCGTTGGTGCGCTCGCCACATTTGCGGGGCTCGCAATGGACAGCCATTCCCGGGTACTTTCGCGCGACGGGTCGGCGATGGAAGGGCTTTACGCTGCAGGCAACGACGCCCTGAGCGTCCTTGGCGGTGATTATGTCGGCGCCGGTACGACGTTGGGTCCAGGGATGACCTTTGGCTACCTCGCCGCACGGCACGCGGCGCAACTCAACAACGCAACAGTGTCCAAATAAAATCGCCGTTTAGATGGGACGCGAGCAGGATCGCCAACACTACCACCGCACCGACGATACCCGCGATGCCACGCGCCTTCAGCTGTATTCCGAGAAATGAAATATCGATCTGATTCATGACGTCCTCCATCTGGTGGAGGAACTCTAATCTCCGGCGGAGCGGCGGGGATAGAATCGACCGCTGATGTAGAGTCTACGTTGGCAGCCGCATTGGAGCCGCAGCCCACGAAAATCGCCTTTCAACCGCAATTTGCACGCCTAGATAAGCGCCAGCGATAGCCACGGGAACGCGTTTATTATCAGGAGGCCGACAAACCTTACAAAAAAGAACGGCATGACGGCCTTGTTCACCGCGTCGAGGCCGAGGCGGCTGACGCGGGCCATGACGAACAGGTTCATTCCGACCGGCGGCGTCAGCGTCGCGATTTCGCAACATGCGACGAAGATGACGGCGAAATGGATTGGATTGATGCCGACTTCCGTGGCGATGGGGAACATGATCGGCGCCGCAAGCACCGTTATCGAAGCGCCTTCGAACACCGTCCCGAGTAGAAGGAGAATCAGGTTCGCTAGGATCAGGAAACCGATCGGCCCAATATCGAGTTGGCGGAAGATGGCGATGATATCCTCCGTCACGCCTAACCGCACGAGCAGGACAGAAAGAAGCGTCCCGGACATAATGATCATGAAAACCAGCATCGTCTGGAGTAGCGATTCTTTTGCAATGCCGAAGCCGCTGCGCAAGCCGAACGTGCGATAAACCAGCAGCCCCAGAACTGCCGCATAGGCGACCGCGAAGGCCGAGATTTCTGTTGGCGTCATTATACCCAGATAGAGGCCGCCTATGATGAGCAGCGGCATTAGCATGGCTGGTGCGGCGCGCGTGCCGTCACGCCGAAAGGCCTGCCAATCGGGCCGGTCTGTCTTCACGCCATACCCGTGACGGCGGGACATGTAGATCACTGCTATGATGAGTAGGGCGCCTTCCATCAGGCCGGGCAGGATGCCGGCGATGAAAAGGTCAAGGATAGGCAATTCCATCATCGCGCCGATCACGATGAAGGCGAGCGAAGGGGGGATCATAATGCCGAGCGTCCCGGCCACCGCCACCAAAGCAGCGGCAAAGGATTTCGGATAGCCTTCCCCGGGTAACATGCGGATCGCAGCCGGGCCCATCGCGACGGTGCATGCGACGCTGGAGCCGTTCATGGCGGAAAAGAAGATCGTTGCGACAAGAAGGCTAACTGCCATGCCGCCGCGCACGCAGCGCAACACCGATGCCAATGTCGAAAAGATCATTCCGGCGATATCGCCACGTGTTGCGAGATTGCCGGCCAGCACGAAAAGCGGAATGGCGACGAGCGCATAGCTGTCGAGCGATCCGAACGCGACCTGGGCGAGAACGACGCTCGGTATATCGAAAGAGAAGAATAGCAGGATGACGGCAACCAGACCGACCGCGACGGCGACATCCTGGCCGATGGCCAGAAAGAGGAGCAGCAGCCCCAGGGCAACGGCGCTACTCATGGATAGGGTCCTCGTCGGCAATGGCGTATGGATCGAGGCCCGCGATGGCCTCGATCATCGCCCGGACCATGAACAGCAATAGGCCAAGTGCTGCGACGGCGATGGACGCCTTCACCCACCAGAGCGAAACCATGAAGGCATCGCCCTTGATGCCGATGCGATAGAGAAATCGCACCTGCATGATACTCGAATAGAGCATGATGGCGGCAAACAGGATTCCGGTCAGGCTGTTAACAAGGTAGGTGATCTTGAGCATGGCCGGCGACATGTATTGGGTAATGAGTTCCGTCCTCACCAGGTGACCCCTCCGGTAGCCTAGCCCGACCACGATAAACACCGCCCACAAAATCATGTAGCGGATGAGTTCTTCCGCCCAAGCTTGGGTGACGCCGAATCCGGAACGCGTCACTACTTCCATCAGCATCAAAGCGGCGGTCGCCACCAGCAGAATGGCGCCCAACGGCCAGAGGATACGGGTTTCGAATAAGTCGACGAAGCCCACGATCCTGCCAAGCAGGCCGGGCGGCGTATAAGGTCTGTTTATAGTGGATCCGTCTGTCATGATCTCCCCCCGGCTTGAGCCCAGTCCGGTGGCATGGCGCAGAAATGCTTTTGAAGATGAACGATCCGGTCGACCGAATGCGCGTCAACGAATCGCGCATCCGGTTTTCAGCCATGGATCGAGAGCGCGCCCCTAGCGCGCCATCGCGGCCTGGACCTTTTTCGCCAGGTCGGCGTAGTCGGCGAGATATTTCTGCCGCATGGGCTCCAGCGCCGTCCGGAACGGTTCGGTCGCATCACCTTCCAGCCGAACGATTTCGCCGCCCTGTGATGTCATGCGTGTGATGGCTTCAGCCTCATTCTTCGCCGCATCATTCCACTGGTGAGACATGAGATCACTTGTGGCAGAAATGACCGCGGCGCGGTCCTGTTCGCTCAGCCCTTCAAGCCAAGCCTTGTCGACGGCGATCGAATAGGTGCCAAGATGCATGTCGGCCACCTGGAAACCGTATTTGGTAACAGACGTCCCCATGCCGGGCCATTGTCCAGCCGATGTGAAAGCCATGTCGATCGCGCCTTGCGAGAGAGACGTTGCCAATTCGGAAGCAGGCAGCGAAATGCCATTTGCACCAAGTGCCGCCATCATCTCGCGTGCGCTGACCGAACCAGGAACGCGAATCTTCTTCCCAGAAAGGTCGGCGAGCGTTTCAACTTTTTCTCTGCTGAGGAAAATCGCCTCTGTGGCACGGGCGATGCCGAGAATCTGGATGCCACGTGGTTCCACCAATTCAGACATCAGCCGCGTGAGTTCGCCCTGCGTCTCCACTTTCCCCATTTGCGCTGCTTTGAACGTGAAAGGCACGCCGAGCACGGCGTAGGCGGGATTGATCGCTTCAAGCCTGTCGCTCGCCGGCCAGACCATGTGGACAGCGCCGGAGCCCAGCGCCTCGATGGCTTCCTTATCTCCTTTGAAGAGTGTGGTGTGGTATGTCTTGGCCTGGATGCGCCCCTCGCTGCGCTCAGTGATATCCTTCGCCAGCGCATCCATCTGGAGCGACTTCCAGTGGGAAGGCGCAGTTTCTGATGTGATGATCATCTCGGCGGCAAATGAAGCGGTTGCCGTACCCAGAGTAACGAGTGAGGCAAGAAAATAGGACGTAAATTTCATCTGTGTTCCTCCCTTGAACTGAGGCTCCGCGGAGCCTGATCATGTTTGTACGTACATGATGCGGCAGGGCTCCTCCCCCTGCGCGGATCTTGCTTCAACCGACGCTCGGCTTGAAGATCGCCCGTTCGTCTCCGACCCAGGGCACAGTTCCCGCGCCCCAAATCGTCACGTCGAGTGACTTGAAGAGCCAGCGGCCGTTCTCCACCACACAAAAGTTGTCCCAATGCCCAAGGGCGCTGATGTAGGTGCGACCGGAATCGACATCCTTCTGAATGATCGTCCAGTAGGCCTTGGCACGTGCCCCGTTTTCCTCGCGGCTAATCAGGAACTGCGTGGCGATATGCTGTTTGCCGATGAACCAGCTAGGCCGCCCGTACCAGAGCTCCTCCAACAAAGCGCGGATTGCCGTGGAGCCTTGCCGCCGCCCCTGGGGTGGGTGAGCTAGATATCCGTCACCGGTGAAGCACGAGAGCACTTGCTCGAGATTGCCGGTATTCAAGCCCCAACAGTATTTCGCGAAAAGCTCTTGGATATCGAGACGCTCTTCGACGGTTAATCGGCTGTCGCTTCCCATGCCGGCCTCTGCTCCTACCCATCAGCTGCAACGATTAACATGTTATATGAAAGTTGCAACATCGCACCTTTGGCTTTTGGAATGGTACGGACATATAAATACGCCGGTCCCGGATGAGCGTCCGGGACCGGCGTTGCCACGCCTCTTGAAACCTGCGTGGCTTCCGGCGGGGAGGTAACCGCCGAAATCGATATCGGATCAGGCGTATCGCCGAGCCGTGAACAGAACGCGGTATATGTTCTCGAGCGCATCGGTCGGAGGCAGCGTCGTGGCTCCGCGGAGGGCCTCGTAGCCTTTCCGGCCGGCACGACCCCGAGCCGACTGCGCCCGACACCCAGCCCCGTATCGCATGGTTGCGGGCTGCATGCCTATCAGGCTCATAGCCCGACACGTGGCCGGCTGTGGCGGAACGTGCGGCCGTTCTGGCGAGGTCGGATTTCGAGCGGCGATTTATTATATATTCCAACCCGGATTCCGACTTCGGCGGGGTCGGTGCCGGGGTGGCATTGAAGCCGCGACGGCAAGATGATCGGCCTGATGCCGCCCTGGCGTAGGTAGGATCACGAATTAGGGTCCGGACCCATAAAGGGGTTTCATCGAGCGGCGTGACGTGATTCACCGTCTCCGATTGGAGGAGAGCGATGAATCGGGACCAGTTCTGGCTGACGGACGAGCAGTTTGCGAAGTTGAAGCCGCATCTTCCGACCGCCACGCGTGGCAAGCCTCGCGTCGATGACCGGCGGGTGATCAGCGGCATCATCCACGTCATCAGGAGCGGTGGGCGCTGGGTCGACGCACCTGCCGTCTACGGCCCAAGGAAGACGCTTTACAACCGCTTCCAGCGTTGGGCGGACAAAGGCATCTGGAGCGCCATATTCACCGCCTTGGCCAATGCCGGCGGTCCACCGGCACAACTGCTTATCGATTCCTCGGCGGTTCGTGCCCATCGCAGTGCGGCGGGCGGAAAAAGGGGGAACTCAATCAGGCAATCGGCAGGTCGCGCGGCGGGCGGACCACCAAGATCCACGCCCTGACCGACGGGATGTGCAGGCCGGTCGCCTTCCTCCTGACTGGCGGCAACGTCGCCGACTGCAAGGCGGGCGAATTGCTGATCAACCGGATGCCTGCGACATCCTTGCTGAACGCCGACAAGGGCTACGACAGCGACGCCATACGTCGCCAGGTCAGGCAGCGCGGCGCCTTCGCCAACATCCCGCCCAAGGCAAACCGGAAGTGGAAGAGCTGCTTCTCGCAATATCTCTACCGCGACCGCAACGCCATCGAACGCATGTTCTGCAGGCTCAAGGACTTCCGTCGCATCGCAACTCGATACGATCGACTGGCTACGAACTTCCTTGCTGCCGTCTGCATCGCCGCAACCGTCAGCTACTGGTTATGAGTCCGGACCCTAATTCGCCATGGGGATAACTCGCGACAACCATCTGCCTGTAATCTTGAATTTGAATTTAGGTTTCAAGATTGCAGATGACAGCGAAACAACATGGCGGGAAGCGAGAAGGCGCAGGGCGACCGAAAGGAAGCCTGAACCGGCGTTCGCTCGCCGTGATCGAGGAAGTTGCCGAGCGCTATCCTCACTGGAGCCCTTTGCTGCACCTCGCAAGCGTGGCGAACGACGAAACCCTCGATCCTGAAATCAGGCTCGATGCCGCCAAGGCGGCTGCGCCCTATTGTCATGCGAAACTGCGCCCGGTGGTGGCCGATGCCGATGAACTGGTGGAGCTTGAGGGGCGAATTGCAGCGGCCCGCGCCAAAGCTACAGTGAAGGAAATCACGGGCTTTGACGGGCTTGCGGAACGCCTCTCAAGAGCGCGGGCGCGAGAAGACCTAACGGAAGCCGAGCACGCAGAACTGACGCGCCTGCGCCTGATGCGCGGCAATGTCGTCCTCGCGACGGGCGTACCGCGCGCGCCCGACGAGTCGCTGACGATTGATGCGACGATAGCATCGCTGCCGGTCAACGCAGCACCTGCCACGGTGCCGACGCCTGCCGAAAATGCTCCTGCATTGCCCCCTGACCCACCCGGTGCGACGGGTGCTGATGCGATCATTGCAGCTAAGCCGCCTGATTACGAGCCGATCATGCCTGATTGGCCGCGAGAGACGCAATTCGTGGAATGCGATTACGAAACATTTGGCGATGGCCTTCTGGCCGGTCGAAATTCCTAGATGAAAGGCAAACAGAATGAAGATTTCACCTGAAATCAATCTGCCGACCAGCGCTGACCTCCGGGACAAGATCGCGGCGTTGGACGTGGCGCTAGCCGATGCTGAAAGCGACTTTGATAGGTATGCCGCCGAAGCGGTGGCGTCGGTGGAAGGCGCGGGAAAACGTGCTGCCG
>Ga0182743_1001303_pt1 | contig 24713 bp, 27 predicted proteins | sample eDN3rd30CKraftOP_FD_128522 | JGI IMG/M metagenome (GOLD analysis project Ga0182743, IMG submission 128522) | Enriched Organic Plus compost microbial communities from Emeryville, California, USA - eDNA 3rd pass 30_C Kraft OP (version 2) (version 2) ... | reverse complement strand
TGCCATCACCGGCGAATTGAAGGTAAACCCAAAGAACATGGCCCCCTATACCATCCCTTACGATAAGGTGGGTAAGTACGCCATCACGTCCAACTTCACCCTTCGTAATCTCGATCCATCCACCGAGCGCCGATTACTTTACACCGTATTTTCAGACTACTATCACAATGCCGGTGAAACAACCGACTATCTCGAAAGCCGGTCACCGGGTGACGACTTTGGTAAGAACCTATTCATGGACTTCACCGATGCCGAGTGGAATCACTTCTACAATACCATGATGCATTGCATCCGGCTATATCTCGGTGTCGCCAACAAGATCGACCCGCCGATGAATAACGTTTCAAAGCGGAATTTACTTTCCGAAATGGGGCCGGATTTCGAAGAATGGGCATCCGGATATTTCAGTCTATTGGGCGACAAGGTAGACCGTCCCATCGTCCGCGAAGAGGCAAAGAAAGATTTTGATTTCCGGTACCGTAACCAATGGAAAACCACCCGGTTCACCCGCGCCCTACGTGCTTTCTGCAAGTACCACAACTACGTTCTCAATCCCAAAGAGTTGATCAACACTACCGGGTCCACTCCACGCATCGTAATGCGGGTAGAAGAGCGGAAGCAGGATAAAAATGGACAATGGTACTCCACCGGCGAAAAGGTCAGCAAAGACATGATTTACATCCAGACGAAGTTTGACGCCCCGCCGACGCTGGAGATATCGGAAGATCCCAGCGAACTCCCCACTCCTAAAAAATCAGACGATTTACCCTTTTAAATAATACCGATATGGAACCAGTAACCAATTACCGTCCGCCGTTCTATTTAGGCAACCGATTCATCGACGGCAACCGCCGTGAATTCGAAATCATCGAAACCCATTGGGGCATCCCCGGCGAAGAAAACGCCGGTATAGGGTTCACCTACGAAACCAAATCCGGCAAGAAAATACACATGTATGGCGCGCCCAATAAATCCGTGTTACAAAAGGTCGGATTTCGGCAGGTAGGCAAAGATAACGCCCGGATAAACACCCAATCCGTAGAGGTAATGCAGGAGCTGATTGATGAACAAAAAATTGTAATGAAATAACCATGGCCAATACGCTTCAACAATACAGCGATTTCCTGAAATCGAAAATCAGACTGGCCCAGCCAGACGGATTCCATTGTGATCTAAGTGAGCTCAATCCAGCACTTAAACAACACAACAAACTGATGGTAAAATGGATGGTCGAAGGTGGCAGGAGAGCGTGTTTTGCATCTTTCGGGCTTCACAAAACCGTTACCCAATTAGAAACGATACGCGTACTGCTTTCGAAGACCGGTGGCCGTGGATTGATCATCGCGCCGCTGGGAGTCCGCCAGGAGTTTAATAATGACGCTACATCCATATTGGGATGGTCCAGCGGGCCTCGGTTTATTAGAAACATCAAAGAAGCCGACGCCACCGGTATTTATATCACCAATTACGAAACCGTTCGGGATGGCAAATTAGACCCGCGCTTATTTAATGCTGCCAGCCTCGACGAAGCATCTATTCTTCGGGGTTTAGGCGGGTCCAAAACATTCCGTGAATTCATGAGATTGTTCACCGGCGATGCCGGTGTACACGGAAGCCGTCGCGGAACTGAAACCGTTCCATATCGGTTCGTCGCCACCGCGACACCATCACCCAACGACTACATCGAACTTTTGGCATATGCGGATTTTCTCGGCATCATGGATGTATCACAGGCCAAAACACGATTCTTCAAACGCGATAGTACCAAAGCGGACAAACTCACCATCTACCCGCATAAGGTTGAAGAATTTTGGCTATGGGTTGCATCGTGGGCGTTGTTTGTTTCCATGCCGTCAGATCTTACCGGCAACCCTGAAGATGACGCAGGCTATGTCATGCCACCGATGGACATCCGTTGGCACGAAATCCCAACGGATCACACTAATGCGGGTGTCGAACGTAACGGTCAGTACAAGGCATTTGCCGAAGCCGCGATTGGCCTTGATGGTTCCGCCAAAGAAAAGCGTAAGAGCCTCAAAAGCCGGATTGAAAAAATGTACGATATCCACCAGGAGTCTCCTGAGGATCATGTCATCCTATGGCACGATCTGGAAGATGAACGTAAGCATATACAAAAAATATTCCCCGAAAGTAAAGCCGTTTTTGGCTCCCAAAAACTCGAAGATCGCGAACAGATCGTATACGAGTTCTCCAGGGGATCACTCGCTCAGATTGCCGCAAAGCCATCCATGCTCGGTTCCGGCACTAATCTTCAAAAGCATTGCAGCTGGGCAATATACTCCGGCATCGGATTCAAGTTTAACGACTTCATTCAATCAATCCACCGAATTATCCGATTTGGCCAGACAAAGACTGGAAGGATAGACCTGATCTACACCGAGGCCGAACGCCAGATCCGCAAGCAGCTCGAACGCAAATGGCAACAACATGATAAAATGGTAAACAAAATGATTGAAATAGTAAGAAAGTACGGCTTATCCCAAGCATCAATGGCCAGCCTGTTGGCTCGTAAAATGGGCGTTGAGCGCGTCGAGGTTAAAGGACAAAAATTCACATTCGTAAATAACGACAATGTTCAAGAATTGCCCCGGATCGAAAGTAACAGTGTCGGGTTGATCCTCACTTCCATTCCTTTCGCTACACAGTACGAGTATTCGCCCAACTATGCCGATTACGGGCACACCGAAAGCAATGAGGAATTTTTCAGGCAAATGGATTTCTCTACGCCCGAAGCCCTTCGCGTGCTTATGCCCGGTCGAATTTGTGCGGTGCATGTCAAAGACCGTATCGTTCCGGGTGGCATTAACGGTTTGGGCTATCAAACGGCTTATCCGTTCCATTGCGACGTAATAAGCCACTTCACCAAACATGGATTCGGATACCTTGGCATGAAGACAATTGTAACCGATGTTGTCAGGGAAAATAGCCAGACATATCGGTTAGGCTGGTCAGAGCAATGCAAGGATGGTAGCAAAATGGGGGTGGGTATGCCCGAATACCTATTGCTTTTTCGCAAAACACCGACCGACACATCCAACGCCTACGCAGACGTGCCCGTCATCAAAGAAAAGCGACTGTTCGACAAAACCGAAAAGAAGTGGAGCAAAGGATACAGCCGTGCCCGGTGGCAAATGGATGCCCATGGATTTACAAGATCTTCCGGCGATCGATTGCTCGATCCGGAAGAAGTGGCCAAGCTGGAACCGGACGCTATCTTCAAGCTATTTAAAACCTATTCACTTGACGAAGTATGGAATTTCGAACAGGTCGTAACCATTGCCGAAGGTCTGGAGGCTCAAGGTAAGCTGCCGCCGGGATTCATGATTTTGCAGCCGCAAAGCTGGTCAGATGAAGTGTGGACGGATATCACACGTATGCGCACGCTCAACGGATCACAGTGGAGCCTTGGTAAGGAAATGCATGTATGCCCATTCCAGATCGATATTGTAGAGCGTGTCATCGAACAAATGAGCAATCCGGGCGATATCGTGTTGGATTATTTCGCCGGGCTCGGTACCGTGCCAATGATCGCCATCCAAAAAGGTAGGTACGGCATGGGCATTGAACTAAATCCGACTTACTTTTTGGACGGCGCGAATTACTGTAAAGCCGAAGAGCTGAAGCAATCGGTACCAACATTGTTTGACCTTTTGGAGGAGGCGATATAATGATTAACCTATTCATCACCGGCACAAAGCCAACCGTACAGCGCGTAGCTCGACCCGATCTTGTCGAATTTATTGTTGTCGATCTTTTTTGCGGCGCTGGTGGCACCACCACCGGTTTTGCCCGCGCCAAAGTAGAGGGACATCCCGTAGCCTTGGTGATCGCCTGTGTAAACCACGATCCCAAAGCCCTCGAAAGTCACTGGAAAAACCACCCGGATGTATTACACTTTGAAGAGGATATTCGAACGTTAAATCTTAATCCGCTCGTGGAACTGGTCAACGAGTACAGGTCCGTTTACCCAAATGCAAAAGTAGTTTTATGGGCATCCCTCGAATGCACGAATTATTCAAAGGCAAAAGGGGGGCAACCCCGCGACGCAGACAGCCGCACACTACCTGAAAGCCTGATAAGCGTTTACGATCCCCAAACCAGAAAATACCACAAAGGCGATAGTTATGTTCAGAAGATCCGACCCGACTACATCCAAATCGAAAATGTAGTCGAGTTCATGAGCTGGGGACCTATGCGCATTGTCGCCAAGAAAACCCACAAGGAAAACCCCGCAAAAGGCATCTATGCCAACACAGAATTGAAATTCATATTCAACAAAAAAACCAATCAGGAAGAATACGCGTGGACACCCATAAGCAAAAAGAACGGCCGGGATTTCCGTCGATGGGAAAAAAGCATCCACTCACTAGGGTATCGATCGGAATGGCGTGAACTAAACAGTGCAGATTTCGGTTCATACACATCACGCAACCGACTGTTTGGCTGCTTTGCCAACGATGATTTACCAATTTGCTGGCCGGAACCTACACATGCCAAAGAGCCCAAGCCGGGCGACCTATTCGGCAACGGACTCAAAAAGTGGTTACCCGTTAAAGACAAGCTGGATTTCGAAGATGAGGGCGAATCCATTTTCCGGTTCAACAATCGCCGCAAAAAAGTGCATTCACCAAACACCCACGAACGAGTATATGCGGGACTAATTAAGTTCGTCGCCGGTGGCAAAGACGCATTCCTTTTAAAGTGGAATAGCATAAGCAAGACTGGTGGCTACCATCACACCGCTAATTCAGTTGATGAACCTTGCGCTACCATACCATGCCAAAACAGATTAGGTGCTGCCTTCATCCAGAAGCATTTTTCAGGGAAACCGGAAGGAAAGGTTATACCGGTTACAGGTCCAGCCGGAACAAACACTACCAGCTGCAATCAATCCCTGGTACAACCCATCTTCATGATCAACTACAACCGATCCAGTAAATGCAACTCAATTGATGAATCATGCCCCACATTGCTATGCCGTGAAAAACTTGGCCCTGTCAATGTATCGTTCATTCAGAAGTATTATGGAAACGGTTCGAATGTGCAATCAGTAAACGAGCCAGCGCCTGTAGTGCCGTGTGCCGACGTGCTTACCAAGGTTCAAACCAGTTGGATTGATCGTAATTACAGCGGCGGCGGACAAACATCAAGCATAGAAAGCCCGGTCGGTTCAATGCCAACCGTGCCGAAAATAAATAAGGTACAGACGGTATGGCTTGATAAAACCTATTCCGGAAAGGCAAACCATCAATCCATAAATCAACCTGCAGGCGTGGTGATGGTCAACGATAAGCACCAAAAGGTCCATGCAGATTCGTTCATCCTTCCCGGCAGCTACGCCAACAATGGTCGATCCGTGGCTGAACCATCACCTACACTGCTTGCCAGCCGTCACCATCATTATATCGTCAACCCATCCCATGGGGGTCATTCCACATCGGCCGAAAAGCCATGCCCGGTAATCATTGCTCGGCAAGACAAGTCTCCACTATATTTAATCGACGCTACGGAGGGTTACACACCGGTGTTCGATGCTTCGGAATTTTTCCTTCCGGAAGACTGGGAATACATCAACACCGGCCGCGGCGAAAAGTCAATCCGAATCAAAATAGTTGAGTTCTGTTTCCTTTACGGGATCAGCGACATCAAAATGCGGATGCTGAAGGTGTCCGAATTATTACCCATTCAGGGATTCCCCTCCGATTATGTGCTCATCGGAAATCAATCCGACCAAAAGAAGTTTATCGGAAATAGCGTCGTGCCCCATGTAGTGGCCAGTTGGACCGTGGCTATGCGAAACGGACAAAGAAGATGGAGGGATGCAGCATGAAATTAACCATACACTTCACCGACAAGGAAAAGATGTTGTACCTGCATAATCAGGGTTATGAGCTTAAACAGGTAAAAAGAAAAGAAGAATACCACGAACATATCCATGGTAGCCGATTCACTGTCAGAGGCGAAGTCTGGCTTGAGTGGGTTGCTTTAAAAGACGGGAAAGAATACAATGTAAATGAAACATTCGAAAAATTAATCAAACAAAAACTATTGTCATGAGCAACAATTCATCATCAAACAGTAGCGCCGGTATTGGATTTACCGGACTCCTAACGGTAGCGTTCATAGTATTAAAGCTAACAAAAGTAATCACATGGTCATGGCTATGGGTGCTTTCCCCAATTTGGATTGGCGCACTGATTTCAATCGGAATTGTTGTCATAGTCATCATAGTGGCAGTAATCCAAGTTTGGGCAGGAGGTAAAAGATGAACATCTACAACAAAATTCTCGAAGCATTCGTAGACCTACGGCCGAGTGCCGGTAGGGAATGGAAAGGCAAACCATTCATCGTCGGTGATAAAGCCATCGCTACCGACGCCTGTACAATGATCATTGTTCCAGCCTCAAAAACCACCGGCATTGAAACACTGACAGAGTACGACCCAGATAACGTACTAAAAGTAATACCTGGTGCGGAATTCCGCGGCCGGAATATCCCGGTTCCGATGGCCCTCGTAAAAGACAAGATCCAGCATCTTACAAAGGAACCGGAAATCATCCTCAAGGACTGCGAAGCGTGTGACGGTGACGGTTGGGTAGTCTACGAATTTACCCATAAAGATGTCCGCCACACCAAAGAAGATGAATGCCCGATTTGTGGAGGCGATGGAGACTCCTTCGTAGGACACACAGGCCGGTGTATTTACGATGGCAACCTGTATTTCAAAGTAGCCGATTGCATTTACAGCGCAAAACTGTTCGACAAAGCGTTATACGCAGCCGACCTACTGGGAGTCCAAAAGATAATCATCACAAAGCAAGACCCAACCTCTTGCACGGTGATGGAGTTTGCGGACATCGAAATCTTGCTTATGCCGGTCGTAAAAAAGGAATTCGAAGACGATGAACAACTAATAACGATACTATGACCCTATCATTCTCTACTAAATGGCCGACTCGTATGCAATCATGCGCTGGCCAGCCGAACTTTTTCATCAATAAGATTTGGTTGTCTTTAGTTGCCGGCAAATTATCCGTACAACCGTATGCTCAACATTTTAAATACGATAAAAGGCACACGGATAAATTCGGAATGTCATGGGACTATGCCGCTCCCGTTGCAGAAACTAAGCCAAAGCTCCACACAATCCGGGCTGGGCACCGATGGAAGCCCGGCATGAAAATACACCCGGTCATCAACAACCGTACAGCCAACCGCTTCCAATTCGCACCCGTGATCGAATGTGTGTCCGTGCAAGATATCGAAATTAAGCATTCAGGATATGCTCCGAATTATCCGCTGGTAATGGTACACAACGGCAAACACCTCATGAACCCAATGGGATGCGAAGAAATGTGCCATATAGCCGTTAATGACGGATTCGAAACAATAGATCAATTCTTTGAATACTTCAACGAAGACTTTGAAGGCCAGATTATACACTGGACGACATTAAGATATTAGCGTAATGAAACTGACCCAAAAGAAACTGAATGAGATGTTTAGGTTATTGCCTAGGACCGGAAAATTCCATGGAGCGAAATACGCATACATATCGCCAAAGATCGAGCCACTAACGGTCAACAAGACTGTGCCCGAATTTCCGCCTGATAATAAAATTTTAACATTCGTTTGGGACGACCACAACCAGGAATGGTATCTTGACATATAATCAAAGCCCCGGCACACCACCGGGGCATTTTTAATGCGCGTACAGTAGCATATTCAATCCATACCCCCGCAACCAAATCAAATACGCCATTCTCAGCGCGTTTAAAACCCCCGCCGCCCTTACCTGTCGTGTTCCTCTTTTCATCGTGCTGTTACAACGCGGTGGCCCATCGGGCCACGCCGCTGATCTCGGCGCGCCTTTTACGCGCCCGGTGCGGTTTCCATCCCCAAACCCCTCTACCTAAATTTACACAAAAAAAATGTAACACTGTAATAGCTTCGCAAAATAGACCTTAAAAGGACTGGAAGCGAGAAACATACAGTATTACATTATTACATTATTTCTTGTAATGAAAATGAGAGTATTACAAAAAAAATGTAATGCAATTCCGCGTTACAAAACGCAATACAGGCCGTTACAAAACGAAAAATCAAATATCATCGACGTAACCTGTTGAAAAACAAACGATTGTTACAACATTACAACGTTACACGAAATTCGTGTTCTTTTACCACCTCAGATTTGGGAGAAAGTTTTTGCGGTTCAACCGGCCAGCTTCACACCTGGAATATGATCCCGATATCGCCCAAAAAACGCCAATAAAAAAATACCAAAATTTCAACTTTTTAACTTGAAAATCAGCCACAAAAGACCGATATTAGAGTCATCATTTAACACAAGTCAGATGATCGTTCTTATAGATATCAAAAAACCCATGATCCGGGAATACCTCCATTCGCAGTTCGCTTACGAAGCCGACGCGTTTAGCGTATTCCGACACAACACATTCGGCAAGGCCTTATGTGCAATGGTCAGCAAGTCAGACCTGCCAGTCAAACACGAGCAGTCAGACAAAACCATCCGAATCCGATTGCCCAACACCAAGTCCATCCGCAGCCATCGCAATCACTTTCTATACTACACCAACGAAGATCAGCTCAAGCTAAACGATTTGATCGAATCACTATTTGAAATCGACTTCGAATCTTACTACCAGGCAGGAATCCGATGGGGCATGATGCAGAAAGACGTCATCCATAATTTCATCATCCAGCGTAAATTGGTATCAATGATCGGTGATGTGGAAACCCTTAAAAAAAGGCAGTACAGAAAGGAGAAAAACGCCATCGAAAAGGTGACAAATCACCTACTCCAGAAGATTCACTACCGTGATAGGCTCATCAAATCGGCGCTTACAAACGCTTATAGACTGAATGCCAGTCCATTATAAATAAAATACCATCTTTTCAACTTTTTAACTTGAAAACCAGCCATGAAGCAACGCATAAATATCATCTGTAGCATACGGTTCACTAAGCTCAACGACGTCATCCGGTACATCGACAATCACGACGGTACCGCCACCGTCGAAACCAGCCAGTTTACTACTATACCCATCTATCCAGGCAGCGGCCGTATGACCGTGTCAGGCGACCGTATCAACGGTGTGGAGCTATTCAATACCCAGATCACCGCCCGCATCAAAGAGATCATCAACACCCGATGCGTAGGTATTCTGCTCGTCGAAGTATGCGGCGACGCTACCTATATTATAGGCACGGACGATCTACCAGTTGCCATCGATCCCAATTATACAACCACCACTAAAACCATCCAGATCAATCACCAAAACACGCATATTCCGCTAAAAACAGCCATTTAGCGTCCTTTCCACCGCCAGCGCATCAGGGTAATCTTGCTAAAACAAGATACCCATGCAGCGCATTTTACATTCCAACTGGCAATTCCACCTTATAAGCACCCTGCTACGGGGTCAATTCTTCATAGCGCCGGATCAGGCCGTCGCACTCGCCGGGTCGGTGCAGTCCATCATCAATCGCGATTGGGACGGATTCGACAAAACCACCGATCTGGACAACGCCCGAGGTCGGGCAAAATTCCCCATTGCCGCCGGAACCGTAGTTGATGGTTTCTTCGGTGACCTGGACCAAGCGCCCAAAGGATCCACTGCCATCATACCACTTAAAGGTACCATGCTCAAATACGGTACCTGGTGCAGCTATGGTACCGAAGAGGTATCGCACGCCATCCGGACATCCGCCGTCCACGAAAACGTCAACTCCATCGTGCTGGATATTGATTCCGGTGGCGGTAGTGTCGATGCGGTCGCACCGGTGGTACAAGCAATTGAGTTTGCACGGTCACTTGGTATTCCCGTTGTCGCGTCCGTAGATATGGCTTGCTCAGCAGCCTATTGGTCCGCATCAGCTACCGACCGGATCATTGCCGATAATGGCATTTCCGCTACGGTAGGATCCATCGGCGTAATGATGTCTTTTTGGGATGTCAAAGGCTATTACGAAAAGCTTGGTTATAAGCTACACACCGTATACGCGCCCGAATCAGATCACAAAAACCTACCCTTCGAAAAAGCACTGGAGGGCGACTACGATCTGCTTAAAGAACTCGAACTATCGCCATTGGCAGTCGATTTCCAAAATGCCGTAAAAACCAATCGCGACGGCAAACTAAACCTCGAAGAGCCCGGCCTGCTAAATGGAAAAACCTTCTACGCTCAAAATGCACTATCCGTAGGGCTCATCGATGAGATAGGTTCCCGCGACCGAGCCATCCAGTACGCCCAGGAGTTGGCTCAAATCAGCGCATTCAATAAACATTTTTCATAACCCCCCAAAATCACAACCCCATGAATTTCAATTTCTCAATGATCAAAGCGATGGTGTTTGGAGTGCTGGGTATCAAGTCCTTCAATAAGGACGAAGATGGCCGCATCAAACTATCCGAAGATGAGCGCGAAAAAATCAAAGGCGCGTACGGCGAAGAATTCGCGAACAAGTTCTCCGAATACATCGCCTCAGACGCGCAAGGCGATGAGCAATCCGAAGAATCCATCCAAGCCGCCACCGGCATGATCAATGCCATCCGGGCCAACGATGCCAAGCAGCTGCAAACGATCAGCCAGCAACTGGCTGCATCACAACAACAAATCCAACAACTCACCGCCAACGTGAAAAAATTAAGCGACGAACCCGAAAACACGCCCCAGCCAGAAGGTACTGGTAAATTACCCCGCAAAGAAGGTGTTGCAACCGTGATGAAGGTAAACATGAATTTGCCCCACTATCAAGCTGCTGCAACGTACCTGCAAACAGGCTCATTCATCGGTGCGGCCAACGCCACCATCGATGTGCTGGACTTGAAACAAGAATTCGGAACTTTCCTCACTAATGGCCGGAATAATTTGGAGATCATACGCCAACTGTTCCAAGACTTCACCTCTGCCAAGTACTTCCGTACTGTAATGGCCGGTGACCGTTATGAGGCAATGCAGGCGCTCATCAATTCGGTTGTTCAACAGTTCAATCCGAAATGGACACCAGCCGGTAATACCAAGTTTACCCCGCTCATCATTCAGAATCGCCGCCACAAAATCAACGTGCCCATCATCCCGGCTCAAGTGCTGGATAGCTACTTGATGTACCTATACGATGAATCGTTGGCACCCGACCAGATGCCGATCACCAAGTACATCTGGGAAAACCTCGTGTACCCGAAGATTCTCGACGATATCGAGTTGCGGATGATTGGTAAGGGTAAGTACGTTCCACACAACTGGAACGGAATCAACCCGGGCGATCCCGGTGCTGCACCGGAAGACGGCATGGACGGTGTAGAAACCATTCTGGTTGAGCAGAAAGCTTCAGGCACCAGCAAGGTTAAATTCTTCAACCAGACGATCAATTGGGCTACAGCCACACCAGAACAGATCCTTGCTTTCGTTGAGGCCTATGTAGACTGGATCAGCCCATTCTACCGCAACCGCACCATGAACATTCACTTGTCACCCGAAAACTACCGCCGGTACCAACGGGCATACAAAAAAGTGTGGGGCATGAATTCAGGCCAGTCCGGCGATTTCGGAACCGCTAAAGTGGATTATTCAGTGCAAACACTGGTACCGCTGGATTGCTTGTACGGATCGCCGATCATGTTCTGCACGCCAGCCGAAAACATGGTCAAATTGCGCTACAAAAACGAGGTTCCGAACGTAATAAACGACGTTCAGAAGCACGACTACGAAGTTCGTCTCTATGGCGAATTCTGGTTTGCAGTCGGTTTTGCCATCGCCGAAGCCGTGTTTGCTTACGTTCCGGACAACTACGATCCCCAAGCGGTATTGACTGACAGCTACGGTGAATCCACCGAGTTTATCGACGGTACCGAGCCCCGCACTGAATCGGATATCTACGAAGATATGCCGGTAGCCGGATCAGGCAGCGATTCATCATTAGCATCATCCACCGCAAGCGACGGCGTGTAATAGCACCATTTTCAGAAGTAAACAGCCAGCGCCCGCGTGGTGCTGGCATTTCAAAACCACCCATAAAAATTTTACTCATGGCATACGTAAATGCATCAGTACCCAAAAAGCGCGGACCGGTAGGCGCTCCGCGTCCTAAGAACCCCACCATCCTGTTGTTCAACACACGCGATGTGGTGGCCGACCCCGCACGAGACGACAAAGGCGTCCTTATATCTGGCGACCTCGAATTACAACCCGATGCCGTAGGTATCGCTATCTACGCAACCTCTTCAACCATCAGTCGGGCCAAAACCATCGAAGGTGACGAAGACGCGGAAGGCATTGTCGATACACTCACGTTCGCACACCCCGGAAGTTCCCTCGAGATCGATGAATTCATCCAGAACAATCTGGGCGAAGGGTTCATCATTATCACCCGCGAATGTGGTGATGGATTAGGAAACCGGCTGCACGGCACCATCTGCAACCCGATGAAGTTCACACTCGAAGGTCAAGACGACAACGAAGCCGTCCGCAATACGTTCACGTTCACGCAGCCATTGCCGTCGAACCTCATGCCCGCTCACTACCGGGGTGTTATCCCAGCCGTAGCCCCCGAACCAGCCGAAGGGTCAGCGTCCGGAAGCGCAGGTGTATAAAAGTCTTTGTACTGATTGATTGTTTCATTTGTTTTCCCCTCGGTTCCCAACGGTCCGAGGGGTTTTTCCCATCAAAATCACAACCCCATGGCAACTACAAGAAAAAAAGCAACCACAACCACCGAGCAAAACACAAATAGCCAAAAGGCAACCTTCAAAAAGCAAACTAAGAATGTCACCAAACAACAAGAAGCTCCCGATATCGATGTCAAGGATACTGGAGCAACAACAACCGTCGAAACGGCTCAAAGCACGCCTTCCGGAATCAGGCCCGAAACGGCAATGCCAGTCACCCAGCAAAACACACCCGAAACCAAACCAATAGTCGTACTGATTCCATACCTCGCCAGTGCCGCCGCCGGTGGCGAACTAAAGCATGCGCTTCGCACCTGGGAAAAGAACTATCAAGGCGATTTCCGAGTCGTAGTAGTAGGCGATCGCGAAGATTGGTTTTCCGACGAAATCACGCATCTGCCACTTGATGTACACCTGGTCGATGAAGATTGCGGATGCAACGAACCAAAGAAAGTCAGAAACCCGCAAGCCGATGTCGCTTACAAACTGTTGTACGCGATCACCAGCGGCGAAGTAGATGGGCAATTCATTCTGACCAATGACGACATCTTCCTTCTTGGTCCAACAACGCTAAGCGATCTCCAACAGCCGAAGATTCTTGGAAACTTATCCGATATCGTGAAAAAGGGCCTGTATGCCGACAACGCCAAGCGTACCGCCGCCATGCTGAAGTCCGCTGGAAAAGAAACGCTCAATTACGGTACCCATACACCTATGGTGCTGGATGCCGAAAAGTTGGCCGATACCATACGCGGATACAAAGCCACCGAAAAAGGCGTATTGCTTACGTCCGCTTATTACAACCATCATCAGCCCGAACCCCGTGGATTACTAAAACTCAACGGGTCGCTCAATGGTACCATTCTGATATCCGTCTATTCAGAAAACCCGCCATTAGACGTTGTGAAAACAGCCCTCAAGCGGCGGAAGTATCTCAACTGCAATACCCGTGGATGGACTAAAATAAGTCCGATTTTCGAAGAAGCATATCCCGAAAAATCCCGATTCGAAATTTAGTTTGCCACCCCGATGGTGCCGGTCCAGTGCCGGTGCCATCATTTAACTGATCACATGAAGAAACTGATCCTTTGCCGAACCTACCACATCAACGGAACAAACGGTATTCTATACGACGAACAGGGCGACCTGCTTTGCTTTACCATCGAATTGCCATGGCGCGACAACCGCGTACGTGAATCCTGCATCCCTGAAGGAACCTACCAGCTCACCAAACGGTATAGCCAAAAGTTTGGCCACCACATTTTGTTAAATGATATTCCGGATCGTAGCCTGATACTGATCCATCCCGCCAACAACGCTGCCACCGAGCTGCTCGGATGCATTGCGCCTGTCACTAAACTTACCGGCCCCGGTACCGGTAACAGTTCCCGCGTCCAGTTCGACAAAATCAAGGAAATGGTCTACAACTGGATAGACCAGGGCGAAGAGGTATATATCGACGTTAAGGAAAATAAATGATGATGAATTGGTTTCACCGGCATCGGGTCTATGAAAAAGTTTTAAAGGCACGTAGAATCATTCAGTCCTGCGTAACGTACGACCAATTGGAATCAGCGGAACGCATGCGAGACAATTTTATTTCACAGCTTCCTGAGGGCGATGATAAACATATAATAAATTGCATATTGATTGCTGAGTACGGGAAAAGATTGTCCCAGATATCAATTAATGAAATTTATGGATTTCAAAAATAAAGTAATCGAATGGATGCAATCCGGTGCCGATTACGACGCTGGGTTGCAACTCTATGTCCGGGTTGTAGGTAAAGGCCACCCCACCATTTATATACTACGAAACAAAACCTCCGAAAACTACCAGCTGCTTATAAGATCATTAACGCATCGTGCCGGTGTTGCCGTACATCCTATCCACGTGAAGACGGATTCACCAACGACAGAAATCACATCTCTGTCACCAGCAAAAAAACTCCGTCAAGATTATGCATTCCTATCCGAGCCGGGCACCCCGCCCGAACTCAAGGTACTGGTAAGCAATAAAATTACCGCATACCATGCGTACAAAGCCTCACACGTCAAACTATTCGACTGTACCACTGTTGATGACGAACTAAACACCGTCCGTAACCTGGTAGAAAATTACATCGAAAACCATGCGATCCATCAAGAGCTATCGTTTTATCAGAAAACCCGTAAAATACTCGGAAAGCATCCCGTATTTGAAGAAATGCAGCGCCTAAAACACTTCCGCAACCTATCGACTGTCGAGCTATACAAACGCAAACGAAACATCGAACATAACATCTGGCGCATTGAAAAACTGATTACCGAAGCAAAGAAGCCGCACCTTGATTTTGACCGACGTCGCAAGATTCAAGCATACCAACAAGAGCTGTTAGAAATTAACAAGTTCATTAAGTGACCTTAATCGTCCTTTCCCCTCCAACCATACCGATATACCTTAGCCATTATCCGCAAAAACGCGGGTTTTGGCAATGGCAGAAGTAACATTACACCAAAATTTCGGTTTAGACGAAGAGCAACTCGAAAAGCTCGAGAAACTGGCCGCGCTCGGTTATACAGCCAGCGAGATAGCCCGGTACTTCAACCTTCCGGTAAAGCCGTTCGAGCACGTAGCGAATGATCCTACTTCCCACATCAACTACCTTATGGAGGCGGGCAAATTCAAGGCATTGGCAAACGAATCACTTACCATCCTGTCAAAGGCCGAACGAGGCGACATAGATGCATCCAAACGCATTCAGGATATCCGGAAGAACCGTGGTTTCAAGATCAGCAAAGACGACATCTTCGGAGCTACCGATCGTAAATCCCTGCAAGCACTGGAAGATTGGATTCAGGGTGGAAGCAAGTCCGACCTGAAGACAGACGAAAAGATATACCTCGACGCGCTTACCCTCATGAATTCCATGGACCGGAAATACGGTCGCCGTAACACCGTCGAATTCTTTGTCAAGACGTACGGACTCAAACACGCGCGTGCCTCCGAAATGTACGACGAAGCCATCAATCTGTTTTACTCAGATCGTAACGTCGAAAAGAAGGCCCTGCGCATCAAGAATGCGGAATACCTCGAAGACCTTTCCCGGGCCGTAGCGGCCAACGCCGAAACATCCCGCGATTTTGAAGTCGCGTCCAATATCATCGTGCAGGCTTCCAAGCTTCGCGGACTTGATCAGCCTGATCCGGAAAAGCTACCGCCCGAGGCATTCCGCCGTCCTGTTCGTGTGTTCTCGCTGGATCCTACAGATGTAGGCCTGCCAATGTTGAATCGGAACACCATTGCCCGACAAATAGATGCACTTGAAATCCCCGAGGCCGACAAATCACGACTCCGCAAGGATGCCCGTATCGAACCCGTCCAATTAGAACAATACCTAGATGAGCTGGAGACCGAAAGTAAAGAAAAATAGCCCCAACGTATCCATCGCCTTTGCCAACTGGTTAGCCCAGCTGGCAAATATGGTAATGGTGAAGACACTGTTGCTCATCGCTGGCCGCGGATCATCCAAAACCACCGAATTTCTGGTCGAACGGCTCATTGAAATGGCGTACGATATCCCCGGCGCCCCGATATGTTGGGTGTCCGATACCTACTCCAACCTTCAAAAAAACGTGCTGCCAATGGTCATGGAAGGGCTGGAACGCAAAGGGTATAAGGAAGGGTTGCATTACGTGCTCGGCAAGCAACCGCCCGAATACTCCGATGCCGAAAAGGAAGATCTTCCACCCGATATAAAAGAACACTTCTGGAAACCGTACAACCGGCTCGCATCGTACAAGCACACGATGATCTTCTTTAGCGGGCTCAACATCACATTTGGTTCATTGGATCGTCCAGCATCACTTGCTGGCCGCTCGTATGTCCACGTTATTGGGGACGAAGTGAAGTACTTTGCCGAGCATAAAATAGCAAACCTGCTAAAGGCCGTACGCGGCTATTTTGTGAAGTATGGCCATAGCGTATTTTACCGCGGCCAGACCTTTACCACCGATATGCCCAACACCGGCAACATCGGCGAATACGATTGGATCGTACGGCAAGGCCAGCGGATGAAGAAAGACGCCATAATGCTCGTGGCTAAGGTCGCATTCATTCTCAATGATGCGCTGCAGGAATACATCGTAGCTGCTGAAAAGCCCAACAACACGGAAGAAACCATCAAGAAGCGCCGCACCTACGAACGCTGGCGTGAACGCTGGGAGCTGGTACGCCAACAGAAAGATGCCGAAACACTCTTTTATATTTCTTCGTCGTACGTCAATTCCGATATCCTTACCGCCGATTGGTTTTCAGACGCGTTCGCTACCGATCTGGGTGACGCGAACACCGCTATCCTATCTATGCGACCATCACTCGAATCAGGCGAACGGTTCTATGCCAACATCGGCGAACGTCATTTTTACACCGATGGCAACGATCCTAAGTGGTCGGAATGCTTCGGGATCCGGGATAAAGAAGATTGCCGAATCCTTAAATACCTGAATCTGGATCGGTCTATCGACGTCGGAATGGATTTCGGCAACATGATGTCCATGACCATTGCCCAGCAAGGCCCAAAATACTACCGTTGCTTAAAATTCATCTACACACTTTCACCCGATTTCATCCGGGAACTGGCAGATGAATTTATCCGATACATGAACCCGCACCGAGAAAAAACCGTCAACATTTTTTACGACCGTGCCGGAAACAATTTCTCCGATGCGAAACAGGATTATGCCAGTCAGCTGAAAGAAGCGATTGAAAAAGATCGCGAAGGCAAACGCACAGGATGGAAAGCGCTGCTGATATCCAAAGGCCAGGGAAACATAGGCCAGAACGAAGAATACATCTTCATGCAGGAACTCTTATCCGGCCACAATAAACGGCTCCCCAAAGTGCTCATAGACTTCTATAATTGCAAGCAGCTAAAAGCATCTCTCGAAAACGCCCGGACTGAAAAGAACCGCAAAGGCCAGATCGTGAAAAACAAGAAATCCGAGAAGCTGCCTATCCATCGGTTGCCGCTGGAATCAACAAATCCGTCCGATTCATTCAAGTACCTCATGATGCGAAAAGAGTGGCGCAAGCTGCTGCGATCCAATTCCGACGCTTATGTCGGCGACGTGTCCGTTAGGACAATCGGATAGCGAATTGTGTCCTTTCCACCCTATGCAGCCCGGTATACCTTAGCTTCATGGAATTATACGAGGCCATCCGGAAAATGCGTCAGCTCACGAAAAACGGAGAAACGTTCAGTTTCTCCTTTATGAGTTATGACCGTTACAGACAGCGATCGGAAGGTATCGTAACCGTCCATAAAGCCCGGCTTCGCGCGCGTAGTCACGACCGCTACAACCAACACGCCGAACTTCAGGAAGAATACCTCGATTTAGACACAAACGAACCGCGCCGGTTCTGGCATTGCTGTCTCATGACGCTCAATGGCCAGCGCGTACACATCCCGTAATAATCATGAGCAACGTCAAGAAAATATCCAATAATGCAGCCGCCATCCACCTGGGCGGCGAAGTTTATACTGTGGCTGCGAACTACCGCGGAAACGACTGGCAGCGCACCGTCCTGTTTGACAACAAACACAACTGGGAGCGCGATCCAACGTACGTGATGGGTAAAAAGATCGTACCATACGGCACCAATAACGATTTGCCGGTGGTGATCCGCAAAGTGATGGATGAAAACGCCCTTGCGCCCGGCATCATTGAACGTGAAATCGGATTGCTATTTGGGAACGGCCCGGCATTGTACCGGCTCGAATTTGGCGAAGATGGAATCATCAGCCGCCGGTACGTCCGAGACGCAGATATTGAACAGTGGCTAAAAAGCTGGAAGTTTCACCGGTTCCTGGACATGGCCATGGTTGAGTACAAACATCTGAAAGGCTTCTTTGTCCGCCGTTTCCAACGCCGCGGATGGCGGATCGGCGAAAAACGGTTCATCAAGAAACTGGATGTGATACCAGCCACCGACGCACGGTTCGAATGGCCAGACACGCAGGATCAGCGGATGGAAGATGTCCGGAACATCTACGTGGGCGACTTTGAAAACAATTGCCTTCGAACCGGCATCACCCGTTACCCGGTCTATGATCACGATGAGCCTTGGCGGCATACCGTATCCCTGAGTTACCACAACAGCTACAGCTTCGCCCGGAATTTCTACAGTGTACCCGGCTATTATGGAGCCTTAAAATGGATAATGCGGTCCAGCGAAATTCCCGAAATTATCCAGTACCTGACGGAAAACGGGATAGCTGCAGCATTCCACATCCATAGCCCCGAACTGTATTGGAAGCGGAAACGTGAACGGCTGGAAGAAATATACGAAGACAAGCCAGCCGCATTCATCGATCAGAAGCTCGATGAACTCAAGACAAAAATATTCGACGATATATCCGCGGCGCTCGCAGGAAAAAAGAATGCCGGTAAATTCATCGAAACTGTAGATTTCTATGATGACGAAGGCAACCTGTGCGAGTGGAAAATTGAGCCGATCGACCAGAAGATAAAAGACTTTATTGAAGCCCAGATTAAGATCGGGGAAAAGGCAGACAGTGCCACCACGTCAAGCATGGGTCTGCATCCGTCGCTTTCCAACATTATCCTACAGGGCCAGTTTTCCAGCGGTTCACAGCTGCTATATGCGCTAAAAGCCTACCTGGCATCAGACGTGAATATTCCGGAAGAGGTCATCTTCGAGCCAATCAACCAGGCAATCGAAGTAAACTTCCCCGGAAAAGATTACAAGCTCGGATTTTATCGGGATATCGTGCGAACGGAATCGGAAACCAAACCGGATGACCGGGTTAGAAATACAGTATAAAAGAAATCACCATGATCATATCATCATCCATCGAACTCCGAGAACTTACCGGAAGCTATTACACAAACAACGATTTCAAGAAGATAAGAACCGATGTCGATCTTGAATCCGAAACCATTATCCGGATTGTAGGGCAACCGGTGTACGATCGCGCGCAAGCCATATACACGCCATCCACCGACGGTCAATCCGCTGGAACCGTTAAAGAAGACGCGTCGGAGATCGATAAAAAGTTGCTCAATCACCTGCAACTACCCATCGCGATGGGTGCAGCGTTCAAATACTACCAAGCCAATCTGGTAAGCCATGATGACACTAGCCGAAAGGTTAAGATTGACAAAGAAAATGAGTCGATGGCTTGGCAATGGATGATAGACAAAGACGACGAAGCGCATATGCGTAAAACCCAGCGCGCCACTGACCGCCTTATCGCTTGGTTGGATAAAGAAGATATTGCAGAATGGCAGAATAGCGACGAAAAGAAAGCCGCCAAAAAGCTATTCATCCCCAACACCGCCACCTTCCAGGAACATTACCCGATCGACTTTTCCGGGCTGTTTTACCACACCATCCGTCCGTTCATTGCCGACGTGCAACGCAATGCGATCCGCCAAGCACTTGGCGACGACTTCCAGCCGCTATTAGCTGATTTCATCAATCAAAACATCCCTTCTGAAAAGGAGCAACTACTTGGCCTTACCCAACAGGCCCTAGCGCTGCTTTCCATGGCTAAAGCCCTGAAACGGCTATCCATTCAGGTATTGCCACGAGGTGTAGTGCAGCAATTCGAAGCCGAACGTCACACGCAGAAAGGCTCACAGATACCATCTGCCGAAGATCTTCGCAAGTATGCCCTGTACCTGGAGCGCGATGCGGAAGACGCCCTCGATGGCATCCGGAAGTATCGATACGAAAACCAACCAGAATACAACCCGGAAAACTTAGTGCCCCAAAACGATCCCCGTAAAAAATACGCCCGTACATAATGCACACCATCGAAATACCCGAAAACAATAAAAAGATCACCCTTCCGGAATGCTGGGAAGAATGTACCCGCGAAGAAAGCGACTACATCCTGAAACGGGCTTTTGAAGTCGTTTCCGGCCAGATCGATATCCCTACCTTTCGGGTGTTCATTTTTGCGCACCTGACGGGCTTCCAGATCACCCCCGGATACTACGTTACCAAGCGATTAGCCCGCGATCACCACGAAGAGATCAACGCCAACATTTACCGACTCGCGGAACAGCTATGCAACTGGCCTTTTTCAGCGGCACCAGATGTAGACGGTGAACCAACCAAACAGGAGCTCAACATCAATACCGTCAAAAACCTATTGTCAATTATCACCGTAGGAGATAAAACCCTTTACGGCCCCGCTGATGTACTCGGTGATCTCACATTCGGAGAATTCCGAGCCGCTATCCGGGAAATGGACGCCCACATAGCCGCAGCAAAAGATCCAGACACGGCGTCCGAAGCCCTCGACGCGATTAACCGCTTCATGGCTGTCCTGTACCGACCCGGCATCAACCAGCGCCGCACACCGTTTAACGCCAACGAAATCGGAAACTACACCGAACTGACCAAAAAAATCCCGCTATGGCAAAAGCAAGCAACACTGTTATGGTATTCCTATTGCATCAAGTACATCCAAACCGAGGACATTATCATCGACGCCCAAACCATCAACCTGTCCGTTCTATTCCCAAAATCCACCGGCGGCATCGGCACCGCAAAGAAAGGAATCGGATGGGCCGGATTACTATTTGACGTTGCCAAAGAAGGCATCTTCGGTGATGCTGAAAAAACTGATAAAGCCGGACTGTTCGATATCCTGATTTACCTGTACAAAAACCACCACGACAATAAAGAAACCGAACGAAAACTCAAAAAGCGCAAGAAATGAGAATCAAAGACCTCGACACGAATATCAGAACGATGATCGCGGAACTGAACGCCGATGGTCACAAAGTGCAGGGACATCGCATGGTTGCCCACGATGGACACGCCACCAATAAACTCAAAGACAAAGACGGAATCTGGTTGGTTGTCGTAATGCCCAGCACTACGTATACCGGTTCCGACGACTCGTATGCCTCTCATGATACAGTCATGCTGTTGGTGCTCGAAAAGGATATAGCGGATCAATCAAACGAAGATGAACTCGACCAATACCAACGCTTGCAAGACGTAATGCAAGCGATCATCGACTACATCGACGGCCAACAATCCGAGGGCTGTTCCCCCTGGACGGACTTCGACCCATCATCCATGCAAATAGATCCGGAATACAGAGAGTTCGGCGGGTTCAATGGATGGTCAATGACGTTGAGTTTTTAATCAGGTAAAAAAGCGCCTCCGGTCTTCTTAGTTTCTCACAACGTAAAAAGAAAATGCATAGCATCGGCCGGAGGCGTAAGCCCAGATTACGATACTATGCATTAAATACGTTGTGAGATGACAAATATACAAACGAAATCCCTAAAAACGCCCATTAGCTACTATGGAGGAAAGCAAAATTTAGTGGCAACCATACTTCCTTTGTTCCCGGATCACATCACCTATACCGAAACATTCGTTGGTGGTGGCGCTGTTTTTTGGTCGAAGCCGCCTTCCGAAGTGGAAGTTATCAATGATTACAACCGCGAGCTGATTAACTTTTATGAGGTCTGTAAGAATGAGTTTGTCGAATTGGAAAAAATGGTAAGGATTTCCCTACACAGCCGGTCGCTTCATTCCGATGCAATCGTCATGTACGAAAATCCCCATTTGTTCACACGGATTCAACGCGCATGGGCCGTCTGGGTATTGAGCGCCCAATCGTTTAGCTCCATGTTGGACGGATCGTGGGGGTATGATCGGCTGAAAGGTACCACGAGCCAAAAGATTGCCAACAAGAGGGATAGTTTCACCGAAGGGCTGGCAATAAGGCTTCAAAACGTCCAGATAGAAAACACCGCCGCCCTGCGAATCATCAAAAGTCGTGATCATGTCGATTCATTCCACTACTGCGATCCACCATACTTTAATTCGGATTGCGGTCATTACGATGGGTATTCCGTCGACGATTTCCGTAACCTGCTGCAGATGCTGACTTCGATAGAGGGAAAGTTTCTGTTAAGCAGTTACCCCAGCGATATCCTTAAGGAGTTTACCGCCAACAACAACTGGCACACTATACAAATCAATCAAAAAGTTAGCGTAGCCAACGGAACATCATCACCGGCCAAGTCCAAAATAGAAGTGTTGACCGCCAACTACGATTTACAGAATCCAAAGAACGAATGGCGGCTATTCAGTTAATTAATTATCACTAACTTTACATTATGAAAATTTTCCTGAAATCGCGAAACCTAAAAAAGAGACCTGCAACGGTAGGAAGCTGGTCTAAGTTGATGCTGTCGGTTGATGACATGAAAAAGAAAGGTATGCTACGGACCACCGATCAGGGGGCGTTTTATATTTATCGTGGATTGATATTCGGGCCAACACCGGAAAACATCATGAAAAACCTGTATACATATGCCCGCACCACGAGTCTGGTGAAAAATGGACAAACCCTTTACATCCGTGATATCGAGACTAACGACCTTATATGCCAATATGACGTCAATAATCAATGCGTTTTTCTTTGAATATGAATCCGAAACATTTGATCGATTACTTATGGTTTTTTTCTCAATAACCATTGGTGTTGTTTTATCCCTATCGGATACTTCCGATTTTTCCAGTATGGTGACTTTAGGAGATATCTTAGCTCTTTTGGGTTCGGTGGTGCTTTTCTTTTTGGGAATATGGTTCGGTAAGTGGGAAAAGATAGAAAATTCAAAAACCGTAAGGGCAATTGTAACCGAGCAAATACCCCGGATTATTAAACTGATAGAGGAGCAGAGACATTTTTACGTGGAGTGTTTGTCTAATTTTATGGATGTTGATTGCCAAGAAAATATCCAAGTTAAGCTGTTTACTCCAACCTCTGTTGACGTCGTTTTGTCGATCGGATATGATAGGTTTTTCGATGCTTATTTATCAAGGCCAATGTCCAACAATGATAGAGAACTTATTTACGGATTTTGGAGTACCCTGTTGAACATCAAAAAGAATACAGATTCATTCGAATCGAGTAATTTCAAGGCGATTGAATTAAGAAACTCAATTAATGATCAATGGAATAGTCGAACAATGTTAGTGGCAAACGATTTGGAAGAGACGCATAGCACTCTTTCGTCAATGGTCGGTATCGAAGAAGATGTTGCTGAACTAAAAAAATATATTACCCATGTGTGGCTTGAAAATCAGAACGGTGAAAACAATTCGCCCACTATTATAAAAAGCCGATTGGTAGACCCAATGGTTGAAGCATTTAGGAAACCTAAGTATTCCAAGTTTGTGAGCCATACGGTCCTTCAAAATGGATTTAACGCGTTAGGATCCTACAAGGACTTTAAAAATGTGATGGATACATATAAAAAGCAGTTTGAAAGCTTTGAAGACATCTATTTGCGCCAAAGGGTAATGATTGAAAAGTTTCAAGATTTAAAAATTTCATAATTTTTTGCTTCAAAAACAATCGTAATTTTCGATTTTTCACCCGAAATCACCTAAAAAACTATCGAATTAGAGCAATTTAAACGTTATTAAATTCTATAATATTTTGAATTTCAAAGGGTAACCGAAAGTCTTCGGAACCGGATTTTCGTTTCACAATATCGAGACTCCGGCCCGCCCTGCCTTTTAGTTGCAATTGCAATCCTGTCGCGTTTCGTGATATATGACTAAGGTTTTTAGTATAGGTACCCCCCGGGGGGGTGTCCTTTCCCCCGCAATCGCCCAGATATACCTTAGCTTGAAACATTCAGGCTATGTCTATTATCAAGCAGCGGTTCGTACAGCAGGTGCTTAAGGAAGAGGGTGCCAGGTTTCTTAAGAACCAAGGTAGAGAGCTGAAAAAGCAACTGCATTTCCATACCCGCAAAATTATCAACGATAGGTCTACTAAAGTAACATCCGATGGTGACATGGACGGGCAATTGTCCATATCGTTCGTGGCATATCTTCGATTACTCGACCTCCGAAAAAATACAAAGAAAAAAAGTAGCCGGGGTGTAAGCCGCAAAGGATATCGGCTTTACAACCGCTTTGCAATGGGCCATTATTATGGTATCGCTTTTCG
>Ga0182743_1001300_pt1 | contig 24739 bp, 23 predicted proteins | sample eDN3rd30CKraftOP_FD_128522 | JGI IMG/M metagenome (GOLD analysis project Ga0182743, IMG submission 128522) | Enriched Organic Plus compost microbial communities from Emeryville, California, USA - eDNA 3rd pass 30_C Kraft OP (version 2) (version 2) ... | reverse complement strand
TTCCTGCATCCGGCGCAAGGACGCAAACAACGCGCCGATCTCGTTGTTCGACCGAACCTCGATGCGCTGCGTCAGATCGCCGCCGGCAATCCGGTCAAAATGCAGGCCCGCCTCGCGCAAGGGGCGAATGACCCCATTGCCAAACACCAGGCGCAACACGATCATCAGCACCAGGCCGGCGCCCACCGCCACACCGATGATGATCAGGGCGTTCCGGAACTGTTGCTCGGCATCTTCGAAAAAGCTCTTCTGCGAACGCTCAGCTTCTCTTTTGAGAGGGTCGATGGCCGCATCGAACGCCGATCCGCGCTCGACGCCGAATTGATTGCTCACGAGATAGAAGGTGCTGAAATCCTGATCGGCCAGTGCCTGCGCCATGGGCAGGATCGCATCGTCTTCATAGACTCGATAGGCGGCGATCAACCGGGTCGCCAGGCGGCGCGTCTCGCCCTCGGTCGGCATCGCCTTGCGGAACTCGTCGAAATTCTTCTTTACCGTTTCAAGGTTCGCATTGGCCCGGGCCAGAGCCGCATCGGCATCCGCCCGTATCGACGGATCATTATTGACGTTGCTCTCTTGAAACCGCGCGGCGGCCATCAGGTTCACACGCGCATGCAGCATCTGGTTGGCGATCTCGGTCACCAACTGAGTACGGGCGCTTTCCGCGCCGAGCGCCTCGACGGCCTTGTTGTTTTTCCAGAGGAAGTAACCGCCCATGCCACCCAGGATGATGATCAGCACCATGAAGACGGCCAATCCGCTCATGAGCAGCATGCTCACCTTCATGTCGGCGATCCAGCCGCCCGACACGTTTTCACTTCTGAACTGGGAAGCCTTTTCGCGGGGCTTCGTTCTGAGGGCTCTGGCAAATGGGATGAAAGCGGGCATATCTACTCCTTTTGATCGGTATTCTTATGAATGTAGTCTGGCAAGGGGCTGCACTGATGAGCACGCGATGCAGCCACCGCAAACCGGGAGTCGGGGCTCCCGGCCACGAAAGCAAAGAATCAGGGGTTCAGCGGATACGTCACGACCGGGCGGTCAATTCCGCGTGCCGACGCATCGCCCAGCGGATTGGGCTGGGGGGCAGGCTGGCTTGCCGCGAAGGGCGCGGGCGGGGTCGGCGGCGCGGCGCCCCCCGGCCGCGCCATGACGTTGACACTGTCCACCACACGCTCGAAACGACCGCCGGCATCGAAACGCAGGAGCAACTCCTGACGCATATACACGGCATCCGTCACGGCAACGGCCTTATGGGCCCATAGCGCTGTGAACGCGCCATCGAGCTGCCGGTACACATTCACGGGCTCAGCCTCCAGGAAGCGCTCGGCCTGAACCAATGTCGTCTGTCCGGGCACGAATTGCGCCAGCCCCTCGGAGCGGAAACGGTGCCCTGTCGTTGAACACCCTGCCAGCAGCAGACCGGCGGCCACCAACGCGATGTGTCGGCCGATCCGGTGCTTCACACTCGCCCCGGGCATGATCAAAACTCTTCCCAGTCGTCTTCAGCGGTCTGGGCGGCGGCAGGCTTGGATGCGGGAATGGCGGCGGGTTTGGCCGGTTTGAGCGCAGGTGCGGCAACACGCGGTGCGCCTGCCGCTGAAGCGGACGAAGCGCGTGCGGCGGGCTTGACTTCGCGAGGCGACGCGTTTGCGCTTGCCGTGTTGGTGACATCGATGACCTTGCCGCTGGGCCCGGAAAGGCGGTACACCGACATCGCCCCATTGACCTGCGAAACCTGATCGCGCAACTCGCTCACCGAACGGGCGGCCTGCTCCACCAATGCCGCGTTCTGCTGAGTCACGCCATCCATCTGAGTGACGGCCATATTGATCTGATCGATGCCACTGGACTGTTCGGTGGTCGCGGCGGAAATTTCGCCCATGATGTCCGTCACACGCGCAACGGAAGACACGATCTCCTGCATGGTTGCACCGGCGCGCTCGACCTGCTGGGAGCCTTCGGACACTTTCTTGACCGAGTCGTCGATGAGATCCTTGATTTCCTTCGCCGCATGGGCGCTGCGTTGCGCCAAAGCGCGGACTTCGGACGCCACTACGGCAAAGCCCTTGCCCTGCTCGCCGGCCCGGGCGGCCTCGACCGCTGCATTCAGGGCCAGGATGTTGGTCTGGAAGGCAATGCTGTCGATCACCCCCACGATATCCGCAATCTTGCGCGAACTGGCCGAAATGCCTTCCATTGTGGAAACGACTTCACCCACCGCCTGGCCGCCGCGTTGCGCAACCTCGGACGCCGTCGCAGCCAACTGATTTGCCTGGCGTGCATTGTCCGCGTTCTGCTTGACGGTGCTCGCAAGCTGTTCCATGCTGGCGGCCGTCTGCTGCAGGGATGCCGCCTGCTGTTCGGTACGGCTGCTCAGGTCGGCATTACCAGCCACGATTTCCTGTGTACCGCGACTGATCTGCTCCAGCCCCGCACGCACGCTGCCCACGCTGCGGCCCAGGTTATCCTGCAAACGCTTGACGGCCGCATACAGATGACCGATCTCATCCTGACCGGCGACATCGATGCGCTGGGTCAGGTCGCCGACTGAAATACGATCGAAATGCTCGCCAATCTGGGTCAGCGGCTGGATCAGACGGCGCGAGAGCAGCGACAAGGTGATCACGGCCAGGATCACGACCAGGGCGGCGATGGCCGGGAAGGCATAGGAAAGGGCGCCCGCCTGGCTCCCCATGGTGTACCAGCCAAGAAAGACTGCCCCCAGGGCCAGCAATGCCATAATGAACACTAGGCTATAGAGCCTGATCTTGAGCTGCGTGGATTTTGCCTTCATTTTCAGTTACCTAGATTGAAGAGACTGGTGGACTGGATCTTCTTGAACGCGGCGGCAGCCGCTTCCAGCGCCGATTGACGCAGTTGAAGCTGAGCCGTCGCCGTGTAGTAATCGAGATCTTCCAGCTTGGAAAGCTGGGCGCGGTAGCCAAGATCGCGAAGGCCGCCATTGGCGCCGATCGCATCGAGCTCGTTCATGCGCGCCCCGACCGACGACCGCACTGTCAGCAGCTGGTTGTAGTTCTCGTCCAGTCGCTGGATGGCCCCCGCCATCGAGTTGAGCAAGGCCGCCTGGGCGACCTCGTCACCCGTGATGGGGGTCTCCAATGCGGCAACGACGCTGTCCAGCGTGTCGAAAATATTCAGCCCGCCACTGGAGGGCGCGGCGGCCGGATCCACCTGCACCGAATCGCCCGCGATCGGGGTGCCGCCGAGATTCAGGGCAATGCCCAAGCCGGGAATTTCAGCGTTGCCCTGCGCATCGAGGGTCAGCGCCAAAGGCGCGCCGTCGGGGTTGCCCGCGGTGTCGAGGAACTGGGCCTCGTATCCGGTTCCGTCATAGCTGACCACAAAGGACTTCCCGAGCAGGGTCTCATCCAGCGGAGTCGCGGGAGTCGCAAGGACTTGGGGATTGGTGACCTCCAGATCACTGCTGCTGGGCGTCCCGACGACATAACCACTGGATGCGCGACCGTTGACGGGGGCCACCGAAAAATGATCGCCCGAAACAGGGCTGCCGCTGAACCCCACCTGGACACCGCCAGGCAGATCCAGGCGCGTGGTGGTCGGGTCATAGGCAATCGGCGCCGATGGGGCCTGAACGAGGTTGCCGTCCACATCGCGCACAGTGATGCTGTATTGCAGCACCGGAGGCGTTCCACCGTCATCGCTGAAATCGATGTCAAAGGAGTGGCCCACATGGGCGCCATGGGGATCGGTAATCACCGGCTTGCTGACCAGGCCGGTACCGGCATTGCTCGCAGCCGCCGATGTCACATAGGCGCGAGAGCCGCTGGCCGCGCGCGTGAAAACGTCCGAACCGACATCGCCGCTGGCGATCTGCCGGGTCTGGTCGGCCTGGATCAGGCGCTGCCCCGCATCGCCGTTGTAGCTGACCTTGCCGCTGGCATCCATGACAAAGGCCGGTTGCGACCCGGCATGGCCGGAAAACAGGTACTGCCCGTTGCCGTCGGTCGAATTGGCCAGGCCCAGCAGCGTCTGCTTGGCATTCTTGAGCACATTGGACAGCGTGGCGCGATCCGCATCGGACAAAGTGCCGTTGCCGGCCTCGATCAGGCGGGTCTTGATGTCCTGCAACAGGGTCGTTGCCGATTGCAGCGTGTTTTCTTCTATGCCGAGGTTCTTGCCGGCCACCTCGCGGTTGGCCGCAAACCGGGCATTGAGCGTCTGGGCCTGAGCGATGTTCACGCTTTGCGCGGCCGCCAGCGGATCGTCCGCCGGCGTCACCATGCGCTGGCCGCTGGCGACCTGCTGATAGAGGTGCATCAGATCGGCCTGCTGCGTGTTGATCGCATTGACACCGGTCTGGAAAAACAGAGAGGAACTGATACGCATGACAATCGCCTTTTCTTGAATGCGTTTAGGCGCGCAGGCCCAGCAAGGTATCGAACAGGGTCGAGCTGACGTCGATCAGGCGCGACGCCGCGCGGAACTGCTCCTGGAAGCGATCCAGATTGACGTATTCCTCGTTCAGGTTGACGCCCGACACAGCCTGCTGCGCGGCGTAGTTCTGCTGGATCAGCGTCGCCTGGGCCTTTGCCGCGGTTCCGTTCTGCTGAGTCAGCACCCCAACCTTGTTCACGATCTGCGAGAACGCTTCGTTCAGACCCATGGTGCCGTTGCCGAGTACCTTGGCCGACTGCAGCTTGGCCATTGCCAGGGCATTGCCGCCATCGGTGTCGCCGACGGAACTGGCCGCTGCCGCCACCGAGGCAGGATTGGTGAGATTGAGCTTGATGCCGCCCGCCTGGTTGCGAGTGGGCTGTATCTGCCAGCGATCGCCCGCCTGGGGCGCACCGCCTGACACATCCACATTGAAACGAACGCCGTCGATGGGCGCCGCAGCCAGATCCGCCGCACTGCCGCGGAACATTTCCGTACCGTTGGGGCTGGTCGTGACAATGTAGTTCGCACCATCGAACTCGACGCGGTAATCCTGAGTCGTCAGCTTGTTCGCGTCATCGATGGTGGCCGAAAACTCAGCCCCACCGGCATTCTGCGCGCCGGTCAGCACACGGGGCGAACCCAGTGTAAAGAAGTCGACCCCCGGATTGCCATTCTGGTCGTATCCGGCGCGTTGCACGTCATTGACCGCCATGGCAAGCCCCACTGCCAGGCGACCCACATCGTTCTGGATGGTGTCGAGGGATTCATTGCGGTACTTCAGCAGGCCACCCAGCGTACCGCCGGTGATGCCGCTGTCGCGCATTTCCACCAACGTCGTCGTGCCATTGCCCACAGGCGCGGTATAAGCAACCACGGTACGGGATGGGTCGTCGGCGGATGGCACGGCTTGCAAGGGGAACGCGGTATCGCCGCCCAGCAGCACCTGGCCATTGCCGATGGTGAGATTGACATTGCCATCCTGCTCAAACACCCGCACCCCAACCAGATTGCTGAGATCGGACACGAGCTGATCGCGCTGATCCAGCAGGTCGTTGGGCGGCTGGTTGCTGCTGGCCGCCTTGGCCACCACAATCTGGTGGTTGAGGTCGCGAATGCGCTCGACATGGCTGTTGATCTGGGTCACCAGGGTGGAAACCTGGGTGTTGATGTTCTCGCGCTGGGAGCTCAGGAATGCATTGGCATCGTTCAACTGGGCCACCAGGCTGGAAGCGCGGCCCAGCAGTTCCTGCCGCGCAGCCGGATCGGCCGGCGAAGACGCCACCGCCTGGACCCCATCGAAGAATTTCTGCAGGGCCGGGCTGATGCCGACGGTCCGGTCGGCAAACAGGTTGTTGACCTGCACGATTTCATTGCCGTACGAGGCGATGGCCGCCCCGGTCGTCTGGGCGCTGACAAGCTGCCTGTACAGGAAGTTGTTGTAGGCGCGCTGAACGCTGTCGGTCTGTACGCCGCGGCCGATGAAGCCCGCCCCGGTGGGCGTGGCGCCGGCCGTCGAAACGAGCACCGACTGGCGGTTGTAGCCTTCGGTGGCCGAGTTGTTGATGTTATGACCGGCTGTCTGCAGACGGGCCTGCGCGGCAGTGATACCCGAGAGTCCGAGATTGGCGAGATTCATCGATATTCCGTTGGTAGTCGGGCGAGGCGGGGCCTGCGACCCGGGGGATGACCGTACACTGCGTTTACGGCACAACGCCGAAATTGTTTAGAGACGGCCCCTTCACGTGGACAAAGAGCGGAAATACCCCATGATGGAAATCAGCTTTTCCGCGTAATTGGGATCCGTGGCGTAACCCGCCTCCTGCACGCGGCGGGCCGCCTCCTGGGGCGTGCGTGCGCCCAGAACTTCGCTGTAGCGGTCGTTCGTGCTGATCAGGCGCGCGTAATCGGCAAAGGACTCGGAGTAGGAGCCGTACGCGCGGAAAGGCTGCATCACCTTGCGGGCGACCCCGTCTTCGCCAAACTCCGTCGTCAGCACGTTGACAACCCTGCCCTTCCAGCCCGGGCTCGCCTTGATGCCGAACAGGTTGTAGCTCGTCTGCCCGTTCTCGCCGCGTATCTCGTGTTTCCCCCAGCCCGACTCAAGCGCGGCTTGGCTCAGAATGAGCTGGACCGGGACACCTGACTGGTTGGCCGCCTGGCGGGCGGGCCCGCTCATTCGTTCGACAAAGCTCTGGATATGGGAGGGCGCATCCTGGATGGCCGCCATGACGGCGGAGGACGTCCGGGCAATGGGCGTGGACGCCAGCATGTCGATCAGCGCGGAAATGGATGACGCATCGAAAGCGCGTCCGTCGCCGATGCGCGAACGCAGGCCGGGAATGCGCGAACTCGACAATTCGGGCGGCGTCTTCGACTCGCCCGTGATGGCGGAGGCCTGCCCCCGCTGGCCGGACTGTATCTGGCTGAGCAATGCCTGCGCCAAGCCGATGCCCTTGTCCGCCAGCGTCAGGGCCGTCTGCTCATCGGACAGGCTTTGCGCCAGGCGCGTCTGATCACTGTCGAGCAAACCGCCGGTGCCCGTTTGCCGAGCCTGCTTCAGCAACTGCTGGATCAGCAAGGCTTCGAACTGCTTGGCCACTTCCTTCTGATCATCGGCGGATGCCTTGCCCGGGTTGCCCACAGCCTTATGCAGGCGATCAAGCTGGCGAAAATCGAGCGATGTGTTGACCGGTTCGGATGGGCGGGAAAGAAAATAGCTCACGATTCGGCCTCAGATGATTTCGAGATCGGCACGCAATGCGCCGGCGCTCTTGAGCGTCTGAAGAATGGACAGGAGATCCTGGGGCGACGCACCCAAGGCATTGAGCGCCTTGACCACGTCGGCCAGGTTGGCGCTGGTGGAAAGCCGCCGGATGGCGCCCTGGTCTGTGCGCATCTCGATCTGCGTATTCTCGGTGACGACGGTCTGGCCTTGGGTGAACGGCGTGTTCGGCTGGCTCACCTGCTGCTGATTGCTGATGACCACGGACAGGTTGCCGTAGGAAACCGCCGCCTCCTCGATGCGAACCATGCGGTTCATGACCACGGAACCCGTGCGGGCGTTGATGATGACCTTGGCCGTTGCCGCCGGCAGGCGGACATCCACATTCTCGACCTGCGACAGGAAGCGCGACTGCTCGGCCGGGTCCAGCGGACCGCGCAACTGGATGACGCGCCCATCGAGGGCCTGGGCGACATTGTTCCCCAAGGCCCGATTGAGCGCCGCGGTGACCGCCTGTGTCATGCTGAAATCGGTGGTGTTCATCTCCAGATTGATCAGGCCGTCGCGCGAAAACGTCGTGGGAACGGCGCGCTCGACAATGGCGCCGTTGGAGATGATGCCACCGTTCAATTGGTTCACCTGCACACTGGAGCCCCCCGACTGCGCTCCGGCCCCGCCTACCAGCACGTTGCCCTGGGCCATGGCGTACACCTGGCCGTTGGCCCCCTTCAGCGGGGTCATCAGCAGCGTTCCGCCACGCAGGCTCTTGGCGTTGCCCATGGAGGAAACCACGACATCCACCGCCTGGCCCGGCCGCGCGAAAGCGGGTAGACGGGCCGTCACCATCACGGCGGCGACGTTCTTGACCTGCATATTCGTGCCCTGCGGCACTGTCACACCCAACTGGGACAGCATGTTGGTCAGGCTCTGCTGAGTGAAGGGCGTCTGACGCACCTGATCACCGCTGCCATCCAGACCCACCACCAGGCCATAGCCCACCAACTGGTTCTCGCGCACCCCCTGGATGGAGACGAGATCCTTGACTCTCTCGGCCTGCGCATTCGGAGCCAGAACCGCGCCCAACAGCGCCACGACCAGGCAAACCACCCGACGCTGGAACGCAAAGAAATCAGTTCGGTTCAAAACGACATCCTCAGAATGGTGCGATATTCAGGAAAAAGCGCTGCAGCCAGCCCATGGTCTGGACTTCGTCCATAGTGCCCTTGCTACGGAATTCGATGCGCGCATCGGCCACCTGCGTCGAGGAAACCGTATTGGATCCGGTAATGGAACGCGGATCGACCACCCCCGAAAAGCGGATGTACTCGCTGCCGCGATTGATCGCAATCTGCTTGTCGCCGGCGATCTGCAGATTGCCGTTGGGCAGCACGCCGATGACCGTGGTTGTCAGAGTGCCCGAGAAAGTATTGGCCGCGCTGGTGGAACCTTTGCCCTGGGCCTTATTTGAGCCGGACAGATCGAAGGCCTGCTTGCCGCCGATCTCATCGGGCAGGATGCTCGGCGCAATGGGCACCGCCAGCGTGGCCCCGCCCGAACGGTCCGTGGAGGTGGCCACGTTCTTGGCCGCGTTGGTCTTTTCCTGGATGACCACGGTGACGATATCACCCACATTGCGCGGCCGGCGGTCCTCGAACAAGGGGTAGCTGCCATACGCGGTGGGTTGATAGATCGAGCCATTGGGCTCGGGCAGAACGGTCGGCACGGGAGGCGCCGCGGTTAGCGGCCCCGTCACGACAGGCTCGGGCGGCACCAGGGCGCATCCCGAGGCCAGGACGGTCACAGCCAGGACTGCTCCACGGAAAAGGCGTTTGAGCATGGTTTTACAGTTGGGTCAGGCGGGCCAGCATCTGGTCGGACGTCTGGATGGCCTTGCTGTTCATCTCGTATGCGCGCTGGGTCGTGATCATGCTGACCAGTTCCTCGGCCACGTTGACGTTGGAAGTTTCCACATAGTTCTGCAGCACGAGGCCCGCGCCGTCCAACCCCGGCTGAGCGAAGTTGGCCGGCCCCGATGCGTCGGTCTCGACATACAGGTTCTCGCCCAGGCTCTGCAAACCGGTGGGGTTGATGAAGGTGCTCAGCTGGAGCTGGCCGATCTGTACGTTGGTGCCGGTTGCGCCGGGCTGCGTGACAGACACCGTGCCGTCGCGAGCAATGGTGATTGTCAGCGCGTTGTCGGGAATGTTGATGGGCGGCTGAACAGGATAGCCGCCGGCCGTCACGAGCTGGCCGGTCTGATTGACCTGGAGGCTGCCATCGCGCGTATAGGCGAACGTGCCGTCGGGCAATTCCACCTGGAGGAAGCCGCGCCCCTGGATAGCGATGTCCAACTGGTTGCCGGTGTCCTTCAGGTTGCCCTGGGTATGGATCCGCTCGGTCGCCACAGTACGCACGCCAGTGCCGATCTGCAAACCGGAAGGCAGCTGATTGTCGGCCCCAACCTGCGCGCCAGGCTGACGTATGGTCTGGTACATCAGGTCTTCGAACACCGCACGGCTGCGCTTGAAGCCCGATGTGTTGACGTTGGCCAGGTTGTTGGAAATGACATCCATGTTGGTCTGCTGTGTTTCCAGACCGGTCTTTGCAATCCACAGTGAGCGTATCATCGTGTTTCCTTGTCGAGGCGGGCCACGGCCCGCATTCAGATCAGTTCAAAAGTTTGGGGGCGCCATCAGCCACTGCTGGACAGAATGGAGTTGGCGCGTTCGGCGTTGGTGCTCGCATCCTGGATCACCTTCATCTGCAACTCGAACTGCCGCGCGTTCTTGATGAGTCCCACCATCGTCTCGGCTGCGCTGACATTGCTCTTTTCAATGAAGCCCGACACCATGCGCACGGTGGGATCCGCCTGAACCGGCGCGCCTGCATTGGGGCCGCGCACGCGGAAGAATCCATCGTCGCCGCGCTCCAAAGTCGCGGGGTCCGGCTTGGACAGTTTCAACTGTCCCATGGCCTGGATCTCGGTCGGTCGGTCGCCGGCGCCCAGCACCGAGATCGTGCCATCGGGCCCGAAGGTGACCGTGCCGCGATCGGGAATGGTGATGGGCGCATTGTCGGCCGACAAGACCGGCAGGCCTTGTTGCGTGACAAGCTGGCTCTGGGCGTTGACGCCCAGGTCGCCGGCCCGGGTCAGGGCTTCGCCCGTCGGCGTCTGCACGCTGAACCAGCCCTCGCCCCGGATGGCCACATCCAGCGACCGGCCGGTCTCGACCATGATTCCCTGGCTGTAGTCGCTGCCCGGCGTGGTCGTGACGGTGGCCACCCGAGTGGGCAGTCCATCCTCGGCCACGAAGGGCACGGCGCGGTAGTTGGCCAGTTGGGCGCGGAAACCCGTGGTATTGGCATTGGCCATGTTGTTGCTCAGCACCGACTGCTGCTCGAGCACTCGTGCCGCCCCGCCGGCCGCGGTAAAGACTATGCGATCCATTGTTCAGCCGTCAGCGGATGTTGATGAGGGTCTGCAGCACCTGATCCTGCGTCTTGATGGTCTGCGCGTTGGCCTGATAGGTGCGCTGCGCAATGATCATGTTGACCAGTTCCTGGCTCATGTCCACGTTGGACTCCTCGACCGCCTGACCCTTGAGTGTGGCCAGGCTGTTGGTGCCCGGACGGCCCAGGATGGGTTGGCCCGACGCCGCGGTTTCGACCCAGGCGTTGCCGCCAACCGAGCGCAGGCCCTGCAGGTTGTTGAAATCGGCCAGCGCCACATACCCCATGACCATGGCCTGGCCGTTAGTGTAGTTGGCGACCACGGAGCCATCCGACCCGATGCTCATGCCGGCATATTCGCCCGTGGCAAAGCCATTCGCCGTGAAGTTGGGCGAGAAATCGCCGCCGAACTGTGTGGAGCCGGCGTAATTGATGGTGAGGCTCATGTCGGCCGCCGGCGAAGCGGTCCCGCCGGGATTGCTGATGTCCAAGGTAACCTGGTCGCCGGTCTTCAGGCGGCCGGCGCTATCGAAGGTCAGGGTGGAGACGGCCCCGGCAGGGGCGGCGATCTTGGCCGTGCTGCCATCGACGGTGTAATGGACTTCCCAGGTGCTGTCGGTGCCGGTCGCGGCCTTCTTCACGAAATACTGCATGACCTGATGGCCGTTGCCCAGCGAGTCATAGACCGTGATCGGCAGCGAGTGGGTGTAGCTGTCGGGCTTGGCGGGATCGAAAGGGATGGGGGCTGCGGCGACATAGGCAACGTTGCCGCCGGTCGCCGAAAAGGGGTACTCCCCCGCACCTGGCTGGCCGGTGACGCCAATATTGATCGTGGTTGCAGGCGCGCCCGTCGAATATGCGCCAGCCGCTGGCGCGGCCGCCGCCACCCCCTCGGCATCCACCCAGCTCAGGTTGCCCGCGCCATCATCCTTGAAATAGTACGTTGTAGCCGTCGTGCCGTCGTCCAGCACCACTTTGCCCAGCGTTTCGGGCGTTTCCACTACCGGCGCATTGGCGTTGAGGTTGGTCTTGGTCGTGAGTGCGGTCGTGGCCTGGGGCGCCAGGCTGCCCAGCGGCACCTTGATGGGTGCCACGTCCGTGCCGGTAACGCCGTAGCCCGTGAGGCGATAGCCCTGGGCATTGACGATGTAGTTGTCCTTGTCGGCAAGGAATTGACCATTGCGCGTGTACATGACATTGCCGCTGGCATCAACGACCCGGAACATGCCCTTGGCGCCGTCGATGGCCATGTCGAACTGCCCGCCCGTGCCCGTGACGGTCCCAATGGAGAAACGCTGATTGATGCTGGCCAGTTGCACGCCCAGGCCCACGCGTGAGTTGGCGTAGACGTCGGCGAACGAGACCGAGGCGGCCTTGAAGCCGACCGTGCCGGCGTTCGAAATGTTATTGCCGATGACGTCCAGTTGCTGCGAAGCGGCGTTCAGACCGCTGAGACCTTGACCAAAACCCATGATTTACCTCGTTGTATTCCTGATCGGTGACTCGTGGATCCCCGCTTTCGCGGGGATGACGGAAATTGCGTAACCAATGACAAAATTGTGTGGCTTCAAACCCGCGGCTACATGATCTTGCGGATGTCATACAGGGAGCGCACGCCCGCCAGCCCAAGATCCATCTGCAGGCCGCTGGACGCATAGGCCACACTGGACACCTTGCCGTAGGTGAGCGGCTCGGCCGCCACGGCGCCGCCGTTGGCGTCGACCGCCGACACCTGCAGCGAATACGCGCCGGGATTCACTGCCGAACCCAGATCGTCCTTGCCGTCCCAGGCCAGTTGCACCACGCCCGGGTTCTGGTTCTCGAGCTCGAACTTGCGCACCACCTTGCCTGTGCTGTCCACCACGGACACCGTAACCTTGGCGGCCGCAGCGATGACGTCCACGCCAAAGGGCGTGGCCTCGGTCGTGGTGACGCCGTCCTTGGTCGAGGAGCCCAGCGACACTTTCTCGCCCGGGAACAACACGTCCTTGCCGATGAGGTTGGCCGCCTGCATGGACTGCGACAGATCCATCTGGCCCGACAGCGCCAGCAAGGTATTGTTGAGCTGGGTGATTCCGTTGACGGTCTCGAGCTGGGCCAGCTGGGAGGTGACCTGGGCGTTGTCCAGCGGGTTGAGCGGATCCTGGTTACGCAACTGCGTCACCAGCAGGGTCATGAAGCGATCCTGTATGTCGGAAGTGCGCTGGGCTGCCGCCGCGCCGGCAAAAGCCAGGCCGTTCGCACTGGGCGAGGCTCCGGTTTGATTGACTGTGGTCACGCTGGGCTCCAAAGAGTGTTCATTGAGGTTCACAAGGCGCGCAATGGCGGTCCAGACCGCTTACTGACCGATGGTCAGTGTGCGCATCATCAGGTTCTTGGCGGTGTTGATGACCTCGACGTTGGCCTGGTACGACCGGGAGGCCGAGATCATGTTGACGGTTTCCGCGACGACATCCACATTGGGCAAGGTCACGTAGCCATCCGCGTTGGCCAGGGGGTTGCGAGGGTCGTACTGCAGGCGCGGGGGCGCGTTGCTTTCCACGACCTCGGCAACCCGCACGCCGCCGACCGACTGCGCATAGGCCTGGCCGGGGGTGGGCTCCATCTTGAAAATCACCTGGCGCGCCTTATAGGGCTGGCCATCGGGTCCGGCCACGCTGTCGGCGTTGGCCATATTGCTGGCGGACACGTTCATGCGCTGCGACTGGGCCGTCAGCGCCGAACCGGCGATCTGGAAAATGCTCATGGAAGACATGGTGGGTTCGGCCTTTATTATTGTTGCAGGGCGGCCTGCAGGGATCTGATGCGTTGCGAAATGATGGTCAGATCGGACTGATAGCGCATGGTGTTGTCGGCGAACGCCACCCGCTCGACATCCATGTCCACCGTGTTGCCATCCAGGCTGGGCTGCAGCGGCTGGCGATACAGCAGATCGGCCGGATCGGGCGAGGTAGCCACGCCCGGGATATGCCGCGCCGACGTCAGCGCCAGGTTGGTGTCGGGCAAACGCATGCGATCGCTCATCACATTGCTGAGAGCCTGGCTGAAATCGAAGTCCCTGGCCTTGTAGTTGGGCGTATCCGCGTTGGCAATATTCGACGCCAGGATTTCCTGCCGCTGTTGCCGCAGATTAATGGCTTTCTGGAAAAAGGCCAGATCCTCACCGATACGGTCTATCATGGTCCACTCGGAAGAATTCAGTAAATGCGCGGCCCGGCCGCGCCCGGTCGCGGGTCGCCCAGCACAGGGCGCAATCCGCTATGGCACATAGTACGGCGGCGGCGCCCCGGACAAAGATCGAAATAAGGCGGCATTTTTCGGCCAATTCCCTCATTGACCCTAAAGCCTGCCCGATAAAATGTCGTTCATGATGAAGCCCTTTGCCGTCCTGATCGCGGCAGCCGTGCTCTGCGGCGGCAATGCCCATGCCGCCGAGCCCGCGGCCGCACCGCCCTCACCCTATGTCGACCAGATCACGCAATATTTGCTGGAACAGGCTGCCGGCTGGCCGGGCACGCCCAAGATCACCGTTGAACCGTTCAAGGATGGGCGCATGGCCCCTTGCGACAGCAGCGAGGTCTTCCTGCCGGGCGCCGGCAAGCTGCGCTCGCGGCTGACGGTGGGGCTGCGCTGCCTTGCGCCGCAGTCCTGGGTCAGCTACACCCAGGTCAGCATGAGCATCGAAGGCAGCTACTATGTCACGGCCTATGCGCTCAAGGCCGGCACCGTCCTGAGCCCGGACAACCTCGCCGAACGCTCCGGCGATCTTCTGCGCCTGCCGACGGGATCCGTCGTCGAAGCCGACCGGCTCATCGGCAGTGTCACCACCCAGCGCCTGGGCGCCGGATCGACGATCAAATACACCGCGCTGCGCAGCGGGGACGCGGTGCAACGCGGTCAAAGCGTCCGCCTGGAAGCCCGCGGACCGGGCTTTGTCGCCACCAGCGAAGGCAAAGCCATGGAAAGCGGCGAACCCGGCACACAGATCCAGGTGCGCGCCGCCTCGGGGCAGATCGTCAGCGGAACCGTGCTCAATGCACATACCGTGGTCGTTGCCATGTAAAATCACTTCGATCGCCGGCGTTCAGGGCGATTGCCCGCCGCGGCATTAAAGTTTTTCCTGCGCGGGCCGTTACTCAGCCTGAAGATTCAGTTCATTGCGACCGCGCCCCTGGCGCCGCCGGAGCCACCCGTGAAGATCACCTCCATCAACAACAAAGTCGTCGACGCAGTATCCACCTCCCGAAGTGGGGCGGGCAATTCCTCGGCCCCCTCCACGACGACGGGCGGCCGCGGGGCGGTTGATCTCAGCCCGACGGCACGCCACCTGTCGAGCCTTCAAGGCGCCGATGGGGACATCAACGTCGAGCGCGTCAATGAAATCCGCGCCGCCATCGCCTCGGGCCAGCTCAAGGTCGACCCCAGCCGAATTGCGGACTCCCTGTTGGCCAGCGTCCGCGAACTCCTGAAATAACCTTTCCTTCAGCCTCGCCACCGTGTCCACCTCCACCCTGCATCGCGCGCTAGACAACGAAATCGCACTGCTCAGCCGGTTCATTGCGGCGCTGGAGTCCGAAGCAAGCGTCCTGACCTCCGCCGAAGGCGTAGAGGCGCTCAATGCATCCACGACGCTCAAGACCCAATTGGCCGAGCAACTCGGCCAGGCCGGCAACGAACGCGACAATGAACTGCGGCAACTGGGGCTGGAACAGGGCAAGATGGGGCTCGACGCGGCCGCCCAGACGGACAGCGGCCTACGCGCCTCGCTGGACAACATGCTGGCGCTCGCCGCGCGGGCACGCCAACTCAATGAGGCCAACGGCCAGATCATCGACGCCTTCCTCAAATACAATCAGCAGGCGCTGGATACGCTGGGCGCCCTGGCGGGAATCGGCGGTGTCTACGATGCCAGCGGTCGCACCAAGAACGTGGCGGGCGGCAAAAAGGGCATCCGGGCAGGCTGATCTGCCTTCCTGACGGCAAACCCCCGGCGTCGACCGGGCCTGATCCAGAACGACAGACCGCCCGGGCCTCTGCTCAACGTATCATTTCGCGCAATGCGAACAGCTTCATCAAGGCGGCCGCCGCCGTGGGCGCTGTCAACTCAGGCTTGCCCATCAATGAGGCCATCACCCTCCGCAAAGGCGCCACATCCTCCCCTTGCATCGCCCACCAGGCGGCCGCGCCCAATTGCATGACCGAGTAGGAGAGATCCAAAGGCGTTTCGGACGACGCGTCGCGGTCCAGCAACGCCCAGAAACGGGCGGCCTGGCGGAACACGACGCGAGACTCGGACTGGGCGATCAACCACGCCGCCTGCATCTCCATCGGAGCATGCTCCTGCGACACGTTGCCCAGCCCCAGCAGGGACTTCAGCACCGCCCCGTCGCTGCGTCTGACCAGGCGCACACAGAGCGCGCTCACCGGCAGCGGACTTGCCTGACGCATGACCAGTCGTGCAGGTCCCTGGGCGCACCAGACGGCCAATTCGGATGCCGGCACACCGCCCAGCAAGGTCATTCCCAGCGTGTCCGGCACATGTTCCAGCGGCCGGAACGCCAGGGTGGCAGTGTGGGCGCCCAACATGGCCGGCTGGTCGTCGACCTCGATGCGTGTCGTGGGTGGGCAATGCGCCAGCCACATTGCGCCCATGCCCGACACGCTGCGCCACAGGCTTTGCTGCCCGCCCTCCAACATGTGAACCACGGGATACTGCCCATGGGCCTGCAGATCGGCCAATTGGTGCCGCAAGGCGTCGGCGGCGGAAGGCGCGCTCATTGAAGACAGCCCATCGCTGGCCAACCAGCCTTGGGCCTGCTCCAATTGCTGTGCCGGCGAGGCCAAGGGACGGCCCGAGGCATCGAGCAGAACGGCGGCCCTCAGCCGCCCGGTCCCGGCAGAGGACCGGACGGTGACCTGGTCATGGATCGCCAGCAGAGGCTCTCCGCCCAACTGCGCCGACGTCGCCTGCAAACCCTGACGGCACCGCTCCAGGCGCTCCGCGAGCGTCCGTTGCGAAGCCTCCGGCATGGCGTGGCGCTGCCAGGCCCGGTAGGCCTCTTCAAAGACCAGACCCTCATCAAGGCACCGGACCGCAGCATCCAGCACGTCATCCGACATGGTGGCGCCGTCGGCGGCCAACAGGCCAGGCAGCAACTGCCGGCGGCGAAGGTCATCAGCGGCGCGGGATGCAGGATCCGGCTCCGCTTTGGGCGAGCCCATCAGCGCGGCAATGTCGGCCTCGGTAGGCGTATAGAGCATGTTGGGAGACGCCTGAATTGCGAGAGCCCGGTCGACGAGATCCTCCGCCTTGCAGTGCACCAGGTTCTCCGGCACCTTCTGGCCATTGGAGACATAGCACACCGGTAATCGGTAGCGGATGGCCGTATCGATCGCCGCGCCCAGACGCGGCGCCTCATCGACCTTGCTGACGATGCACCCTTTCAAGGGGCCGCCGCCATCCTTCGAGTAGATGCGCGCCACTTCGTCCAGCGTGTCGCCATGGCTCGCGGCATTGAGCACCAGCAGTCGGCTCACCGGCCTGCCGACATGGCTCAACATGGCCGCCTGCTCCGCCACGTAGCGATCGCGCTGGCTGACCCCGACGTTGTCAATCAGCACGATCTGCTCGGGACGCAAGCGAGCCACAGTCCCATGCAGTTGCTCGGCGTCCTGCACCACGTGCACCGGCACCCTCATCTTGTCGCCATAGATCCGAAGCTGCTCGTGGGCGCCGATACGATAGGTATCCGTCGTGATCAGCACAATGTTCTGCGCGCCGAAGCGCCTGACGCAACGCGCCGCCAGCTTGGCCAGCGTCGTGGTCTTGCCGACCCCGGTGGGCCCGACCAAAGCCACCGCAGCTCCCGGCTGCCAAAGCTCGTCCTCAGAGGCCAGCATGGGCAAATGGCTGACGAGCTCATTGCGCGCCCACTGCATGGACTCCTTGGCCGACAGGCTATCGGGCAGATGCTTGATCATGGCGCGAACCAGGGCCGTGCTGAACCCCAGGCCCAGCAAGGACTGGAACAGTGCCACAGCCTGCGGCGCGCGGCGCAACTGACTGCCCCACAACACCTCGTCCATGCGCGCCTCGAGGGCGCCGCGCATTGCTCCCAGGGCGTCCATGACATCGGGCGAAACCGGAGCCACGGGCGGTGGCGGAGCGGATTCCCCCAGCGGCGTGTGGAACGAAGGAGGCGGGGACGGCGGCCTGATCCCTACGTTGGCAGGGACGGCAGGAGCGGAAGACTGCCCTTGCGTGCCCGAGGGGGCCGTGGTGGGTGAGGGAATGGCGGTGGGGTCGGCGGCCAGGATTTCCACACCGCCATTGACGCGGCGATTGGAGATGATCAGAGCCTCTGAGCCCAGGGCCAGACGGACCTGGCGCATGGCCTCCCGGCTGGTGGCGCCAAAGAAACGGCTGATGTTCATATTCGAATTCACGCTTGATTGCCACCGATGACGGTGGTGATCCGGAGAATACGCTCTTCAGGAATCTCGTAGTTGGAAAGCACGCCCAACTGCGGCAGATGATGCCGCAAGAATCGGGACAACGATGGCCTCAAGACAGGCGGAACGACCAGCACCGGCGTGTCTCCGCTGGCTTCCTGGACCTGGACGGCGCGTTGCGCTTCGGTCAGCACGGACTCGGCCAAGCCTGGCTCGAGCACGCCGCTGGTGGTCAGCGCCTGGGTCAGCACCCGCTCCAGACGAGGCTCCAGCCCGATGACTCGCAATTCGCCCTCCCCCGGGAACCATTGCTGGGTAATGGCCCGGCCCAGCGCCACGCGAACCTGCGCCAGCAACTCGTTGGCATCCGGACCGGTGCCGCTGGGGTTCAACGCAGCAAGGCGGGGCGCATGCTCGGCCACTGTTTCGAATATGGTGCGCGCATCGCGGATGGCGACTTCTTCGTTCAGCAGGCCGCGCAAGACCTTCTGCAGCAACGCCAGGCTGATGGTCTTGGGCACCAGATCCTCGACCAGCTTGGGCGCTTCCTTGCCGATATGATCGAGCAACTGCTGGACTTCCTGCCGTCCAAGCAGGCTGGCGCCGTGACGATGCATGAGATGGTTCAGGTGGGTGGCAATGACGGTGGCCGCATCGACGACCGTGTAGCCGGCGATCTGGGCCTGCTCGCGCAGCGAGACATCCACCCAGACCGCAGGCAAACCGAAGGCCGGATCAGTGGTCGGATTGCCAGGCAGCTTTATTGCCACTTCGCCCGGATCGATGGCCAGCCACTGATCCGGCAGAGCCACGCCCCGGCCGATCTCCACTCCTGAAAGCAGAACCCGGTACTCGTTCGGCTTGAGCTCCAGGTTGTCGCGGATGTGCACGACCGGCGGCAGAAAACCGATGTCCTGGGCGAACTTCTTGCGCAAGCTGCGGATGCGATGCAGCAATTCGCCGTTCTGGGTATGGTCGACCAGCGAGATCAGGCGATAACCGACCTCCAGCCCCAGGGGATCCAGCAAGGCGACGTCTTCCCAACTGGCCTCTGCGGCGGCGGCCTCCACCGCAGCCTGGGCACGAGCGGGCTCATCGGCCTTGGTCATTGCCTCACGTTGCAGACGCTGATATTGAAGCCAGCCCGCCCCCGCCATGGCCGCAGCCAGGGTCAGGAAGGCAAAATGCGGCATATTGGGAATGAGACCCATGAGGCCCAGGATACCCGCCGTGATGAACAGCACCATGGGGTTGGCAAACAACTGACTGACCATTTGCTGGCCGACGTCCTGATCCGTCGCCACCCGCGACACCACGACCCCCGCCGCGGTCGAAATCACCAGGGCCGGAATCTGGGCGACGAGACCATCCCCGATGGTCAGCAGGGTGTAGATCCGCCCCGCATCGGAAAAACTCAATCCGTGCTGGGCCACCCCGACAATCAGCCCGCCGATGACGTTGATGACCATGATGAGCAGGCCGGCGACGGCGTCACCCCGGACGAACTTGCTGGCACCGTCCATGGACCCGTAGAACTCGGCCTCCTGCGCGACCTCGCCGCGCCGCCTGCGCGCCTCGTCTTCGCCGATCAAGCCGGCGTTCAGATCGGCATCGATGGCCATCTGCTTGCCGGGCATCGCGTCCAGCGTGAAGCGCGCACCCACTTCCGCAATGCGCCCGGCGCCTTTGGTGATGACCATGAAGTTGATGATCACCAGAATGATGAAGACGACAATACCCACTGCAAAATTGCCACCCACGAGAAAGTGGCCGAATGCCTCGATGACCTGTCCTGCCGCATCGGGGCCCTTGTGCCCATTCATGAGCACGACACGCGTCGAGGCAACGTTCAAGGCCAGGCGCAGCAGGGTGGCGAACAGCAGCACTGCCGGGAAAGCCGCAAAATCGAGCGGCTTCTTGGTGAACATCGCCACCAGCAAGATGATGACCGACAGCGAGATGTTGAAGGAGAACAGCAGATCCAGGATGACCGGCGGCAGCGGCAGAATCATCATGCCGAGCACCATCAGGATCAGTACGGGACCCGCGAGCAGGCGTGCCTGCTGGGCACCGTTGTTCTTCAGTAAAGCCAGGAAAGCATTCATGAATTTGAAGGCACCGCCCCGCTGCGGTCGGCGGGATCGAGACCGTTCGGGACAAACAGGTTGATGGGTCTGGGCGGTTCCAGACCCGCTCCCGGGGTCCAGCTGCGCAGTTGATAAACCCAGGCCAGCACTTCGGCGACCGCCGTGTAAAGCTCGGCGGGAATTTCGCCGCCCAAGTCGACATTATGATGCAAGGCGCGCGCCAGAGGCGGCGCGCTGAGCAGGGGCACGCGGCTTTCTTCGGCCAGCTGCCGGATCCGGGCCGCCACCAGGCCGGAACCTTTGGCCACGACACGCGGCGCCGCCGACTGCCCCTCCTGGTACTTGAGGGCCACCGCGTAATGCGTCGGGTTCGTGACGACGACATCAGCGCCGGGCACCTCGGACATCATGCGCATTCGCGCCATCGAGCGCTGCTGCTGGCGAATGCGGCCCTTCACATGAGGATCGCCCTCGCTTTCCTTGTGCTCCTGCTTCACATCCTCGCGGGACATGCGCAGCTTCTTGTAGTGGCTGTACAACTGCCAGGGCGCGTCGATGGCGACGATGAGGAACAAGGCCCCGACGATCAGCGCGCAACAGAGGGCGACCAGGCGCATGCCTGCCGCCAGTGCCTCGCTGGGGTTGGCGCGCATGAGCGCGATCATGTCGTCGCGATAATGCAGGATGACCAGCGCGCCGATCAGCCCGATCACCCCCGCCTTGAGCAGCGTCTTGATGAGCTCGATCAGCGTCTGCGACGAGAACATCCGGGCCACGCCCTTGATGGGATTCATGCGCTCGAACTTGGGCTCCAGGGCCTTGGCGGAGAAAAGAAAGCCGCCCAGCGCAACCGAAGAGACCACGGCGGCCACGACGAGGGCTCCAAACACCGGAGCCAGGCCCTTGAGGGCCTCGACCGCCGACTGGACGGCGCCTGCTGTCATGACGGCGGTATCCTTGGCCACGCGTTGATCGAACCACATTCCTGCGCGGAGTACGCCACGCAACGTGCGAAAGAGGTGCTCTCCGGTCAGCCAGAGCATGGCGACGCCCACCGCCAGCACCACGAATGTGTTCAGTTCCCGGGAACGGACGACCTGCCCCTCCTCGCGCGCCTTTTCCAGGCGCCGTGGAGTGGCGGATTCGGTCTTTTCGAGGTCGCTGTCCTCAGCCATGCGGGAAACTTACTTGCAGCCATGCCATTGTCCCCGCCATTCTAGCCAGGGCAGGCCCGGCATGAACGGCAAAGCAAAGCCGGGAAAAGCGCTCAATTCGGCATAAAGGCCCCGATGTCCCCGACGAACGCGTCGGCCTCAGAGCCCCAGGCTGGCCAGGAGGTCATCGACCTGATCCTGGCTGGTGACGACGTCCGCCTTGCCCTCGGGACTGACCTGGGGACCATTGAGCAGGCTGCCGGCATCCTCGCGGGCTTCCTGGGGCACGTTGTCGATGAGCACCTGGACGAGTTCGCTCTCGATGGCGCCGATGACGCCCAGCATGCGTTTGATCACCTGCCCCGTGAGATCCTGGAAGTCCTGGGCCATGATGATCTCCAGGAGGCCGTCCAGGGCGAGCTGTGTTCTCTGGGGGATGTCCCGCAGCAAGGTGCGCGTGTCGTCCACCAGTTCCCGGGCATCCGCAAGTTCGACGGGCGCATCGAACCAGGCCTGCCAGCGCGCATCAAGTTCCCTTGATCGACGCTGCATTTCCTCTTGCTGCGGCTGCATGTCTTCGGCAGCGTTGAGCACCCGGTTGGCGGCCTGTTCCGTCATGCGGGCAACGTAATCAAGCCGATCCCGCGCATCGGGAATCGCGTCAGCGGCTTCCTTGATGGCCTGGTCCAGCCCCAGTTCGCGCATGCTTTCCCGCAACATGCGGGTAAGCTGGGCGATCCGCAGAATGATGTTCTCGTTCGGTTCCGGCGTGCCCTGGCCCGGAGCGTTCGCTGGTGTGTTCATGCACCCTTCCTTCTTATGATTCGAGTTTCTCGAAGATCTTGTTCAGCTTTTCTTCGAGAGTGGCTGCCGTGAACGGCTTGACGACATAACCGTTGGCACCTGCCTGAGCGGCCGCGATGATGTTCTCTTTCTTGGCCTCGGCCGTCACCATGAGCACCGGCAGCTTGGACAGCGCGGGATCGGCGCGGATCTGCTGCAACATGGTCAGCCCGTCCATGTTGGGCATGTTCCAGTCGGACACGACGAAATCGAAGTTGCCGTTGCGCAGCTTTTCCAGGCCCAGGGCACCATCCTCGGCCTCATCGACGTTCTCGAAACCCAAGTCCTTCAGAAGATTCTTGATGATCCGACGCATGGTCGGGAAATCATCGACAACCAGGATTTTGATGGTTTTTTGTACCACAGAGTTATTCTCCAAAATTGGTCAACGGTCGCATCACATTGAAATGCTCAGACGCGATGGCCGTATGATCCTGCACTTTTCAACAATCGTTCACTGATTTGCGGCAACGGCACCGCTTCGTCGGCGGCGCCGATATGCAAAGCCTCGCGCGGCATGCCGAACACCACACTGGTGGCTTCATCCTGGGCGAAGGTGGTGGCGCCAGCCTGCTTCATCGCCAACAGACCCTGGGCGCCATCCTTGCCCATGCCCGTCAGCAAGACCCCCACCGCATTTTTCCCTGCGACCTGGGCCACCGAATGGAACAGCACATCCACCGAAGGCCGGTGCCGGTTGACCGGCTCGCTGGCGTCCAGGCGCACCACATAATTGGCCCCCGACTTGGCGAGCTTCATGTGCGCGACACCGCCCGGGGCCAGATAGACATGGCCGGGCAGCACGCGCTGCCCGTCTTCCGCCTCGTGCACCTGGACGTCGCAAAGACTGTCGAGGCGCTGCACGAAAGAGCGCGTGAACCCTGCTGGCATGTGTTGCGTGATCAGGATCGCAGGACTGTTAGCCGGCAAGGGCTCCAGTACCTGACGTATCGCCTCGGTGCCGCCTGTGGAGGCGCCGATCGCAATGATTTTCTCGGTTGTGGAGAATACTCCGCCGAGGCGCCTGACCGGCGTGCCCGGGACGGCGGGCTGACGCGGATGGGGACGGGACTGGGCCGCCGCCCGGATCTTGTCGGCGATGAGGTCGCTGTACTCCATCAGGCCGTCGCGCAAACCCAGCTTGGGCTTGGTGACAAAATCGACCGCGCCCAGTTCCAGGGCCCGCAATGTGACCTCCGAATTGCGCTCGGTCAGCGACGAAACCATGACGACCGGCATGGGCCGCAGGCGCATGAGACGCTCAAGGAAATCGAGGCCATCCATGCGGGGCATTTCGACGTCCAGCGTCAGCACATCGGGATTGTGCTGCTTGATGAGCTCGCGAGCCACGAGCGGGTCGGGGGCCACGGCCACGACCTCCATGTCGGGATGACTGTTGATGATTTCGGTCATGAGCCCGCGCACCAATGCCGAATCGTCAACACATAAAACTCGGATTTTTTTCATTGCTCTTTCTAACTAACTACGTTCTTGATACCAGCACGATTGCCAACCTGTCATTTCGCCCTGGGCGTCAGGACGCCACCGTATACACAGTCTGCCCTTTCAGGACGAAAGCCTTGGTCAAATACGTGAAATTCTCGGAATGGCCGGCAAACAGCAAGCCGCCGGGCTTCATCAAAGGGGCAAACCGCTCAAGAATGCGTGTTTGCGTCTCCTTGTCGAAATAAATCATGGTGTTGCGGCAAAAGATGGCGTCAAACTTTTGATCCTGCGGCCATGAAGGCGACAACAGATTCAAGGGAGCGAAATGAACCATCTCCTGCAGGACGGGCTTGACGCGGGCAAAACCGGCCTTCGCCCCCTTGCCGCGAAAGAAATACTTGCGCAGGTAGTTCTCGGGGACAGACTGCACGCGCTCCATCGCATATACCCCGCGCCGCGCGCGCTCGATGGCCTGGGTATCGATGTCGGTGGCCAGGATGGAGGCGTTCACCGAGGCATTGGGCACGTTCTCCTGCAGGGTCATGGCGATGGTGTAGGGCTCTTCGCCAGTGGACGCCGCACAACACCAGATCGACAGCGGGGCCTTTCGGCCCCTCAAGAACTCGGCAAGGATCTGGAAATGATGGGGTTCGCGGAAAAAGGCCGTATGGTTGATGGTGAAAGCGTTGACGAACGCCTCCCACTCACTGGATTGCTGGTTCTGATCCAGGTGGGACAGGTAATCGGCGATGGATGCCAGTCCCAGTTTCCTGACCCGCGTCATCAGCACGCGCGCGGCCATTTCGCGTTTGTGATCGCCCAGCAGTATCCCTGCCCGCTTCTTGAGCAATTGTGAGGCGCGTTCGAAGTCTTGCTGACCGACCTCCGGCTGAACAGGAACAAGATACTGAAATTGAGGGGCGGACATCAAAAAAGGCTATCCCTGATTGGCTAATTGAAGGGACGGTGCCAGGCCCATGCCATGATCGTCGTCTTCATTGGGAGGAAAGGTGTCTGTCACCTGCATCACATGTTGCGCCTGGGCCTCGATGACCTCTGAGGCATTGAGCTTGAACACCGCCACCGCCTCGGACAGGTGCTCGGCCTGCTCCTGCAATGACCCGGCCGCTGCCGCCGCCTCCTGCACCAGCGCCGCATTCTGC
>Ga0182743_1001299_pt1 | contig 24740 bp, 21 predicted proteins | sample eDN3rd30CKraftOP_FD_128522 | JGI IMG/M metagenome (GOLD analysis project Ga0182743, IMG submission 128522) | Enriched Organic Plus compost microbial communities from Emeryville, California, USA - eDNA 3rd pass 30_C Kraft OP (version 2) (version 2) ... | reverse complement strand
TTTCAACAAGAGCAAAGGACTGACTGATTCCCATGGCCGAAGCCAAGAAGAGCTCCACGAAGAAGACCACCGCCAAGAAGTCGACCGCCGCCAAGGCGGCCACGAAGACGACCGCCAAGAAGTCGACGGCGAAGAAGTCGACGGCGAAGAAGGCGACCAAGCCCCGTACCGCCGCGCAGCTCCGCGCCGAGGCCGAGAAGAAGGCCGTCCACGCCGCCAAGCTGGATGCCGAGAACGCCAAGAGCCGCCTCGAGGAGGTCCAGGAGACCGCCGTCGAGTACGCCCGCAAGGGTGTCGACGTGCCGGTCGGCGCCGCCCTCAACCTGGCCGACAAGGTCTCCGAGGTGATCGAGGACTGGACCGACCAGGCCGCCGCCCAGAAGCGCGTCAAGGGTTACCGGGCCGACCTCACCAAGACGGTGAAGCGTGCCGAGCGTCGTGGCACCACCACCCGCCGCAAGGTCACCACGCAGGCCAGGAAGCGCCGCAACTCGCTCGAGAAGACCGTCCGCAACCAGCGAAAGAACATCGAGAAGACCGTCAAGACCACCAACAAGGACGTCACCAAGCAGATCGACGCCCGTGTGTCCGAGGTCACGAAGCGCGCACAGCAGGCGCAGGCAGATGTCAGTAAGGTTGCCGAGGAGCAGGGCAAGAAGGCCCAGGAACTCGTCAACAAGGTCACGGAGCAGCTTTCGGCGCTGGTCTAGGACCAACACTTAGCCCGGTTCGCCGAGGAGAGCGGCGAAACGGAGAAGATCGGCTGACCTCATAACCTCGTCAGTCGATGTAGTACCTCTCCTCCCTCGCCAACGGCCCCTCCTCGGGGCCGTTGGTATTTGAGCCCCGGGCCACCCCGGGGCTCTTTCGTGCAGCGGACCCGGTGCGGCCGGACCGGTGGAACTCGTGCGGCCACACGGCTAGGGTCCGGACATGACCCACGGATGGAGTTCGACCCCGTACGGGGAGTGGCGTGAGACCTGCGACACCCTCCACGCCCATACCCAGTTCCTCGGCAAGCTGTGCGTGGCGTTGGCGCCACCCGAGCCCCAGCTCCAGCACGCCGCCCTCAGGCTCACGGCGCGCGGGTGGGAGACCCTGCCGCTGCCGGCTCCCGACGATAGCGGGGCCTTCGTCGCCGCCCTGGACCTGCGGACCCATCACCTCCTGATCGAGCACTCCGACGGGAGGGGCGCGGCGATCGCGCTGGCGCCCAACCGTCCGGTCGGGGAGGTCGTGCGCGAGGGGCTCGCCGGAATCGCCGAGCTGGCCGGGCCGGTCGAGATCGACCCGACCCCGCAGGAGGTGAGCTGGACGGTGCCGCTCGACCAGGACGACGAGCACCGGATTTACGACCCCGCCCAGATCAAGGACTACTTCGCGAGCGCCACCGTCGCCGCGCTGGCCCTGGCCCGGTTCCGGGCCCCCTACCGCGGCCGTTCGACCCCGGTGAACGCGTGGTGGGGATCCTTCGACCTCGCCGTCAACCTTTTCTCGGGCAAGCCTGCCTCGCCGCCTTCGCACGACTTCATCATGCGGAACGCGATGGACTCGCAGGAGGTCGCGGTGGGCTGGTGGCCCGGGGATGACCGTTACCCGAAGCCGGCCTTCTACGCGTACGCCCACCCGCCGGAGGAAGGTTTCGCCGGTCGGGACATCTCGCCCGTGCCGGGAGGGTGGAGCGACGAGCTCGGCGAGTACCTGCTGGACCACGAGGAGGCGGCGGCGACCGACGACCCCCAGCGGGCGGTCGTTGATTTCTGCGCCGAGATCTTCGCCCACGCGTGCAACGTCTGCGACTGGAACCCGGCGCTCGCAGCGAGCGCGGCCGGCGATCCCCCGCCCGTCAATTGAACGGGCTCACTTCCACCACGGACCGGTGTTCAACACCTGGTCGGGGCTGAGCCAGGCCCGGCGCGCGGTCGCGACCGCGTACTCCATGAACCGGAGGGTGTCGGGGCGGTGGGCGTCCGTGTTGAGGACGATCTTGACGCCCGCCTCGGCCGCCATGCGGGCGTGGATCTCGTTCAGGTCGCGCCGTTTCGGGTTGCCGTTGATCTCGAAGTGCGTGCCCGTCTCCACGGCGGCGGTGATCACCCGCTCGATGTCGATCGGGTAGCCGTCGCGCTGGTTGAGGAGGCGGCCCGTGGGGTGGCCGATGCAGTCGACGTGCGGGTGCCGGATCGCCGTGACCATCCGTTCGGTCATCGCGTCGACGTCATCCTTGAACGCCGTGTGGATCGAGGCGATCACCCAATCGAGCGCCTCGAGCAGGTCATCCTCGTAGTCGAGCGAGCCGTCCGGGAGGATGTTCACCTCCGAGCCGGCGAGCAGGCGGATGCCGTCGCTCCTCGCGTTGAACTCCCTGATCTCCCCGATCCGTTCCCAGAGCCGCTCCGGCGTGACGTTGTTGCCGAAGCCGTGTGACGCCGAGTGGTCGGTGATCGCGAGGTACTCGTACCCGAGCGCCTCCGCCGCCGCCGCCATCTCCTCCATCGTCGCGATCCCGTCCGAGAGCGTGGTATGGCAGTGGAGATCGCCCCTGATCTGGCTGCGCTCGACCAGGTCGGGCAACTCTCCCTTGGCTGCCGCGTCCAGCTCGCCCCGATTCTCCCGGAGCTCCGGCGGGATGTACTGGTACCCCAGCCGTTCGTATACCTCCCGCTCCGTGGAGAAGAACTCGGTTTCGCCGGTCGCGTCGTCCTTCACGCCGTTCTCGGAGACGTGAAGGCCCAGCTTCACGGCCCGCTCCCTGAGCTCCGCATTGTGGGGCCCCGATCCGGTGAAGTGCTGGAGCAAGTTGCCGAACGCCTCCGGCGGCACGAACCGGACGTCCACCCCGATCCCGGAATGGGTGGTAAGCCTGATGCCGGTCTCGTTGGCGTTGCCGTGCTCCGCCACGAGTTCGTGCCGTGCGATCGCCTCAGCCAGCTCCCTGGGCGAGGTCGAGGTCGCGATCAGGTCGATGTCCTTGCAGGTCTCGGTCCGGCGCCGCACCGAACCGGCCACCTCGGCCTTCTCGCAGTTGGGGTCTTGCCGGAGTGCCTCGGCCAGCTCCTCGGCGACCGGCATGATCTCGTCGAGACGCAGCCGCGCCGGGCCCTGCGGTTCGGCCTCCAGCTTGTCGAGCCCGGCGAGGATCTTCTCCTCGACCTTCGGTCCCAGCCCCTTGAGCTTCCGGACCTGCTGGGCCTCGGCGGCCTCGCGCAGGTCCTCCGGGCCGGTCACGTCCAGTTCGTCGTGGAGGCGGCGCACCGTCTTCGGTCCGAGGCCGGGGATCCGGCTGATCTCCAGGAGACCCTCGGGGATCTTCTCCTTGAGCTTGGCCGCGGCCGGGATCTCGCCGGTCTCGACCAGGGCGACGATCTTCTCCTCCAGGGTCTTGCCGATCCCGGGCAGCTCGGTGATCGTCCCGTTCCGGGCCATCTCCTCGACCGAGCGTCCCTCGTTCTTGATCGTCCGGGCGGAGTTCGTGTAGGCGAGCACCCGGTACTGGTCGGCACCGTCCAGCTGGTACAGGACGGCGAGCTCCTCCAGGGCCGCGGCGATCTGGGCGTTGGTCATGCCGTGAGCCTACCCGCGCGGCCAGCGCGCAAAGCCTCGCGTCCGGTGCGGCCTCAGCCGCCGAAGCCGACCGGGGTCGGGACGGTCTCCCGGCTCTCCAGCACACCGTCGATCAGGCCGTACTCCCTGGCCTGCTCCGCCGTGAAGAAGCGGTCGCGGTCCATGTCCTCGTTGATCCTCTCCTCGCTCTGGCCGGTGTGGCGGGCGTAGATCGACTCGACCCGGCGGCGCGACTCGAGGATCTCCCGGGCATGGATCTCGATGTCGGTCGATTTCCCCTGGAATCCGGCGGAAGGCTGATGGGTGAGGATGCGCGAGTTCTCCAGTGCATAGCGTTTGCCCTCGGCGCCCCCGGCGAGCAGGAGCGATCCCATCGACATCGCGATCCCGAAGCAGATCGTCTGCACGTCCGGCCGGATGAACCGCATCGTGTCGTAGATCGCGAGTCCCGCGTAGACGGAGCCGCCGGGCGAGTTGATGTAGAGCGAGATGTCCTTGTCGGTGTCCTGCGATTCGAGGTGGAGGAGCTGGGCGACGATCAGGTTGGCGATCTGCTCGTCCACCTCCTGGCCGAGGAAGATGATGCGCTGGTCGAGGAGGCGCGAGTAGATGTCGAAGGCGCGCTCGCCCCGGGCGCTCTGCTCGACGACGGTGGGCACGAGCGCCGCTCTGAATTCCTGGTTCACAAAGTCCCCTTTCGTAACCGCAACCAAACGGTTGCGCATTGGCTCGGTAAGATAGCGCAACCGTTCAGTTGCGTGAAAGGAATGCCGATGGACCAAGAGGTAAAGAGGGAAGTCGAACTCGACACCGGGGCCGAGGAGGCATGGCGGGCGATCGGCGACGAATCCGGCCTCTCGGAGTGGCTCGGTGAGGAGGTCGAAGCGGACCTCGTGCCAGGTGGCGAGATCGTGGTCACGGACGAAGGGGGCACCCGCCGGGGGTTCGTCGAGTCCGTCGACAAGGGCCGCTCGATCGCCTTCTGGTGGGCCGCCGACGGCGAGGAGAGCAGCCGGGTCGAACTCGAGGTGGTCCCCCGGAGCGGCAGCGATGGTTGCGTGGTCCGGGTCACCGAGACCCGGCCTCTGGTGGAACTCGAGCGCGAGCTCGCCGACATCACCGCCTGCGCCGCCGCTTGAACGCCACCCGCACAGACGAGGTCTTCGGTGCTCTCGCCGACCCCAACCGGAGGCGGATCATCGAGCGTCTCGCCGCCGGGGGACCGGCGACCGCCACTGCCCTCGCGACCGACCTCGGGGTGAGTCGCCAGGGGGCGGCAAAGCACCTGGCCAACCTCGCGGACGCGGGCATAGTCAGGTCGGCCCGGGAAGGACGCGAGGTCCGCTACGAGCTGGTCGAGATGAGCCTCGAGCCGGGCGTCCGGTGGATCGCCGGCGTGGGCGCGAGGTGGGACCGAAGCCTGGCCCGGCTGAAGGAGCATCTCGAAGGCTGACGGGTCCACCCGGGCGGGGCTGCGGCGGATACGATCACGCGATGCCCGGTGAGAAGACAGAGCACCGCGGTTCGGCCTGGGTGATCCTGCCGACCTACAACGAGGCCGCGAACATCGGCCCGATGGTCGATGCGCTGGAGCCGAAGCTCACCCACCCGGACGACCGCATCCTCATCGTGGACGACAACTCCCCGGACGGGACCGGGAGGGTCGCCGACGACATCGCGGCCGGCAACCCGCGCGTGCGGGTTCTCCACCGACGGATCAAGGAGGGCCTCGGTCCCGCCTACCTCGACGGCTTCCGTGAGGCGCTCGCGGGCGGCGCCGACCTGATCGTCCAGATGGACGCCGACTTCTCGCACGACCCTGCCTACCTGCCGCGGTTGCTCGCGGGCTCCGAAGCCGCCGACCTCGTGATCGGCTCGCGCTACGTGCCCGGCGGGGGCATCACCGAGTGGGGACAGGTCCGCCGGCTGCTCAGCCGCGGCGGCAGCCTCTACTCCCGGACCATCCTGCGGGTTCCCGTCCGCGACCTGACCGGCGGGTTCAAGTGCTTCCGTCGCGAGGTCCTCGAATCGATCGACTTCAGCCAGGTCGCCGCCTCCGGCTACTCGTTCCAGGTCGAGATGACCTTCCGGGTCGTCCAGGCCGGCTTCTCCGTGATGGAGGTTCCCATCACCTTCCGGGAGCGCCAGGAGGGCGACTCGAAGATGACAACGGCGATCGTCGCCGAGGCGGCGTGGCGCGTCCCCGCCATGAGGTTCCGGCGGAGGTAGGCGTTCCCCTTCCTTCGCCACCATCCGGAACGGTAGGTTTGGGTTTGCGGCCCGGACGCCGCCAGTTGAGGAACCCTACTTCATTTTGTATAGTGACTAGGGAGTAGAGAATCGAAAAGCGGGTATCGACCCGTCATCCCGACATCAGGAGACCGACATGGCACTTCCCGAAGTAACCGATGCGACTTTCAAGGCCGAGGCTCTCGAGGCCGACGGGCCGGTGCTGGTCGACTTCTGGGCCCCCTGGTGCGGACCGTGCCGAGTCGTCCATCCGGTCCTCGAAGAGATCAACGAGGAGCGCGACGACCTCAAGATCGTCAGCCTCAACATCGACGACAACCCCCAGACCGCCCAGCAGTACAACGTCCTCTCGATCCCGACGATGATCCTGCTCAAGGATGGTGCGCTGGTCAAGCAGCTCGTCGGCGCCCAGCCGAAGCGCAAGATCCTCGCCGAGCTCGAGCCCGTCCTTTCCGCGTAGACATGCCGTTCGTTCACATCCACTGGTTCGAGGGGCGCTCGGACGAACAGAAGGCGGAGATCGCGAAGCGCATCGAGGATGCGCTCGTCGAGGTCGCGGGGGCGGCACCCGAGCACTGCTGGGTGAAGTTCGAGGACTCGAAGAAGACGGACTTCATCATCCCCGAGGCCCGGCCCGAGTAAGCGGAATCGCGTGGGCTACCGCGTGCTGAAATCGGGCGATGCCTTCTGGCGGCGCTCGAACATGATGAAGACGCTGAACACGGACCTCGGGCGCCAGCTGGGGGCCACGCAGCTCGGTGCGAGGTTCTGGCGGATCGAACCCGGCCAGGCCTCGACCCGGCACCGGCACAAGGTGACCGAGGAGCTGTACGTCCTGCTCGAGGGCACGGGCAAGCTCCGGGTGGGGGACGAGCTGCTGGTTCTCGAACCGCTGGACGCGGTCGTGGTCGATCCCGAAACCGTCCGGCAGCCGTTCAACGACACGGACGAGGACCAGCTCTGGCTGATCGTCGGCGCACCGACCGAGCACGCCGACACGACCACCATGGACGAGGAGTTGATCGCCTGGATGTACCCGGACGGGCCGAAGGCGATGCCGGAGGAACTCTCCTAGCCCTTCTTCTTCGCCCGCGGGCCACAGCCCGCGAAGGTGAACTTCCGCTTCACCTTCTTGCCGGCCCGGTTGCGGCCCTTGACCTGGACCACCGTCCGGCCGCGGTTTCCGGCGGGCAGCCAGATCCTGGCCTTGCCTCGGAGGACCCTGAAACGGACCCGCTTCCCGTTGACCAGAACCCGGACCGACCTGGGCCTGACCCGTTTCGGCAGCCCGAGCTTCACCTGGCGTTTCGCGCACTTCGGCCTGGTCGGCATGGCCTTCGCTTCGGCGCAGGGGAGCGAAGTCTCGCTCCTGGTGTAGCGCTCGAAGAAGTCCCAGGAGGCCTGGGCGCCGCTGGGGCCCCTGGGGTCGGTGAAGTTCTGCCACTCGGCGTCGGCCGGACCGCCGGGCCAGAAGTGGGCCATGCCGTGGATGAGCCAACGCTCACCGATCACGCAGCCCTGCGGGTCCAGGTACGTCTCGACCGTCGAGTCGAAGCCGCCCGGGTTCGCGACGAGACGCGAGGAGGCCGGCTCGAGCGAGATCGGTGAGGTCTGGCTGTCCCCGACCACCAGGTTGTTCGTCCGGAGTCCCTGCTGGAACGCCTTCTCGGCACACTCGGGCGAGATCCCCTCGTCGATGTCGCCGCCCATCGTCATCCGCGGCACGATCCGGGCGCGGGAACCCATCTGCTCGCGCGCGGATGCGGATATGGCCTCTACCGGGAGGCCGGAAAAGGGGCCGAAACAGCCCCCGTCCGCGTAGGCGCCCCCGGCAACGACGCTGACCGCCGCGAACAGGTCCGGATAGGCGGCCGCCATGGCCGAGGTCATGAACCCTCCGGCTGAGGTGCCCGCCATGTAGACCCGTTCGGGGTCGATCGAGCGCCGGTCCATCACCTGCCGGGTCATCCCGGCGACGGCCGCGGCGTGGCCCCGGTCCCGCTGGAAGGTGGTGGGGTCGTAGAAGCGCCAGCAGTGCCTGAGCGGCTGGGGAAGGTCGGCGACGGCCTGTTCCACGTCCGGGTAGGCGACGACGAAGCCTTCGCGTTCGGCCACCTCGTTGAACCGGGTCGCGTTCATGAACTGGTCGGCCCGCGTCATGCACCCGTGGGTGGCCATCACGAGGGGCATCGGTCGCGCGGGGTCGTAGGTGGACGGCGTGTAGAGGAGGTAGGGGAAGTCGGCCTCGCCGGCGTCGTAGGTGTGGCTCTCGACCGTTCCCGGCCAGGTCGCCGCTTTCGTGCCCGTCGCGCCGCCTCCCAGTGCCGCGAGGGCCAACCCCACCGAACACGCGAACAGGAACGCCCTGACCCGCCGGATCATCCGGCTCTCCTCTCCATGGATCCACTCTAACGCGCGGAGCGTCACTTATCTGCAGGTCCGCATGTATAGTCGCCGCGTTGAGCGTCGGGGAGGAAGGCCCGTTGACAGACCACGAGCGGTTCGTGCGCGGAAAGGATCCCCGTGAAGCGGCCGACAACGAAGGGAGACTGTAGGCATGGAGATCCCAGCAAGCGCGGCGACCGTGGTCGGCAGGCGCACCCTCTTCGAAGACGAGCACGATGACTATCGGGAGAGCTTCCGCCGGTTCCTGCAGGCGGAGGTGGTGCCCGAATACCCGAAATGGGAGCGGGAGCACCTCGTGCCGAAGAGCCTGTTCACCAAGTGCGCCGAGTATGGCTTCCTGGCGATGGAGGTCCCGGAGGAGTACGGCGGCAGCGGCGTCGACGACTGGCGCTTCAACGTGGTCCTCGCCGAAGAGGCGGTGTGGGCCGGGGTCTCCGACGCCATGGCGGGGCCGCTGCTCCACTCGGACGTCGTGCTGCCGTACATAACCGCCTCGGCCAACGAGGAGCAGCGGGCCAGGTGGCTTCCGGCCATCGCGTCGGGCGAGAAGGTGCTCGCGGTCGCGATGACCGAACCGGGCACGGGATCGGATCTCGCCGCGATCTCGACCAGGGCGAAGCGCGACGGCGACGGCTGGGTGATCAACGGCGCCAAGACCTTCATCACCAACGGCATCAACGCCGACCTGATCGTGGTCGCGGTCCGCACCTCCGACGACCCCCACGGGGGCCTTTCCCTGTTCGTGGTCGAAGAGGGCATGGAGGGGTTCGAGCGCGGAAAACAGATCGAGAAGCTGGGCCAGCACGCCTCCGACACCGCCGAACTCTTCTTCAACGACTGCTACGTGCCGCAGGACAACATGCTCGGCGAGGAAGGATCGGGCTTCCTGCAACTGGTCTCGCGGCTGGTCCCCGAACGGCTCATCCTCTCCGTCAGCTCGATGGCCGGCTGCGAGGCGGCGCTCGCCTGGACCATCGACTACGCGATGGAACGCAAGGCGTTCGGCCGCCCGATCGGCAAGTTCCAGAACAGCCGGTTCACGCTGGCGGAGCTGCGCACCGAGGTCGAGATCGGGCGCTGCTTCATCGACCGGTGCATCGAGCGCTACATCGACGGGAGCTGCTCGGTCGAGGAGGCGGCGATGGCCAAGTGGTGGACGACGGAACTGCTCGGCAAGGTGACCGACGCGGGCGTCCAGCTCCACGGGGGCTACGGCTACACGACCGAGTACAAGATCGGCAAGGCCTGGGTCGATGCGAGGGTCGGCCGGATCTACGCAGGCACGAACGAGATCATGAAGGAGCTGATCGGCAAGACGATGGGCCTCTGAGCGAGGCCCGGCTCACCCGAACATCGCGACCAGGCGCTCGCGCGCCTGTTCCCAGCGCGCGGCGAGGGTCTCGTCGCTTACGTCGTTGCTGATCCTGAGCAGGGCCAGCCCGCGGACCGTGGCGAGCGCGAAGACCAGGTCGTCGTTGAAGCCCTTTCGTTTCGCGATCGGGCCGAGCGACTCCTCGGCCACCTCGGTGATCGCGGCGGTCACGTTGTGCTCGATCTCGATCAGCTTCTCGCGCAGGTCCGGGTCGGTCCGGGCCGCGACCCAGAGCTCGATCACCGCCCCGAAGAGCGGGCCCTTGTATTCCTCCCAAATCGCGTCGAGCCCCTCCTCGACCGTGATTTCCCTGCCGGCGATCCGTTCGCTGTACGCCTTGAACCGCAGGTCGGCGAGGTGCTGGACCGCGGCGGCGACCAGGTCGGCCCGGCTGGGGAAGTAGGGCGTCTGGGCCCCGCGTGAAACCCCGGCGAGTTCCGCGATGCGGCCGGTGGTCGTGCCCCCGTACCCGTAGGTGATCAGCGACTCGATCGTCGCGTTCAGCAGGGCGGCCCGGGTTTCGGCGCGCCTCTCGGCCTGCGTGCGCGGGCGGGGGCGTTCGGCTGTCCGGGATGCGGCCACTGAACCCAACATATCTGCGCAACGGCATCCGGCGCCGTCAGGCGCGGCGAGGACTTGACAAAGGCAACAGGTGGGTCAGCTCTTTCGCGGAGATCTGCGTGTTGCCGGTGAGCCGCCTCACCCGGGAGGCGATCCCGGGCGAACTCATGGCGGCGAGCAGGTCCTCCCAGGCGAGCCGCTGCGAGACCGCCGGGCGCGCCCGGATCACGTTCACGTGGTTCTCGGCGACGAACTCCATCCCTTCGGGGACCAGGGCGGCCCGGAGTTCCCCCCGGCCCACGGCGCCAACCACCCGGTTGACCACGAGCGCGGGTCCGCGCAGGGGCTCCTGCCCGAGCACGTACTGGGGCCGCTTGTGGTCGGTCGCCAGGACGACCTCGCCCGATTCGATGTTGTGCGACCAGATCAGCGGCACCGCACCCCGGCCTTCGGACCGGACCAGCCGTTCGCGGTGCTGGTTCCAGACCACGGTCCCGGTCACCGCCTCGAAGCCCAGATCCCACAGCGTCTCCCGGCCCTCGAACTCGCGCTCGAGCGCGGCCGGGTCGGTGGAGAAGATGGTGCGGGAGAAACCGGCCTCGGGACACGTGCGCCGGAGGTGGAAATCACCGCCACTGTCGCCGACCCGGATCACGATCAGTTGCGCCGCGGTGCTCGCGTCCTCGAACAGGTCGTTTCCCTCGAGCACCTCCAGATGTTCGATCGAACCGGCCTCGACCAGGAAGTTCCGGAGCGCCTCGAAGTAGGCGCCGTTGTTCATCGAGGGCGGAACCACGAACGCGACCCGCCCGCCCGGCTTCGTCGCCTCTACCGACGCCTGGAAGAACAACGCGAAGATGTTAGGCCTTCCCGAGATCACCCGGCGGAAGCGCTCGCGTTCCTGCGGGGTGGCCCGGAACTGGAAGTACGGCGGGTTGCCGATCACGAGGTCGAACGGTTCGCCGTCGTACGGGTCGAGCGCCGAGCGATGTCGAAGGGCGGCGCCGGGCACGGCGCGGGCGGCGTATTCGAGTACCCGCGGGTCCGCATCCCAGCCGGTGAGTGACGCCGAGGGTTCCCGCTCGGCGATGGAGGCCAGGAACTCGCCGGTGCCCACGCCGGGATCCAGCACCCTCATGCCGGGAGAAAGCTCGAGCCGGTCGATCAGCGAGTCACGGATCGGACGGGGCGTCATGTACTGGCCGAGGGATTTGCGCTCGGAGAGGTCGGTGCCGGCGAGCCACTCCCTGGTCTCGGCTGAGTACGCGGCCCCCATCGGCCGGGGCTCAGTCGACCCGGGTGACCGAGATCTTGAGGGTCTTGCCGTCGATCGTGACCTCGGGCGTGCCGGGTGCGGCCGCTTCGGCGGTGTCGCCGCCGAGTTCGATCGAGCGGGCGAGGACCTCTCCGGTCACGTACCCCTCGTGCGCCGCGGCGGCGTCCAGGAGTTCCTGGTCGCCGGCGAGCGAAAGCGCGATGCGATCGGTGATCTCGAGCCCGGCGTCCTTGCGGGCATTCTGGACGGCGTGCACGATCTCGCGCGCCAGGCCTTCCCGGATCAGTTCGTCGTCCAGTTCGAGGGCGAGGGCGACCGCGTGCCCCGACTCGGCCTCCACCTGGTAGCCCTCGAGCGGCTCCATGCTGAGCAGGAGGTCGTCGGCCGTGAGGGTGTGGTCCTTGCCGTCGATCGAGATCCCGATCTCGCCGCCCGACTCGACGGTCTCGGCGACGTGGGCGGGATCGAGCCCGGCGATCGCGGCCGCGACCTGCGGCATCGACTTCCCGAAGCGCGGGCCGAGCGTGCGGAAGTTCGGCTTCACGAGGTAGCTGACCAGGTCGGACTGGTCGGTGACGAACTCGAGCTCCTTGACGTTCAGCTCGGACTTGATGAGTTCGGCCTGGCTCTCGATCGCCTCGCGCTCGGTGTCGGTGGCGACCACCACGGCGCGGGCGAGGGGCTGGCGGACCTTCGCCTTGGCCTGCGCGCGGGAGGCGCGGCCCAGCTCGACCGTCTGGCGGGTCGCGGCCATCGCGGCCTCGAGCTTCTCGTCCCGGAGGGCGGGCGCCGGCTCCGGAAAGTCCCGCAGGTGCACCGAGTCCGGCATCGATCCGAAATCGCCGTCCGCCCCGCCCACCAGGTTGCGGTGGATCTCGTCGGCGATGAAGGGAGTGAAGGGGGCGAGCAGGGCCGAGATCTCCACGAGGCAGTGCCGCAGCGTCGCGAAGGCGGCGCGGTCACCCTCCCAGAAGCGGCGGCGAGAGAGCCGGACGTACCAGTTGGAGAGCTCCTCCACGTACTCGGCGATCGCCCGGCCGGCCGCGGTGCAGTCGAAGGCGTCCATGCGGTCGGTGACCTCTTCGATGGTCGCCTGCAGGCGGGATACGGCCCAGCGGTCGAGGTCGGTCGGCTCCGCGGCCGGATCCGGCGCGCTCGAAGCGTCGATGCCCTCGGCGTTCGCGTACAGGACCCAGAACGAGTACGTGTTCCAGAGGGTGAGGAGGAACGAGCGGAGCGCCTCCGAGATCGCCTCGGTCGAGAATCGGTATCCGGCCCAGGGCTGCTGGGCCGTGAACAGGTACCAGCGGAACGCGTCGGCGCCGAACTGGTCGATCACGTCCCACGGAGCGACCACGTTGCCCTTCGACTTCGACATCTTCTGGCCCTCGCCGTCGAGAATCAACCCGAGGCAGACGCAATTGCGGTAGCTCGGCTCGTCGAAGAGCAGCGTCGATTCGGCGAGCAGGGTGTAGAACCAGCCGCGGGTCTGGTCGATCGCCTCGCAGATGTAATCGGCCGGGAAACGCTCCTCGAACTCTTCCTTGCCCTCGAACGGGTAATGGAACTGCGCGAAGGGCATCGCGCCCGAGTCGTACCAGGTGTCGATCACGCTGATCACCCGGCGCATCTCGCCGCCGCACTCACAGGTCCAGGTGACGTCGTCGATGAACGGGCGGTGGAGGTCGTCCGGAACCGAGCCGGCCTTCTCCTTCAACTCGGCGACCGACCCGATGCAGACGGCCTCGTCGCAGTCCGGCGAGTCGCACTCCCAGACCGGCAGCGGCGTGCCCCAGTAACGGTCGCGGGAGAGCGCCCAGTCCACGTTGTTCTCGAGCCACCGGCCGAAACGCCCCTCCTTGATGTGCTCGGGGTGCCAGCCGATCTTCTCGTTGCCCGCGAGCATCGCGTCCCGGGCCTCCGAAGTCTTGATGTACCAGCTCGCCTTCGCGTAGTAGAGGAGCGGTGTGCCGCACCGCCAGCAGTGCGGATACGAGTGTTCGTAGTCGGTGGCCCGGAACAGGCGGCCGTGTTCGCGCAGGTGGGCGATCAGGCGCCCGGTCACCTCCGGGTCCTTCACGAACTCGCCCGCGAAGCCCTTGACGCGCTCGTCGAAGCGGCCGTCGAGGCCGACCGGGTTGAAGAGGGTGCCCTCGGGACCGCGGCTCGAGGGGTCGTACAGCCCGTTGGCGATCGCCGCACGGTAGTCGTCCTCACCGAACGCCGGGGCGATGTGGACCAGGCCGGTGCCGTCGTCGGTGGTCACGAAGTCGCCCTCGATCACCTCGAACTTGCCCGAGTTCTCGGCCATGCCCGGGAACGGGGCGCAGTAGCGGGAGCCGACGAGATCCGATCCCTTGAACGTTTCGCTCGCGGTGACACCCTCGCCCAGGACCTTCTCGATCAGGGCCTCGGCCAGGATCACCCTCTCGCCTTCGAACTCGACCTCGGCGTAGGTGACGGAGGGGTCGAGCGCGACCGCGTAGTTGCCGGGCAGGGTCCAGGGGGTCGTGGTCCAGATCAGCAGGGACGCGTCCCGGTCCTCGAGCGGGAACCGGACGAAGACCGACGGGTCGACGACGTCCTTGTAGCCCTGCGCGACCTCGTGCGAGGAGAGCGCGGTGCCGCAACGCGGGCAGTAGGGGGAGACCCGGTGCCCCTCGTACAGGCGCTCCGAGTCGTAGAGCTCCTTCAGCGACCACCACACCGACTCGATGTAGTCGTTGTCCATCGTCACGTACGGGTCGTCGAGATCGATCCAGAAGCCGATGCGCTCCGTCAGCCGGTTCCACTCCTCGACGTACTCGAAGACGGATTCGCGGCACATCCGGTTGAACTCTTCGATCCCGTGCTCCTCGATCTCCTGCTTGGAGGAGATGCCGAGCTTCTTCTCGACCTCGAGCTCGACGGGCAGCCCGTGGCAATCCCAGCCCGCCTTGCGCGGGACCCGGTAACCCCGCATCGCCTTGTAGCGCGGGTAGATGTCCTTGAAGACGCGGCTCAGGACGTGGTGCGAGCCGGGGCGGCCGTTCGCGGTCGGCGGACCCTCGTAGAAGCTCCACACCTCCGCCCCCTCGCGCTGGGCCAGGGACCGTTCGAAGACGCCGCTCTCCTTCCAGCCGGCAGCGATCCTCTCCTCCATCTCGGGGAAGGACTGCCTGGGATCAACCGGGTGAAAGGACGACATGAGCAGGGGAGTTTATGAAAGCGGCGCGTTAGGGTTGGCCGATGGAATCTCTGGAGTTGAGGGGCAGAGTAGTGCTGATCACCGGTGGGGCGCGGGGGATCGGATTCGAAACGGGAAGGATCTTCCGGGAGCGGGGTGCCTCGGTCGCCCTGATCGACCTGGACCGGGAGGTCGTCGAGGAATCGGCCGTCGCGCTCGGCGGTGATTCGATCGGGATCGCGGCCGACGTGACGGACCTCGGGCAGATGGAGGACGCCGTCGCCCGGGTGGTCGAACGGCTCGGCCGTCTCGACGTCGTGATCGCCAACGCCGGGATCACCCCGCCGAAGACGACGGTGAGGGCGATCGACCCCGCGATCTGGGAGAAGGTCGTGGAGGTCAACGTGGTCGGCGTCTACAACACGGTGAAGGCGGCGATCGAACCGGTGGTCGCCAACCGTGGCCACATGGTCCTGATCGCCTCGCAGGCCGCCCACGCCAACGGTGCCCTGAACACCTCGTACGCCGCGTCGAAGGCGTCAGTCGAGGCGATCGGAAGGGCGGTGAGGAGCGAGCTGGAACCGCACGGGGCGACGGCCGGGGTAGCGTACTTCGGCTACGTGGAGACCGAACTGATCTCCCAGGTCTTCGGGAACGAGCTCGCCGACGCGTTCCGCCGCGAGGCCGCCCCGGACTTCCTGACCCGGACCATCCCGATCAACCAGGCGGCCACTGCCCTGGTCGACAGCGTGCCCTCGCGCGAACCGCGGGTGATCGAGCCGGCGGCCTGGCGTCCCCTGCTCTTCGCTCGGGGTCAAGTCGGCCCCCTCAGCGATCGCCAGCTCGAACGCAACCCGAAGATCGGGGACTTCATCCGCGAGTTCGAGCGCCGCGACCTCGGCGAATCGGCCGCGCCCCTCTTTCCGCCGGTTCGCTCCGGACAGCCGTACAGCCTTGCCGGCAAGGTCGTGCTAGTGACCGGCGGGGCCAAGGGCATCGGATTCGAGATAGCCCGGCAGGCCCACGGCCGGGGAGCCTCGGTCTCCCTGCTCGACCTGGACGAGGACGAGTCCCGTGCGGCCGCCGAGCGGATCGGCGTGCGGGCGGCAGGGTTCGGCGCCGACGTGACGAGCAGCGAGGCGCTGGAGAAGGCGTTCGCCGGGACAAGGGAGCGGTTCGGGCGGATCGACGTCGTCGTCGCGAACGCCGGGATCGGCCCCAGCCAGATCGGCCCGATCCGTACCCAGGACCCCGACGAGTGGAAGCGCATATTCGAAGTCGACATGTTCGGCGTGTGGCGAACCGTCCGGGCGGGCATCGAGGACGTGATCGGAAACGGCGGCCAGTTCGTCCTCGTCTCGTCCTCCTACGCGTTCATGAACGGGATGATGAACTCGGCCTACGCGTCCGCCAAGGCGGGGGTCGAGGCCCTCGGCCGCGGCCTTCGGGTGGAACTCACCCCGGTGGGGGCGAGCGCCACGGTGGCCTACTTCGGATGGATCGACACCGACCTCGTCTCCGATGCCTTCGAGGATCCGCTGGTGGACCGGTTGCGGCGTGACGTCATGCCCGGCTGGATGACCCGCCGCGTGCCGGTTGCCCGGGCGGGCAAGGTCGTCATAGACGCGCTCGAGAAGCGGGCGCCGCGCGCGATCGCCCCGGCCGAGTGGCGGGCGATGTTCCACGCCCGCGGGATGGTCGGTCCGTTCATCGACGGTCGCATGGACCGGGACCAGGCGATCGCCCGGATCATCCCCGAGGCCGAGTCGCGGCAGGCGGCCCGGCCCCGGGAGGAAGCCTCCTGACCTAGCGCTTCACCGTCACCTTCGCGACCGCCTTGAACCTGCCGGCCTTCGCGGTGATGGTCGCCTTGCCCCGGGCCTTCCGGGTCGCCCTGACCTTGAAGGCCCCCGTGGCCTTGCCCCGCGCCGGGACGAAGACCGACCGCGGCACCTTCACGTGCCTGTTGGAGGACTTGAGGAAGACCTTGACCTTCTTCGGAGCGGCGAGCCCATCCGTGAACCGGAGGGAGAGTTTCAGCTTCGCCTTCCCGCCTCGTTTCACCTTGGCCTTCTTCGGGGCGATCCTCAGGCCGGTCAGCTTCCACGCCGGGTCGGCGATGACGATGGGGTGGCAGTCGGGAGACGTGCCCTCGGTGCCCGGCGGGCAGGCCGGGATCTCCTCGCAATTCGGCGCGAATCCGGTGTAGCCCTCGGGGCACTGCTGCCCCGGACAGCGGAGGGACCCATCGGCGGCCGGCACACCGGCCTTGCAGAGGTACTCGTGCAGCCGGCTGGGGAACATGGTGTTGATCGCGCCCGCCCCCTGGTCGATCAGCTTCTGGTACCAGAGGTCTGTCTCCTGGGCCTCGTCCTTGTCCGAAGGCCAGACCACGGCGATGTATCCGTCGTACTCGAAGTGCTGGCGGAGGAGCGGGAGGGTATCCATGATGCCCAGGTCTCCCAGGTCGATCTTGTCGGGAGGCTGCACGGCGACCGGCGTCGGTTCGATCGGGCTGCCGCCCACGTAGCCGAACGTCGCGTCCTCGCTTCCGCCCAGGGCGAGATGCTTCGGGGCCGCCTCGTGGAACGCCTCGATCATGGCCTGGCTGAACGCGTTCACGATCACGTCCTTCTCGCGGCCCGGGTGGTCCGCCAGCACTTCCGCGGCGGCCTCGGCCGTGGCCTCGATGCCCGCGTGGGGCTTCAACTCGACGTTGATCGGCGTGTTCGGGAACGCGTCGAGGATCTCGTCGAACGTTGCGATCTGGAAATCCTTGGCGGTGTAGCCCGCGGGCGGGGGGACATCCCCTGTCGCCATGCCCCGGTAGGGGTGCGGGACATCCAGGTTCTTGTCGTAGTAGGTCGCGAGTCCGGGCGAGAACCAGTAGGCGAAGTCGTAGGTGCGGACCTGCTCGAGCGTCAGGTTCTTGAACGCGGTGCAAGGTCCGTTCGACGTGTGGCAGGGCTCCGCGTCGTGGGTCGCGATCAGGTGTCCGTCCTTCGTCAGGGTCAGGTCCATGTCGATCGCGTCGGCACCGTCGGCGAGCGCCTTCTTGAAGGCGAACATGGTGTTGCCGGGGTTCTCCCGTTCGCCTCCCTGGTGGGCCATGTTGATGAACCCGAGCTTCTGCCAGTAGTCGGTCGGCGGCGGAGAAGCCGGGCGGTCGGGCGCGGCGGCCGCGCTCGCGGCGGCGAAAGCGACCGCGAGCATCGAGATCAACGTGGCAAGGACTGCTCTTCTCAAGATGTTCCCTTTCGCCCGCGATCCCCTCGCGGGTTGGTGGCTCCCTCAGGCAGATGCGATTCTAGGACGAAAGTCGCGAACCGGGGCAAACCCGCGGACGGGAACCCCGGGATCGGCGGTGGGCGCCGGTCAGGGTCTGGTCGCTTCTTCCAGCAGGTAGATGAAGGAGCCGTAGGGCTCGCCCGTCGCGCGTTCGAGCCCGACCTCACAGGTCCGGTTGGAGGAGACGTACCGCTCTGTCGGCACCGACCTGACCTCCGCGGCCTCCTCGGCGGTGGCGCTCGCGCTCAGCTCGGGATGGAGGAAGCCCCGGTCGCCGGCGAACCCGCAGCAGGTGGCGGTGTCCGGCACGTGAACCTCCTCGGCAAGCTGTCCCGCGATCCTGGTCAGCGAGCGCTCCTGCCCGAGGTGACGGCCGGAACAGGTCGGGTGGACGGTCACCGACTCGACCTTGCGGGTCACGGTCAGCGCGGGAAGCAGGTATTCCTCCGCCCACTGGACCGAATCGATGATGGTGAGCTCCGCGTGGCGGGCGGCATTCTCCTCGCTCAGGACTCCCTCGCCGAAATCCCGGAGGCCGTGGCCGCAGGAGGAGGCGTCGATCACCAGAGGCAGGTTGCCGCCCCCGGTCCAGCGCCAGATCCGCTCCACCGTCTGGTTCGCCTTGAACGAGTGGGCCTCCCTGAAACCCTTCGAGCTCCAGGGCACCGAACAGCAGGTGCCGGTGATGTCCTGCGGGATCCAGACCGGCTTCCCGGCGCGGGCCGAGACCTCGACCATCGCCTCGGGCAGGCTCATCCCCGGGTCGTCCTCCGAGCGGCCGAACATGCGGTTGATGCAGGCCGGCATGTACACGGCGGCGGCGCCGTGTGACGTGGTGCGGGGCAGCTTCGGCGAGGCGGCCGGTGGCATGTCCTCGCCCCACTCCGGCACCAGCTCGGCGCTGACCGCCTTGCGCGCGGCCCGAGTCAGGCCCCGCATCGCCCCCTCGGAGCTCACGTTCGAGACCGCGCTGCCGAGCCGGAGGCCCGAACGCGACAGCTTCTCGATCCGGTCCCAGCGACGGGCCGCCCGCAACGCCATCTTCTCGGCGGCGGGGGTGTGCTGTTCGGCCCGGAATCCCTTGATGAACTTGCCGGTGTCGATCCCGACCGGACAGGCGAGCAGGCAGGAACCGTCGGCGGCGCAGGTCTCGATCGCGTCGTACTCGAACTCGTCGAGCAGGGCGCGCCTGACCGGTGTGTCCTCCCCCTGCCGGGCCATCTCGCGGCGCAGAACGATCCGCTGGCGCGGGGTCGTGGTCAGGTGGCGGCTCGGGCACACCGGTTCGCAGAAGCCGCACTCGACGCAGGCGTTGGCGACCTCCTCGATCACCGGCATCGTCTTCAGATTGGTGAGGTGGGCGTCCTCGTCGCGGGTCAGGACCGCGCCGGGGTTGAGGGCCCCTTCCGGATCGGCGAGGCGCTTCGCCCGCCACATGAGATCGACCGCGCGCTCGCCCCATTCGCGGGTCACGTAGGGCGCCATGTTGATGCCGGTCCCGTGCTCTGCCTTGAGCGATCCGTCGTACTTGTCGCAGATCAACTCCACCAGCGCGGTCATGAACGTCTCGTACCGTTCGATGTCCTCCGGCTTCGAGAAGTCGGGAGTGAGCATGAAGTGGAGGTTCCCGGCCGAGGCGTGGCCCGCGACGCCGGGCAGGAACCCGTGCTCGGCCAGCATGGCGCGCAGCTCGACGGCCGCCTCGGCGATCCGGTCCGGCGGTACGCAGACGTCCTCGATGATCAGTCCGGTGCCGGGCAGGCGCATCTTCCCGACCAGCCCGTAGAGCCCCTCGCGGACGCGCCAGTTGATCTCGATCGTCTCCTCGTCCCGGCTGAACTTCGCCGGGAGGATCAGGCTGTCCGGGTCCACGATCTCGAGAGCCTTCCTCTCCTGCGCCTCGAGGCTCGCCTCGTCGGGCCCGCCGAACTCGACGAGCAGGGCGGCCGACTCGGGATCGATCTCGCGGAAGTACTCGGGCGCGCCGGGCATGTTCCACCCGGCCGTGATCAGGGCGGGGGCCACCATCAGCTCGACCGCGGTGGCGCCGGCCGCGACCAGCTCGGGCACGGGTGCGACCGCGGTCTGGATGTCCGGGAAATGCAGCCACGCGGTCGTGGTCACCGTCGGCAGTTCGACCGTCTCGAAGGTCACGCTCGCGACGAAGGCGAGGGTTCCCTCGGAGCCGATGATCAGGCGGCGGAAGATCTCCAGCGGGGTCTCCCCGTCCAGGAACGCGCAGAGCCGGTAGCCAGTCGTGTTCTTGATCTCGAACTTGTGGCGGATCCGTTCGGCCAGGGCCTCGTCGGCCAGGATCTCCTCGCGGATCGCCATCAGCCCCTCGGCCAGCTCGGGCTCCCTGGCGGCGAACAGCTCCTCCGCGCCGTCGGCCTCGGTGTCGATCACCGTGCCGGAGGGCAGCACGAACGTCATGCCCGTGACGGTCTGGTACGAGTCGTGCACCACGCCGCAACGCATGCCGCCCGAGTTGTTGTTCACGACCCCGCCGACCGTGGCGATGTCGGTCGAGGCGGGGTCCGGTCCGAGCTTGCGTCCGTACGGAGCCAGCACCTTGTTGGCGTGGCCGAGGATCGTTCCCGGCTTGACCCGGGCCCGCATCCCGCCGTCCAGTACCTCGACCCCGGTGAAGTACTTGCGGACGTCGACCAGGATGCCCTGGGTCTGTCCCTGGCCGTTCAGGCTGGTGCCGCCCGAACGGAAGGTCACCGGCACGTCGTTCTCCCGGCCGAAGCGCATGACCTTCGCGACGTCATCGGCGCTCCGGGCCATCACCACCGCCTTGGGGAACATCCGGTACGGGCTCGCATCGGACGCGTACCGGACGATGTCGGTCGCCCGGGTCATCACCCGGTCCTCGCCGAGCAGTTCGACGAGTCGGGTGCGGAGGGGTTCCGGGGTGCCGCCCGCAACCCAGTCGGGGGCCCGGTCGGACGCCGGTTCACTCGCCTCCGGCGTGATCTTCAGTACATCCGGTTCGAGCAGTGGCATCCCGGGCTCCCCTCGTCGTGGTCCCTAGAAGAGTGACATTCCCGGCTGGACCGGCACCTCGACCAGGCGGGGCTTCTCCGCCCCGATCGCGTCGCGGAGCGCCTCCTCGACTTCGGAAGCGTCCTTCGCGATCCGGCTCTCGATCCCGTAGCCCTCGGCGATCTTCGCGGTATCCAGCGCCGGCAGGTCGAGGCCCGGGGCGCCGCTCACCTGTTCCACGTCGGCGAACCACTTGAGGATCCCGTACTCCTCGTTGCGGAGGATCAGGAAGGTGACCGGGATGTCGTAGGCGGCGGCGGTCCAGAAGGCCGACACCGCATACTGGACCGATCCCTCGCCGAGGACGCAGACCACCGGGCGGTCCTCCGCGTACTGGATCCCGACCGCGGCCGAGAGGCCGAACCCGAGTCCGCCGCCGGCCCCGAAGAAGTAGCTGTTCGGCTTCGAGATGCGCAGCTGGTTGCGGAGCGCCATGGTGCTGGTCGGAGCCTCGAGCACGATCACCGCATCCTCGGGCATCACCTGCTTGAGGGTGTTCATCACCGTGGACGGGTTGAGCGGGTCCGTCTCGTCCATCCGGACCGGGCCCGGCCACGGATCGATCGCGGGACGGTCCGTGCCGTCGAGGGCGCCGTTCAGGGCGGCGAGCGAGAGCTTCACGTCCGCCACGATCGCGCGGCCCATGGGGGCCCGCGCCGCCTCGTCCGGATCGGAAGTGATCTGGACCAGCTCCGTGCCCTCGGCCAGCAGGGGACCGGGGAGGTACGGGTAGTACGGGAAGACGGACGAACCGACGACCAGGACGAGATCGTGGTCCTTCAGCGTTTCCCCGACCGGCTGGATCGCCGGGGGCAGAACGCCGCGCCAGTGGGGGTGGCTCTCCGGGAAGCCGATGCGGCCCCCGCCCGGCGCGGGCGAGGCCCAGACCGGCAGGTTCTGGTTCTCCGCGAGCGCTACCGCCTCGTTCCAGGCACCGGCGGCATCGATGTCCGGGCCGGCGACCATGACCGGGTTCTTCGCGGCCTTCAGCTTCGCGGCGAGATCCTCGATCGCTGCCGGGTCGGCACCGGCGCGGCCGGTGACCGCGCGATCGATCACGTGGGCGGCCTCCGCAGCGTCCATCTCCACGTCCCAGTCGTCCATCGGGATCGAGACCATCACCGGCCCCATCGGCGGCAGCGAGGCGAGGTGGATGGCGTGCGCGAGCGCGAGCGGGACGTCCTCGGCCCGGGCCGGTTCGTAGGAGTACTTGACGAACGGATCCGGGACGCGGATCGCGTCGCGATTGGTCAGGTTCGCCTGCATCGTCACCTGGGCGCGGACCTGCTGCCCCACCGTGACGACGACCGGCGAGTGGTTCGCCTGCGCGTTGAACAGGGCGCCGACCGCGTTGCCGAGCCCGGGCGCCGTGTGGAGGTTGACCAGGGTCGGCTTGCCGGTGACCTGGGCGTGGCCGTCGGCCATCCCGACCACCGCGGCCTCCTGCAGGCCGAGCACGTACTCGAAGTCGTCGGGGTAGTCGGCCAGCATCGGCAGCTCGGTCGAACCGGGGTTCCCGAAGATTGTGGTCATCCCCAGCTTGCGGAACAGGTCGAAGGTGACTTCGCGCACGGTAGGCATGGCCGGAGGTTATATACGTACGCACTAGTTCGCGATGGGTGTCCCGCCCGGCCTGAAAGGATGGGAGCGTGCGCCGAGCCCTGCTTTCCACACTGGTCGTTCCCGCCCTCGTCCTCGTCTTCGCCGGCTGCGGCAGCGACGACGAACCGGACCCGACTCCCACCGCCTGCCTCACGGACCCGAATGTGTGGCTCACGGCCCTCGAGGCCGCCCCGGGCGAGGTCCGGCTCGAGGGGACGACCCCGATCAGCGGCTGCCTGCCGGCCGACCAGCCGGCCGGTCTCCAGGCCGAGGTCGGCCGCATCGCGGTGAGCGCGGCGACGGTCCTCGCGGCCGGAGACGGGAAGGGCGACGAGAAGGTGATGGCCGGGCGGGGCGAGGCCCACGGTGAAGAGGCGGCCGTCCGGGCGGGCTACCTGGTCGGGGCGATCGAGCGAGGAGCCGAGGGCACGCAGGGGATCAACGCGACCCTGGTGGACCGGGTCGAGTCCGCGGCGACCAACTTCCTGGGTGACGACCAGGACCTCCATGACGCATACCGGCAGGGGTACGAGGCCGGCCTCGAGTCCGGCTGAAAGACTGTTTCCGACAGAAGACCAAGAGTCCGAAAGGCAACGAAGTGAGCGAGCAACTCTGGGGTGGGGAGACCACCAAGGCGATTGACAACTTCCCCGTTTCCGGCGAGACGATCCCGCCCTCGCTGATCAAGTGGCTCGGCCTGATCAAGGCCAATGCGGCCCGGGCCAACGCGGAGCTCGGTCTGCTCGACGCGGGGATCGCGGAGCGGATCGCGAACGCCGGCGAGGAGATCGGCGCCGGCAAGCATGACGACCAGTTCCCGATCGACATCTTCCAGACCGGCTCCGGCACCTCGTCGAACATGAACACCAACGAGGTGATCGCGAACCTGGCCGGCGAGGACGTCCACCCGAACGACCACGTCAACATGGGCCAGTCCTCGAACGACGTGTTCCCCTCGGCGGTCCACCTCGCCGCCCTGGACGAGGTCACGAACGACCTGCTGCCCGCGATGGAGAAGCTCGCCGACGCCCTCAGCGCCAAGGCGGAGGAGTTCAAGGACGTGGTCAAGGCCGGCCGCACCCACCTGATGGACGCGGTCCCGGTGACCCTCGGCCAGGAGTTCGGCGGCTACGCCTCCCAGGTCCGGCACGGCATCGACCGGGTCTCCGGCACCCTCGACCGGGTCGGCCAGATCCCGCTTGGTGGCACCGCCACCGGCACCGGCCTCAACACGCACCCCGAATTCCCGGACCTGGTCCGGGCCCGCCTCTCAGAGGAGAGCGGTCTCGCGATCTCGCCCCCGCACGACCGGTTCGAGGCGCAGGCGAACCGCGACTCGCTGGTCGAGCTCTCGGGCGCGCTGAAGGTCTACGCGGTTTCGCTGAACAAGATCGCCAACGACATCGCCCTGATGGGAGCCGGTCCCCGCGCCGGACTCGCCGAGCTGGCCCTGCCCGAGCTCCAGAAGGGCTCCTCGATCATGCCCGGCAAGGTCAACCCGGTCATCCCCGAGGTGGTAATCCAGGTCGCCGCGCAGGTGGTCGGCAACGACGCCGCGATCACCATGGCCGGTTCGCAGGGTCAGTTCGAACTGAACGTCCGCGTGCCGCTGATCGCACGCAACCTGCTCTTCTCGATCAAGATCCTCGCGAGCGCCAGCCGCCTCCTCGACGAGAAGTGCGTCGCCGGGGTCCGGGCGAACCACGAACGGAACGAGTTCCACGCCGAGGCGACCCTCGCCACGGCGACCGCGCTCAATCCGTACATCGGCTATGACAAGGCGACCGAGATCGTCAGGACCGCGGCCGACACCGGCCGCCCGCTGCGCGAGGTCGCCCTGGAGCTCGGGGTCGAGGAAAAGATCCTCGACGAGGCGCTCGACCACCACAAGATGGCCAACCCCCACGGTTGAGAACCTGACCTCGAAAGACGGAAACCCGCGGGATTCGCGGGTTTTCCGTCTTCCCGGATTCCGGAGGCGCCGTTAGCGGCGCTTCCTGGCCTTGCGCTTCTTCTTGGTGATCACCTTGATGTTGGACGTCGCCTTCTTTCCGGCGGCAGTCACGGTGATCCTGGCCTTGCCTCTGGCCTTGCCGAGGGCACGGACCCAGACCTTGACGGTCGCGGTGGCGCCCGGCCGGATCTTCCTGATCACGACCTTCCTGCGGACCTTGACCCGCTTGTTCGAGGACTTCACCCGGACCGTC
>Ga0182743_1001297_pt1 | contig 24823 bp, 28 predicted proteins | sample eDN3rd30CKraftOP_FD_128522 | JGI IMG/M metagenome (GOLD analysis project Ga0182743, IMG submission 128522) | Enriched Organic Plus compost microbial communities from Emeryville, California, USA - eDNA 3rd pass 30_C Kraft OP (version 2) (version 2) ... | reverse complement strand
TGGTCCTCAACCATGGACCTTACCGCCCTCGCGATAGCACAGCTGACGGTCCGATCGGTACACGACATCAACCGACACGGATCGCCGCCCCGAAATTGCGAGAAGGTCCAGCGGTCCCTTTCCGGCCTTCGGTCTTGCGATGGAGGCGCTCGCAAATGCCTCCTGCCCGCGGGCGGAGCGTGAAGCGCCGGAACGCAGGTGTGAGAAGTGCGCGGACATGCCTCATTCTTCGACGAATAGCGGTGGCCGGGAAATCCTGATTACTTCGGTTGCTGACGACCGACCCCTCATGTGTCGCCTGATACGATCCTCGGCCGCCTTGTGCCGTCAACCCCGCAAGGGGGTTCCCCTTGCGCTGCGCTCCAGGTGACGTCGGCGGCCGGGCTCTCCTTTGGGCGTCATCGGGGACGGTCCCCGAGCAACCAAAGGAGTTTTCATCATGGCCACGATCGCTAACCTCAACGTGAAGAACGACGGCAGCCTCGAAGGCACGCTCGCGACCCTGACGGTCAGTGCGCCGATCGCCATCGTCCCCAACGCCCGCAAGGCGAAGGAAAGCGAGCCCGACTTCCGGATCATCAGCCGCAAGAACGGCTTCGAGCTGGGCGCGGGCTGGAACCGCTACTCGCAGACCACCGGCGCCGAATATGTCTCGGTATCGCTGTCCGCGCCGGAGTTCGGCACCATCTACGGCAACATCGCCAACGCGCCTGGCGAGGATCCGATGAAGAAGGTCATCATCTGGAACCCGCCGGCCTGACCGGCCCGAGGCGGCCCCGCCTCCGGGCGGGGCCGCCAGATCGTTGAGCCGCTTTTATAGGGCCGGGACGAGCGACAATTGTTCCACCAGGCCAGCAAGCCGGCGCTGCGCCTCGGGCAAGGCGCTCGCCAGATCGACCTCGCCCAGCGCCAGCATCTCCCGGCCGCCGTCCAGTCCGAAGCGGGAGATGCTGGCGGGAGGCGTCCCCGGCCGCGCCGGGTAGAGCAGCATCAGCCGGTCGCATCGGTACAGGCGGGCATAGGCCATCATCTGATAGACATCCGCCTGGGATACGCCGCGCTTGCGATCGAGTGGATCGGCGGCCAGGCACTTCCACTTGGTGTCGATGATCGCGACGATCTCGCCGCCGCGCCGAAGCATGAGGTCGGGCCGCGTCTGGAAAAGATCGCCCGAACAATCCTCATCGGCGCTCCAGTCGCCAAGGCAGTAGCGCAGGCCGCCCTGCGCCACCACTTCGATCCCGCTCCCGGCCAATGCGCGTCTCAGAAGCGTCGCGACCGAGGCCTCGAACAGGTCGTTCATCGGAAAGAGCAGCGATATCCCGTGCTGTGCATGGCGATCATGCCCCGTCGCCTGCCAGTCGCGCCGGACGAGCAGGCTCGCCATGGCGTGCAAGCTCTCCCAGCGCCTGTTCGTCCTGTCGATCCGCACCCGGTCCCACGGCAGCGCGCTGAGTGGAATGTCGCGGACATCGGCCAGGAGGAAACGCAGTTCATCGAGGAGACGCTGTGTCTCCGGCGACCGGCTCAGTCCCCGCAGTGTCCGGACTGCGGCTTTCATGATCTGCAGGAGCGGAATATCGCTGGAAAGCTGGTCATAGCGGCAGGCAAGCCGATCGGGACGCACGGCATGGTGAGTGAACTGCCGAACCAGATCGATGCGGCCTCTGACGACGGAGAGATCCTCTTCGTGGGGCAGATAGCGCCTGGGCAGACCACACCGTGCTTCAGCAAGGAGCCGTTCGGCGAAGATGCGGATCAGGATCTCAAGCAGATTTTCGGCGCCGCGCCCAATGCCGGCGCTCGCGCCGGCGCCGATCTCAAGCCCGAGCGCCAGATCGAGCAGACCGATCAGCCGCCGGCGAACCGACGGGGCATCCTCGTCCGGCGCGTCCCGATCGACCTTGGGGAGGATTTCGAGGCTGCATCCCGGGGCGGCAAGCACGCCGACCATCTGACCAGCGCGCAGATAGTGCCGGTGATCGGACAGGATGCCAGCTCCATCCTCACCGCCCAGCGGGTGCATCCTTGCCGCAGCGACAAGCGCATCCGCCTCCTCTGCCGTGAATCCCTGCGCACCGATCGGAACCCGGCCCCATTCGGAAACCGAACGGTGCGTCACGCCGGCTGCGCCTCGGGCTCAACGGTGATGGCGTCATCCTCCCCGGACGGTGAGATAAGCCTCTCATAGGCGTCATCCGCGAAAGGCATGCGCACGAACCAGCTCTTGCGCTCGAGTCCGTCGAAGCCGGGCGGGGCTTTCAACGTGCGCTCGCCGATGAAGCCGTGTCCCAGCACCGCGCGGATCCGCCCCCAGTCTTCGAAGAAGAACTCCTCGAGAAGCGGGATGATCTTGTCGCGCATGACCGCATCGACATCGGCGCGTGTCGCGCAATCCATGAAAAAGGCGTGGCCGATCCGATGCTCGCGATCGATCAGATACTCTATCCGATCGTTGATCGTGCCCAATATGGCCGGCAGCGCGATGCCACAGCGCGCTGCGGCATCGGCCAATAACTCCGGTTCCGGCGCGATCTCGCGGAAGGTGAAGCGGCGGCGGAGCGCGGTGTCGAGCAGTGCGATCGACCTGTCCGCCGTGTTCATCGTGCCGATGATGTGCAGATTGGCCGGAACGCCGAACAGGGTCTTCGAATAAGGCAGGCGGACGGTCAGCGCATTGGGCATGCCAAGGCGCTTGTCGGTCTCGATCAGCGTGATCAGCTCGCCGAAGACCTTCGAGATATTGGCGCGGTTGATCTCATCGATGATCAGCACATGCCCCTCGGGCGTCCCGCTCGTCGCCGCGTCATCGCCGCCTGTGGTGACGGTCTGCTCCAGACCGTCCCAGTTCACGTAGCGACTGTTCATCTGATAGACGGAGACCTGGCTGAGTTCCTTGCTGTAGACGCGCTCGCGCGGCAGGCTCTCGTCGCTGTGCCACAGCCAGCGAACGCTGCGGCGGTGATTATATTCGCCGTTCGGTCCGGGAACGAACTGATAGGGGCCGGTCACTTCACCGATCGCCCGGAACTTGCGGTTGCCATCGGAAACGATGACCAGCGAACCGACCTCCATATTGATGCGAAACGTATACATCTGCGACATGTTGGGGTCGTTGCCGCTGGCTTCGGGATGGTCCTGCCGCCAGCGCTCCTTGATCGCTTCCCACTCGTCATAGCGGCGATCCGACCAGTCGACGTCGCCGCCCCAGCCCAGCACGACATAGCCATCGCGCAGTGCGTCCTGATAGATGATGTCGTCGGCCGACGACCGGCTGCGCCCCAACGACATCTTGAAGACCTTGCGGCTGCGATCGATCGACCGCGGACCGTTATCGATCACTTTCCCGCGGTTGCTGGCCGCGACATCGGCGATCTGCTTGAAGATGCCGTCCTGTGCCTGCAGGCTGAACCCTGCGGATGCGTCGCCGTCATCCTCGGAATCGCCGGTGGTGGGGCGCAGGCCCTCGACGAAATCCTCATAGCTGAAGTTCTGGTGAAAGGTGACGAACTCGATCCGGCCCTTCTGGGCGAGGGAGCGATAAAGCGCCATCAGTTCTTCCCGGTCGTCCGGCACGCTTTCGCCGCACAGGCGCACGGCTTCGCGGGCCGTCGCGTAAGTCTTGCCGGTGCCCGGTGGCCCATAGAGGATAAGGTTGGTCGGGCTGTCCATGTCTGTGTCCATTTCGTCGTCGAGCACTGCGCGGTTTTCGTCGGGGGCGAGGCGCTTCTGGCAGGTTTCCCAGAAGAAGCCCTGCACGTCCCAGAGATCGCGCGGCTTCCAGCGCCATTCGTCTTTCATGATGTCGAAGATGCGCCGGGCGAGGCCCACGACGCCCTCCAGCTCGCTTGCCGTAAGCGGCTGCAAAGCGAATGCCGGTCGTCCCAGCAACATCTTCGCGGCGTTGTCCGTCGGCGTCGAGCGGATGCCGATGATTTGCAGCGGATCCACCATCGCCCGCACCATCGTCGGGATTGTGCGGCTTTCCGCGAAGGGCCGGCTTCCTGGAACCTTCTCATTAAGATAGGGCCACATCCGCTCGGCGAACCCGGCCACGGCCGCAATGCCGTCTTCGTCCCGGGCCAGGCTTCCTGCGGCCTCTTCCATAACCCCGGGCACCGAGCTGCGGATGTCGGCGACCAGCTTCGCAACGCGCCAGTCGAGCAAATTGCTTCGCAGGCCGCCCCTTCCGGAGATGAGATCGAGTAGTGCCGCGCCGAGCGCCGCATCGTCAGCGTCTCGATATTCAATCAACAGCTCATCGGTACGGGCGATGAGGGCGCGCTTGTAGTCGTCCTCGGCCGGGCCATAGCCGGCGCTTTCCGTGAAATCCCGGAAGTCCGGATATTTTTGCTCGAACATGCGCCGCAGCCGTTCGAGCATGCGGCGATCGAAACCGCCCAGTTCGAACCGGAAGATCGTGAAAGGGCTGTCGATCTTCTCCGGCCGTGCTGGTGCCGGGACGCCGGCAAGCGCCTGCATCTTCGGCCCGGCCAGCGCCTGACAGATATTCTTGTAGTGGTTCTTCAGATCGAGCGCTTCGTTGACCTCCCGGACCGGGATATCGACGTGCGGGCGGCCCTGCGTTCGAGCCGGGCGAATATAATGATCGAGGGAATAGCGCCGCACACGCTCGGCATCACCCGGCGCGGCCCCGTCGGCGTCCAGGCAGAAGTCGCGGTAGAGCTCCGTGCAGCGCAGCGCCTTGCGAAGGCGCTCGTCATAATTGTTCGATCGCGGGACCAGCGCCTCGGGCGGCGTCTTTTCCGGCAGCGCATCGATCGATCCGCGCAACGCCGCGAGCACACCCTCCAGTTCGTCGCGTTCGAATGCGGAATCTAGATCGCGGTCGGGCAGATCATAATCCGGCATCGCCGCTTCCACCCGCCTCATCCGGCTGATGTCGCTATCGACCGAATGCGCGGCATATCCCTTGTTCAGCAGCCAGTCTCGAAACTCAGCTTCTCTCACTTTCCCCCCAAAACGTGCCCCGGATACGCAATGCTGCATCCATAAGTGCGGCATCTTCAGAATCTGTAAAGCGGCAAGTCGCCTCGCGATTGGCCGACATCATTGTCAAAATGAAGCCGGATATCGTGTCGGGAAGGTCCAGTCTCGGGAAATGCGACGTTGGCGGCACGGCTGAGGCCGACCGGCAGCAAAGTCCGCTCCCGCTCATTTGAGCCGCTGATCCCTGGGCGCGAGGCCCGGCCTCCTTCAATCAACCCGTAAAGGGTCCGCTTACGCTGACGCGTGCGGCCGCGTGTCTCACGCGGTGATTGCGGCCTGGCCCCGGCCGGCGGGGCGCCTGTCGAGCGGGGACGGTCTCCGCTCCCGGACAGGAGATCCACATCATGCCGCTTTCCACCGCCCAGTCGCTCGCCTGGAACCTCGCAAAGACCCTGATGACGGTCATCGTGCTCATCCGGACGGATGACGGCTACGCCGTGATGCCCTGGTCGGAGTTCGACGGCAATCCCGGCCAGGTGGTGCGCGAATATGATCCGTTTCCATCGTGATCGGAGAGCCCGACGTCTTATAATGACACCAGTTCCCGGTTTGAAACCAGCTTCCGACAAGCTAGGATGCCGGGGCAATATGCGCTGTGGTGGTGGAGGCGGGCGCGTCCGACGATCATTCGTCTTGAAAGGACGCCCTATGACCATCTTTCTCGCTCTTGGCATCTTTGCCGGTCTCTACATGATCTGGCTGCTGTTCACCCTGGCCGCCTACGCACTGCCTGTCGCTACCGGGATCGGCGTCGCATTCTCGGTGCATGGTCATGGCTACGGCATTCTTTTGTCCACGCTTGCCGGATGCGCGACCGGCATTGCCATCCTGATCATTGGCAGGGTTCTTTTTGCAGTTATCGCCTCGCCCGCTATTCGGCTCGGGCTCGCTCTCCTGTTCGCAATTCCCGCTGGCATTGCCGGCTACCACTCCGTCCAGGGCCTCGGGAGACTCGTCCTAGACACGGGCGCCTTTCTCGTGATCCTGAGCTGGATCGGAGCCTTGGCCGTTGCTGGTGCAGCGTGGGCGAAACTCGCCGCCTTCGCTATCGATGCGTCGCAATCCGATTAACTGATCACAGCATCCAGGCGATAGCCGCCTATCCAGCGGTCTGGTGTCTGTGTCGGGGATAGGGCACAATGGAGGTAGGAATGACTGAAGACGAACAGGCGATCAGGCAGGTGGTTGCGACCTGGATGGAGGCGAGCCAGACCGGTGATGCGGCCACGGTGCTTTCACTGATGACTGAAGACGTGGTTTTCATGGTGCCTGGTCAGGAACCCTTTGGCCGAGAAGCCTTCGAGGCCGCCGCCGGTGAGCCCGATGAAACGCGGCCACAAATCGATGGAACGAACGAAATCGTCGAAATTCAGATCCTGGGGAATTGGGCATTTACGCGCAACTTCATCGATCTGCACATTACCCCACCAACCGGCGAGGTGACGCGGCGCGCAGGCCATACCCTGACGCTTTTCCGTAAAGAGGAAGACGGCTCCTGGCGCCTTGCGCGTGACGCCAACCTTCTGATGGCAAGAAACTGAAACCAAGGTCTGGCGGTGATCGGCATTTACGATAGATTGATGTGAGGGGAGATCAGAAAATGCTGAAGCAAACTGCGATTATGGTCGCGCTCGGCCTCCTTCTCACGGGATGTGGCGCGACGCAGGCCGGCGCTGCGCCCGTAGAGGATGAGGCGGCTTTCCTCGCCCGCTGCAAGGCGGAAGGTGGTTTCGACTGCGGCGTCAAATGGCGTTGGGCCGGCAATGCCGCGCCGATGGCCGATGCCCTGCTCGCGCTCGCACCCGAAAGTGGCGGTGCACCAACGGACGCACGCGCACGCCTCGACGCGGTCAAATGGTCATCGCCGCGCGAAGGCGCGCTGGGCGATCTTGCCGTAACGGTGCCCGCCAGCGGCAAGATCGCCTTCCGCTGGAGGAAGCTCGGCTCCGAAGGACACTATGATCTGATACAGGCGTTGCGCATACGCGGCGTCACACTCGAATCCCTTGGCTGCCCGCAATATCCAGGCGCGTCCATGGGACAGGAAAAAGTGATGGTGGCCCGCACCGAAGGGCGCGTTCCGTTCGTGATGACAGTCTATCACCGCGCTGCACCGATGAGTTCGCAGTTCGGTGTCTATGAAGTGGATGCCGATTTCAGCGGAGCCGTGCCGGACAGGGCAGCGCTGGCGACAGGGCAATATCCCGGCGGCGGAGGCCGAGCGTTCGCCGTCGACCCGACGGGATGGACGATCAACTGCCCGGATCCAGGCCTGTAGTCGGATCAGCGCATCAGGCATGTCCTTTCGCGCCTAACTCTCAACTGTGATCTTCATCGCCTGGAGGTTCCTTGTTCCGCCGCTTCCAGAGCGGCCTCGCTCAGATGCGCGCATGGCCGTCAGGGCGCTCGCGCTCGACCGGCTGCCGCAACGGCTAAGGCCAACTTTATTCCCCCGGCCCGAAGGGCCGTTCCTCGCGCAGCAAGAAAGTTAGCCCGGTGCCGTCCTGCGCTTCGCTGCGGGCCTAGCGGCTGCAGCGCCGGTCGCCTGCCGTCTTTCCTGGCGCATCGAGGCCGCGATTGGCGCGGCTTGAGATGAAAGGAACCAGGACAATGGCAAAGATCGGCAGCTTCAAGAAGGTCTCGGGCGAACTGCGGGGCCAGATCACCACACTGTCAGTACAGGCCAAGGCGGTCCGCATTGTCGCGGAAGAACAGGCCAGCGGAAACGCTCCCAGTCACCGGATCCATGTCGGCGAAGCCGAGGTCGGCGCCGCATGGAGCAAGCGCACCAGCGATGATCGTCCCTATCTCTCAGTCAAGCTTGATGATCCCAGTTTCGTTGCCCCGATCTTCGCGCAACTCTTCGAGGGAGCGGACGGCGAGTACGATCTGTTCTGGACCCGGCAGACGCGGCGAGATCGGGGCTGACTTTCCCGCGAGCATCACCCGGGCCGCCCGGGTGATGCTTTCCCTACTATACTAGGTGGTGATATAGTAGGGCGCGCGCGACGTCATCCCGATGACACTGCGGGAGATCGTTGCGCGAAATCTGAGACGATTGCGGCAGGCCAAAGGCTTGTCGCAAGAGGAGTTGGCGCACCGTGCCGGTTTGGATCGCAACTATATCGGTTATCTCGAGCGTTCAAAGAACTCGCCAACCGTTGACACGCTTGAGCGGATCGCCGCCGAACTGGACTGCGATCCCGCCGCGTTTTTTTCACGTCCTGAATAAGCCCGCGAAAGAGGCGCTTCGATTCGCCAAGATAGGATGGTATCGCGCCCGCCCTGTTGGCCAATATTGCAAGCTCCGTGACTGGCGCCGCCGCATTTCACGGACCGAGCCTGCCAGGAGCGTCGGAATGTGATCGATCCAGCTTTTATGGAGAGCGCTCCGCAGGGGGAGATCATAACCGATTATGATATAGCCCATCTGCGCACTTATCTTCGTCTTCTCGATGCATATGCGGATGAAAGTGCGACGTGGCAGGAAGCCGTCCAGATCATCTTCGGTATCGATCCTTCAGTGGAATATCAGCGTGCTCGGCAACTTTATGAAGGCCACCTGGCGCGTGCGCACTGGATGAGCGAGACAGGCTATCGTCAGCTTGCGGCATTCGAACAGTTGAAATGGAAGCATTAAGTCAATAGCCCGGTGGCGGGCCGACAACGCCCATTAAGGCGCTTTGCATATCGCATAACCCCTTCAATCTTCCTCGCTTTCTGCAAGACGGAAAAACAGGGGAGGAATTGATGACGCCAGTTTCAGACTGGCGCGTGGACGATCCCGCGCCGAATTCCAACACAATTGATCTTCCTGGCCTGGCCTTCGAGTTTCTCAGGCGCAATGCGGACTTCAGGAAGGACTGGTCGAACCGATCGACGCGCAATAGCGAACAGGAGGCCAGCGTAGCTCAGCGCTGGGGGTTGCGATTTCGTTGTCGACCCAAACCACCCCGCACCCACTGATCGGCCGATCTGGCGAGCCGACGCGCATCCCTTCGTTGTCCTGATCGGAGCGCCGCCGCACGGGTTCGGGCGAGAGGCCGGCATTGATCCCGATGAGCTTTGCGGCGTGTCCCTGCGCTTCGTGGACGCGGACGGCCTCCATATTGTGATCGGCGCGGGACATGATGTCATACGTCTCCGCTTCGAGCCTGGGTTGCGCGAACCGGGCTCAGTCATACTGCCATCCGAGCCGGGAGAGCGGACCCGCGTGCAGACATCCATGTGGTTCCTGCGCTGGTTCCGCGGCCGGGCTCGCGGCCCGTCGCCCGAAGCGGCGAAGCTGACCGACTTTCGCAAAGTACGGTTGCTCAAGCTACTTCGCTTGCTGGATATGCTGCGCACAGGCGCATCAGCCCGCGAGATTGCCGAACAGCTGATCGATCCGTCGCTCGGGTCCTTGTCCGCCGCAGCCTGGACCGATTGTTCGGAACGCAAGAAGATCGGTCGCTGGACAGTTGAAGCCGAAAGGCTTGTTGACGGCGGTTATCGCGACTTACTCCAGGGCCGATAGTCATGGGACATTTATTATTCGTCGCCCTGTCCCTTCTTTCCGCAGCGGCCCTCCGACAGCTTGACCTCCTCGTCGCCGGTGAACGCCGTCGTTCCCGGCCATTCACAGGAGGACGCCCATGGAACAGGTCGAAAGCGGCGCGACGCCGCGCTATCTCAAAGACGCCGATCCCACTGCGATCGTGCGGCCGCAATATCTGAAGACCCCGGACGCCGCGACGCATCTCGGTCTTTCGCCGCGCACTCTCGAGAAACATCGCTGTTATGGCACCGGCCCGGTCTATCGCCGCCTCGGCGGTCGGATCGTTTATGCCATTGCCGATCTCGACGCGTGGGCGGCTCTGGGTACGCGTCGATCGACTTCCGACCCGGGTGTCGGCACCGTCCATCCCGCCAAGCGCATTGTCGGCATCGACTGATCGCCATGGCACGCCCTCTTGCTCATCGATCTGCCGAGCGCGCCCAACTCGAGTTGTTTCGTTCCATATCGGGCGATCTCGCCGCGCGCGACGCCCAGGATCTAATGTCCTGGCCATTCTTCAGTCTGGCCAAGCGGAAGCGGATTGCTCCTATCGACTTCCGCATGGGCGAGACTTGGATTTCGGTCGAGGCTGTTCCCGAGCATGGCATGGCGACGATCTGGGACGCAGATGTCCTGATCTGGGCGGCCAGTCAGATTGTCGAGGCCCGTGATGCGGGACGGAGCACCTCGCGGCTCATGATGACCACGCCGCACGAGATTCTCGCCTTCACCGGCCGCGGAACCGGGCGGGATCACTATGATCGCCTGAAGGCTGCACTCGACAGGCTCCAGTCCACGACAGTTGCCACGTCGATCCGGCAGCAGCACCAGCGGCGGCGCCATCGTTTCTCATGGATCAACGAATGGCGCGAACTCGCCGATGGTCGCGGCCGCCCGCTCGGGATCGAACTGATTCTGCCTGACTGGTTCTACGCCGGGATCGTTGACCGCGCGCTCGTGCTCACGATCGACCGCACCTATTTCAATCTCACTGGTGGGCTGGAACGCTGGCTCTACCGGATCGTGCGCAAGCATGGCGGACATCAGCCTGGTGGCTGGAGCTTCGATATTGCGCACCTGCATCTCAAATCGGGCGCACTTTCACCCCTCAAGCAATTTGCATTCGACGTGCGCGGGATCGTCCAGCGTCAGGCATTGCCTGGCTACTCGCTCAGCCTTGAACATGCCTTCGGGCGTGAACGGCTGAATTTCGTCGCCAAGCCTGTCGATCCGCTCGATCGGGCAATGCGCCGGCTGAAACTCAAGCCTGTGGATAACCGGCCATGAGACTCGGCCTATTGGAAACCCTGCGGGTCGGCCGATTAAAAACCGCTGACTCGGCCTATTGGAAACCGGCAGCCTGCGCGACTCGCCGGAAATCCTCGCCAAATCGAGCCCCTACTAACTGTGCTAACAAGAGAGTCCTTCGGACTCTTGCTAACGCATCGCTCGATTGTGGAAATCGCGCAGCCATTGGGGTGAGACGCCGCAATGCGGAGAGGCAGCCATGACTGCCTCTCCGCGAGTGCCGCGCAAACTTGCCTGCAAAGCCCGAACGGCCCGCGACAGCAGGACAGAAATCGAGCTGATATGGATTGAGCAACGACTTGAGCACTGGATACGCTTCGGCCGCATTGCCGGCGAACGCATCCTCAGTCGCAAGAGCCGTGTCGTCTTGTTCCGGCCCGATGCGATCATCGCATTCGTCCGGTGGTCGGCCAACGACTATGGAACGGTGCATTCCCGCATCGACATCCTGCGCGCCGTTCGCCCAGGCGATGCCTACACCACTGTACCCTTCGTGCGGCCGGGCGGCGAATTGCTGCTGTCGATACAAGGCTGGCCGAAAGTTCGCTTGTGCCTTGAAGCCATAGACCAGGTGGAGGCTGAGGGCCTCGATCCCTGCGATATCGCACCCGAACATTGGTGCCATGTCCACAATCGGTTGAGCGCCGGGCAAGCGGCTCGCGCCTATACCGTGGAACGCCATCAGGCATGGCTCAAGCGTCGGAAGCTCGAGGGATGACGCGCCGCCGCTACATCGTCGCGACGGTTATCGTGGCGTCCGCATTTGCTGCGGCGTTCGTGGCTACCGCGATGGTCGATCCACTCCCGCGCGTGATCTGGAATGCGAGCGCCAGCGCGCCGATCGGCCTCTATCGCATCCACCCCGATCGCGATCCGCCCACCGGCGCGCTAGTCGCCATCGCGCCGCCCAAGCGGCTGTCGCGCTGGCTCTCCGCGCGCGGCTATCTGCCTGAGGGCGTCCCGCTCCTGAAACACGTTGCGGCAAAAGCCGGGCAGACAGTTTGCCGGATTGATGACGCCGTGAGCGTCGATGGGCGACGTGTCGCTATCGCCCGCGTGCGTGACAGCCGGGGCCGTCCACTGCTGGTCTGGCGGGGCTGCCACACGCTCGGACCCGACGAGATATTTCTGCTCAACGTCGCCGTCCCGGACAGTCTGGACAGCCGCTATTTTGGCTCGCTTCCGGCCTCCGCCGTCATCGGACGGGCAACGCCGCTGCATCTGCGCGCGTCGTCCCCGCCTGCTTCACCCCCCAGCGAAAAGGAGATCGGCCATGCCGACGAATATCTTTGAACCAGCCGGTGACGGCTATGCCGGGCGCATCCGGTTGTTCGGCATCGACGAGGAGATCGTGCTTGTCGCACTCGATCCGGCCGAGGTCGATAGCGTGCCCGATTACCGCATCCATCTCGACGATGAGGAGGGTCCCGAGGTCGGCGGCGCGTGGAAGCGGGTTGGCGAGCGTGCCGGCGATTACATCGCACTTGAGATCGACAGCCCGCTTTTTCCGTCGCCGTTTCGCCCTGTGCTGTTCCGCGCCGACGACAAGGAACGGACATTCAGGCTGTCGTGGAAGCGTCCCCGGCCGCGCGATCATCGCGCCGATCAACCGCAGCGATGACGTCCCTCCTTCCTCCCAGAGTAACGAAAGGCAGGCCCATGAACCAGATTACCATCGGCACATTCCGCCGCGACAACGGCTCCTGGAAGGGCCGCATTCAGACACTCGGGCTCGACGCGCCGCTCTATCTCGCCGAGGTCGATCCCCGCGAGAACGAAGGCAAATGTCCCGACATGCGGGTGCATCTCGGCGACAGCGCGGACGGGTTCCCGATCGGCGAGGCGCGGCATCGCCCAGGTGGACCGGGCGGATTCCACATCGCGGTGCGGATCGATGGCCCGCTCTTTCCGCGACCGATCGACGCCATGCTGCTCACTGCCGGACATGGCGACGTCCATTATCTGGTCTGGAACCGTCCGCCCGAACCGGCCAGCGGAGGTTGAACCGATGCGCCGGTTCCTCCGTCACTTGCTCATTGCGGCGCTCGCTATTGCGCAGCTTCCCGGTGCCGCCGTAGCGCAGGCCCGGCCGGCCGGACGCACGGTGACCAACCAACCTTTTGCTGTCCACGTCACCGATGCTGCGCAGCGTTTCGGCGTTCCCGAGGCGTGGATATGGGCCGTCATTCGCGTCGAGAGCAGCGGTGATCCCCACGCGGTATCGTCCGCGGGCGCGATGGGCCTGATGCAGATCATGCCCGGCACATGGGCCGCCTTGCGCGCCCGGCACGGACTGGGGCGCGATCCCTATGATGTGCGCGACAATATCATGGCGGGCGCGGCCTATCTGCGGGCGATGCACGACCGCTACGGCAATCCGACCGCCATGCTGGCCGCCTATAATGCGGGGCCGGGCCGCTATGACGAATACCTCTCCCGCAGGCGTCCGCTACCGCGAGAGACGCGCGCCTATCTTGCAAAGCTTGCGCCGATCACCGGCGGCTCGAGCGACATCCAGTTCGTCGTTGCGCCGCCACCCGATCCCCAAGCCTGGCGTCGCGCCGCGTTGTTCGCGGCGCGGACGAGTGACATCGCGGCTGCGCGGGCCGTGTCGACCGATCGGACGCCCGACGCTGCCGGCGATGCTTCCACCGTTGTTGCCGCGCGGCAACTGGATGGTCTTTTCGTATCTCTGTCTGGGCAGAGGACGCCGTGAGCACCTCCAGCGTCCGCTGGCGCGTTTCCGGCTATCCTGGGGTGACTGGGACACGATGCCGGCACATCGCAATCTCAGGAAATTTTGGATGGCGAGATAAAAAGGGCGCCACCTCAGGGCGCTTATATGGTTGTAATATAGCAGGACTTTCGGGTGGCACCGATTTCGGGTCGGTGGCACAATTTTCCCATTATCCCCTGATTTCAGTCAGTTCCGGGGTGGCAGCGTCGATCATGAGGCTGTCATGACCGTTCGCGACGATGACATCCGGATCCGGCCGGGAAGAAGCCGCGATGCGGGGCGCGGCACCGGGCGTAGGGCGCAGAGCCTTGCCGCACAGGTGCGCCGGGCTGCCGCGAAGGCCGGGCATACCGCCAGGCGACCGTCGCGCGGCGGGGGCACTGGACGTCATGGCCGCGGCCGGGTTGCCTGCCTCAAAGCGCGGCTGCCGGCCAATGCCCGTCGCGTCGTCATCAAAGCTCGCATTGTGCGTCACAAGGGTGTGAAGTTCCGCGCCGCGCCGCTTGCCCGGCACTTGTCCTATCTCCAGCGCGACGGCGTGACGCGCGATGGGCGCGACGCCTCCATGTTCGACGCACGCTCCGATGTCGCCGATGGCGGCGCCTTCGCCCAGCGCTGCGAAGATGACCGGCACCATTTCCGTTTCATCATCTCGCCGGAGGATGCGAACCAGATGGAGGACCTGCGATCCTTCACCCGCGAATTGATGGACGATATGGCCCGGGATCTCGAAACCCGGTTGGACTGGGTCGCCGTCGATCATTGGAACACCGACAATCCCCATATTCATGTGCTGGTCCGCGGCATCGATCAGACCGGCGCCGACCTTGTCATTGATCGTGACTATATCAGCGAGGGTCTCCGCACCCGCGCGGCGGAACGCGTCACGCTCGAGTTGGGACCGCGTAGCGAGCACGAAATTCAGACGGCGCTGGAGCAGGAAGTGAGCGCCGATCGCTGGACCAGCCTTGATCGTCGCCTGCAAGATATGGCCGCTGGGATCGACGACCTTATTGATCTCCGACCGGGCAGCGGTGCCGATCGGGACAGGCTCCTGCTGATCGGTAGGGCGCAAAAACTCGAGCGGATGGGACTTGCCGACAAGGAGGGCCCTGCCATCTGGTCGATCCGGCCCGAAGCCGAACAGACATTGCGTGACCTCTCGATCCGCGGCGACATCATCAAAACCATGCACCGCGCCATGAGCGATGCAGGGCATCGCATTGAGCCCTCCCACCTGGCTGTGCACGACACCCGGCCTGGAGATCCGATTATCGGCCGGCTAGTAGCGCGTGGCCTTTACGACGAGTTGCAAGGTACAGCCTATGCGGTCATCGACGGGATCGACGGCAGAACCCATCATTTGCGCTTCGAGGATCTGGAATATACCGGTGACGCGAAGACGGGGGCTCTCGTCGAAACGCGCATTTGGCAAAGCGCGCGAGGTGAACCACGCCTCTCTCTTGCTACCCGTTGTGACCTTACCCTTGACGAGCAAATCCATGCGCCGGGCGCGACCTGGCTCGATCGCCAGCTCGTCGCCCGAAAGCCGCTCGCAATGGCCGATGGATTCGGTGCTGAGGTGCGCGATGCAATGGCGGCGCGCGCGAGCCATCTCGAGAGTGTGGGATTGGCTCAGCGTCGCGGTCAGGGCTACCTCTTCGCGCGCGATCTGATCGAGACCCTCAAAGCCAGCGAGTTCGGGCAGACGATCGATACCATCAGCCAGCGCACTGGCCTTGCTCATCAGCCCTCGGCTCCTGGCGACTATGTCAGCGGAATCTATCGCGAGCGGGTAACGCTCGCATCGGGGCGCTTCGCCATGATCGATGGCGGGCTGGGTTTCCATCTCGTGCCCTGGCGGCCGGCGCTCGATCAGCATCTCGGCCAGCATATCACCGGAACAATGACGCCTGGCGGCGGCGTCGACTGGTCGCTTGGCCGCGGTCGAGGGCTCGGCTTGTGACCATTATCAATCTCGAACGGAGTCAATGACCATGAATGCGACGCGCATCCTCTGGGGGCAGGTTGCGGCCGTGATCGGCCTGACCCTCGCCGGCGTCTGGTCGGCGACGCAATGGACCGCTCACGCACTCGCCTATCAGCCAGAACTGGGACAGCCCTGGTTCTGGCTTGGACCCTGGCCAATCTATCCACCGCCCGCCTTCTTCTGGTGGTGGTTTGCCTATGACGCTTACGCCCCGCAAATCTTCGAGACCGGCGCCATGATCGCGGTGTCAGGCGCGCTGGCCGCTGTAGTGGTTGCCATCGCCATGTCGGTCTGGCGCGCCCGTGAGGAGAAGAAGGCGGAAACCTACGGCTCTGCACGCTGGGCTACTGCAAAAGAGATCCGCATGGCGGGCCTCTATGCCGACGACGGCGTGGTGATTGGATGGCACGAGAAGCGTTATCTACGTCACGACGGCCCCGAGCATGTGCTGTGTTTCGCGCCCACCCGCTCAGGCAAAGGCGTGGGTCTCGTCATTCCCTCTCTGCTTGCCTGGCCGGGCAGTTGCATCATTCACGACATCAAGGGTGAGAACTGGCAACTCACGGCCGGTTTTCGTGCCCGGCACGGGCGAGTTCTGCTGTTCGACCCGACCAATCCCGCCTCTCACGGGTACAATCCGCTGCTTGAGGTGCGAAAGGGGGAATGGGAGGTCCGCGACGTTCAAAATGTGGCGGATGTGCTGATCGACCCCGAAGGTTCGCTCGAGAAGCGCAATCACTGGGAAAAGACCAGCCATGCGCTGCTCGTCGGCGCCATCCTCCACGTACTGTATGCTGAGCCCGACAAGACGCTCGCCGGCGTTGCAGCCTTCCTGTCCGATCCTCGTCGCTCCGTCGAAGCTACTCTGCATGCCATGAAGGTGACGCCCCATCTTGGTGACGCGGGCGTGCATCCTGTTGTCGCTGCCGCCGCGCAGGAACTGCTAAACAAGTCAGAAAATGAACGCTCGGGCGTCCTCTCCACCGCCATGTCCTTCCTCGGCCTCTATCGCGATCCCATCATCGCTCAGGTGACCGGTGCTTCGGACTGGCGTATCAGCGATCTCGTCAACTCGCCGGTGCCGGTTTCACTCTATCTCGTCATTCCGCCATCGGACATAAGCCGGACCAAGCCGCTTGTTCGACTGATGCTCAACCAGATCGGCCGACGTCTCACCGAGGATCTGACCGTCTCCGGTCAGCGGCAGCGCCTGCTCTTCATGCTCGATGAGTTTCCGGCACTCGGCCGCCTCGATTTCTTCGAAAGCGCGCTCGCCTATGTCGCGGGCTATGGAATCAAGGCCTTCCTCATCGCCCAGAGCCTCAATCAGATTGAGAAGGCCTACGGGCCGAACAATGCGATCCTCGACAACTGCCATGTGCGAGTGGCCTTCGCCGCCAATGACGATCGCACCGCCAAGCGCGTATCGGATGCGCTGGGCACCGCCACCGAACAACGGTCGATGAAGAACTACGCCGGGCACCGGCTATCTCCCTGGCTCGGTCATGTCATGGTCTCTCGCACCGAGACGGCACGACCGCTGATGACGCCGGGCGAAGTCCAGCAATTCTCGCCCGACGAAGAAATCGTGTTCGTGGCCAGCACACCGCCGATCCGGGCCGAGAAGGCGCGTTACTATCTTGACCCGCAATTTCGTGCTCGCCTGCTTCCGCCGCCCGATCCGGCTCCTCTCATGCCATCATCGCGTCCGAAGGACGACTGGTCTCGGCTCAAGCCTTTGCCTGCACCAACCGTGCCCGCTGCTGACCGAGCGGGGAGTACAGCACAGAATCGTCCGGACGAAGCTGCGGATTCAACCGAGCACAGCGGAACCGATTCGACGTCATCGGCAGAAGCCGCCCTGTCGGGTGACCCTTCGAACGCGGGAATTCGCCGGGAACCGGAGCTGGGCGAGCATGAGGAAATAGTCCCCGCGCCCAGATCGCGTGAACAGGGACCTCCCGAGCGTGAGGACGCTCAGGACGAGGAGTTTGCCCGAACCAGGCATCAGGCAGACCGCGCAAAGGGACAAATTGCGCGCGATGCATCGCTCGATCCTGATGACGGAATCGTTTTGTGAGCCGCCAGAGTGTAAAGCGCAGCATTCGCCTACGCGGTGACCTTGCTCGTCGTCTTGCGGACTACGCCGCCGTGCGGCGCACGAGCCAGACCGCGGTCATAGAAGCTGCGCTGGAGTCCTTTCTCTCGCCGGATGGTCCGGACCGGCTCGAAGCGGCGTTATCGCGCAGGCTTGATCGCCTGGTGCGTGATCTCGGGCGTCTCGAATGGCACATCGAGCTATCAAACGAAACACTCGCCCTGTTTGTACGTAACTGGCTGATCGCGACACCTGCTCTATCCCATAACGCCGAGCAGTCCGCGAAGGCCAAGGGGCGGGAACGATGGGAGCGATTTATCGACACCCTTAATCACCGCATGGAGGCTGGGCCAAGATTGAGGAGCGAGCTGTCAGACGATCACCCATCGCGCCCTTGACAGCGCATCCCTGCAGATTCCTGCCGACGATAATCTGCAGATAATTAACCATTAAGGAAATGCGGTGATTGGCAGCACGCCATCGGACCATTGCCATGAATTTTCACAAAAAATCTTTGGGCATCACTTGGCAAACAATCTGTAAACCAATCTCCCCTTATGGCCACCGCCGATAAGGCAGGGGGGGGAGTTTTGTCGGCTTGGGACGTTAATGACAGATTTGGTCAAAGAAAATATTTAACGAGAAGAGAACGAGACGCGTTCCTCCGTACTGCGGCAACGTACAATAGATGCGTGCACAGCTTTTGCTGGATGCTGGCCGCTACCGGGTGCAGAATTTCGGAAGCTCTTTCTCTTTCAGAAACCAGTATCGACTTCGAAGCCGGTCAAGTGGTCATCCGCAGTCTGAAGAAGCGCGGACGGAAGGTTTTCCGTACCGTTCCTCTGCCACCAGCACTTCTATCCATGCTGCAAGAGGGGTTGAAGGCGGGCTTGCTACGCCGCGATCGCCTCTGGCCTTGGTCGCGTATGACCGGATACCGTCGGGTTTGCGAGGTGATGCGCGCCGCAAGGATCACCGGTGCCCATGCATCGCCCAAGGGACTGCGGCACGCATTCGGGGTCTGTGCGATCCAGTCAAATGTCCCCTTGAATCTCATCCAGCGCTGGCTGGGACATGCCGATATCAAGACGACAACAATCTACACCGATGCGATGGGCCCTGAAGAACGGCAGTTCGCAGCCCGGGTGTGGCCGGCCGAAAGTGCCGATGCATCAACTCGGCCCGCTTTGGGCATCCGGCACTCGGCCGCCTCGCCGTATGACGTGCCGGGAGGCGCCGGTGCCCCGCCGGATCCCGAAGCTGGACGCGCCGACATGCAGGCAGGCAACAATCGCGCCGCTACTGTGCGCAAGAGTGGATCGCTGCTCAATCTCGCCAATATGCTCAACGCGCACGTGGGTGAATCCGTCCACCAAGCCTATTGTACCGAGGAGCCCAAACGCCGCCTCATCAGTGCGTGATCAACTTGCCTTATCCTGGCGCGCAGTGAAATTCGCGGCTCACGACCAATGAATGATGTCCTTCGGAAACTGAGATCGAGATATGTTTCGGGAAATTGGGTTCCGCCGTGACGGGGCCACACGCCTTTGCGTTGAATGCGGTTCATCTTATTGTTTTATAAACACAATGGCTGCCGAACGGCCTGGCACTTCAATTGATTTGCGTTGGGCCGTTCAACGCAGCTTTGCCTTCATTCACCGATTTAGGCCGTGACATGACCGGACGGAATGCAGAGGCTTGCCAATGACGCTGCCGGCTCGCGCGGCTTGAGCGCAAGGCAGTTGTCGCTCCGAACCACGACTGGAAATAAGGAGCCTATCATGGCCGCCGATATCGACGCGGGCCGGGTTGCGTTTGCCTTAGCCCAAACGACCCTATCAATGCTTGTCACCTCTGGGGTGCTTGACAGCGAGATCGTGCACGCCACTGCAAATAAACTGGAGAATTCGGAAAACCTGGACATGTCGGAGCATGAGATCGTTACGCTGGCGGGAGCCATGCGATCATCGACCCAATCGTGAGGTTTACCTCTCCAGCCACGCCCGCGAGGGTTGGGGAGCAGGTACGAATTAAGGTTACCCCGATTCCCGGCCGGCTTGGCGCGGCCTTACCCTCGGGCGTAGGCGATTGAATTGGCGCCGTACGGGCCCGCACAATGCCTGTGCGTTCGCCTTGGGAACGCGCCGAGCGCACAGGCAGTCGCTTCTGTATCTGCGGCTCCTGGGCAGCCAGCCGGTGCCACTTGCCGACGCCCCGGCACTGGGGGAGGCAGCCTAACCAAAGACGTTACCGATCTGCGGATTATCGGCCATGGCGATGGGTTGATCGGCCATCGAGATTGTCGACCTGGAGCCGCTACACGTATCGGGCGAATTCTGACACGGCTTGCCTCATCGCGCGACGATCTCAACTAACCGGCAAACTCGCGGAATCTCTCTGTGATCCACATCATTCTGTCCAGAACGGAACCGGTGCAAGGGAAAGGCATTTAGCTGCTGCCTTAATCTGCCGGTCATCGGCCTGCCACCAAGATCGCCTCGACCAATCTACCGGCCAAAAAAGGAATAAGCGCATGACAAATAACAGAAATCCTTGTGACACTTTACCCAATTCTGTATCAGCGGGCAATAGTTGTTGAAACCGAGGCGAAAAGATCCTCGGAAACTGGTCGGCCGATGAGCGACGCCGGCGACACCCGAAGTCTCGGTTTTGCTCGGTTTTTCAGACTTGTCGTGATCCTTCCCGCTTCCGTTCCGGGTCACGTTGAACGAAGATTCACCGGGTGTTGCCTGTGCGCCATCCGCTTCGGCACGCGAGCCGGTTCGAGCCCGACGCCACATCCGCGCGGCGATTTCTCGCTCCTCTGGCCCCATCGCGGACGTATATATCGCGGTCGTTTTGATGTCGGCGTGCCCAAGCCATCTTTGCACAAGAGTTAGTGGAACGTTAGCCTGGATCGCCCTGACGCCGAAACCGTGTCTCAAGCCTTTTGGGCTCGCATAGCTTCCCGCAATGCCCGCCTTGTCCATCACTTCGCAGATGCGCCTGTAACCAGTCATTCGCGACCACGGCCAAAGACGAATGTCTTCGATCGACCTGCGACGAAACCAATGCGCCAAGTCTTTGAGGAAGTTCAAGGGAAGCGGAACTGCCCGGAAAATCAGCTTTCCGCGCTTCTTCAAACTCTGGATAATTACGTGCTTCGCCTCGAAGTCTACATTGTCCACGGTCATTGAGAGCGCTTCGGAAATCCGGCAACCAGTGACGGCGAGCATCCAGCAAAAACTTCGTACAGACAACTCCGCCTCATCAGCCGCCAAGAGAAATCTGTCTATCTCTGCCGGGGTCAAATACTTGCGCTGACCTCTTCCGTCGTAAACCGACGAGGTCATCGTTGCTGCACCTTTCGGTCGTCGATCAATGCCATCGACATGATCCGCGTCGGCGCGCTCGCCGTCGCCTGTTACAGAATTGGGTATTCGGTCGCAGACTCGGGCGGTGGTTTCGTCCGACCGGAGGGGGGCGACTGTGACTGCAAAATCGGAGCAGAAGGGCGCGAGCATTCACTTTCTGCGGCGGCGTGCCCGGCGCCCTGACACTCAGGTAATCCATTTCGCGTTCCGTATCGACAACTATACGCACATTCGACGCGCCTACGGACCAGAGGTCGCGCGGTCAGCGCTGGGTGAGCTTAATCGAATACTTGCGGACTTTTTCTGCGATGACGGCCTTGTGACCCCGGAGCCCGATGGTCGGCTCGAAGTCCTTCTCTGGAACCGCGATCTACTCGGCAGGCTCCCACTCGAACCTGCCTGCGACAATTGGATCCAGTCTTTCTGCGCCGCCATTGCCATGGTGCCCATCGAATGTGACGGCCAACGCTTGCATCTTGCATTGTCGGGCGCGTGGGGCAGCGCCGATGCAGACAATTTTGAGGCGCCCGAAGCACTGGCATCCTGCGCTCTTCGTGCGCTTGATCGCGTGCGCTTCATGGGTGACGAGCCTGGCCACGGCGATGGCTGGAGCGCGCGGTATCGCAGCGACATGGCTGCGGCCGCCGATCTTTTCGACGCGATTAACGCCGAGGAATCGGTCAACATCTTCTCGGCTATCGACGGCCCGGACAGTTACACGTCGCGCGGTAATGATATCAGTCAGGTCGCTCTGGCATGGCAACCTGTACGAGGTGTAGGCGATGCAACCGGCATTCTGTATCATGAATGCCTGATCCGCTTGATCGACGGCGACGGCAACAGTCGCACGCCAGGCAATCTGTTGGTGTCGCTCGAGCGCCTGGGTCTTGTTCGAGCACTGGATCACTTTGTCGTCTCCGCCGTCATCACCGAGCTGGAGCAAAATGCCGATGTCACGCTCGCCGCGAACATCTCGGCACAAAGCGCCCAGCTCGATGGATGGTGGTGGGATGTAGAGGAGCGTCTGGCCGCAAATCGCTCAATCGCGCAGCGCCTTGTTATCGAAATCACCGAAACGGCTGCGATACCAAACATATCAGCGGCAGTGGCCTTTGCGTCGAGAATGCGCGCCTTGGGCTGCATGATTGCGCTCGATGATTTTGGCACCGGCTTTGCTTCGATCCGCCAGCTACTCGCGCTCAAGCCCGACATTGCGAAGATAGACCGTCTCTTCGTTGCCCGCGCCGGACAATCGCGCCCCGATCGCGATGCCTTTATGCATCTGGTGGGCCTCGCCGATGCGCTCGTTCCGATCGTGGTCGCCGAGGGCATCGAAAATGAGGAGCAATTCACGCTGGCATTGGAAGCCGGTGCCATGTGGCAGCAGGGCTATCACCATGGCGCGCCGGGTTTGACCCGCAGCTGGCGATGGTCGCCCCAGAGTCTCGCATGCGCGTCCAGGAACGGCTTTGGCGAATTGTTGGTCCCGCCCTCTAATCCACGGGGGTCGTCATGAGCGTGGTCGAAAGGCTGGCAAGCCACAACCGAGCCGACATTGCGTCTACCCTGGATGGGTATCCGTTGCAGCAGGCGCTCAAAGCACTCCGGATTGCTCAGCACATACTTGCCAATGGCGCTGCTGACCTTGCCGCTCCGCATGTCCAACTTGCTCTCGATCTGCTCGAACCGCTGGCGGTTCGGCCGGCGGCCTGCGCCCTATTGCCGATCGACGGCGGGAGACTTGCGTCCAACCTCTCCCGTGTATCCGCGGTGACCGCGAAGGTCGCCTCATGAGCAAATTTCGCAACCTGACCAGCGATATCGTGAGAGCAACTTGGCGCTCATTTCCACTTTCGCATGAGCGGGCTGCTGCCCTTCCGTCCACACCCGGGCTCGCGACAGAGCGACGGCCATGACTGGTCGGCGGATAGGGCGGCGCTTCCGAAAGTGGCGCGTCAGCTTCAAGCACCCATACGGAATCGGGCCGTCACCCGAAGGGATCAGGTTCGGAAAGGGCTGCGTGATTGCCTTGCCGCTGAGCGCGGTCCTCTGGTGGCTCATCCTTGAGGCCGCGAGGGCGATGATATGAGCCCTCATCGCAATAGTGCCCGTCAAGCGGACGAGGCTGCACCAATCGTTTCCACAGCGGGTCTCACGGGGTTGCTCGAGCCCGGCTGCCCCCCTTTCATGCCGGTCTCCTCGGGTCGCACCGTGGGGCGGCGAGGTGCACCGCCGACAAGTGCAACAAAAGCGCAACCCCTACGGTGGTGTGCCTCGCCAATAGCATCAATCATTGGCTCCGATAATCGTCTCGCAGTCTTCCGGAGAGGGTGCCGGAATGGCGTGCGCAGGACGCCGCGAGAAGCGCCGCGCACGCCCAATCTGATCGTTGGTTCGCAATTGTCCGTTCCTCTCACGGCGTCGTCCGCTGCGCCTGTTCCTACTGCGGATACAGCATCACGCAGCGGACGAGACGGTGAAGATCAGTTCTGTGGACGGGAAGTTTTCAGGAGTAGTATTGTATGAAGTGGCCACCCATTGTTTCGGGTGCAGTCGTCGCCTCCCTGTTTTTGCCGATGGCTGCATTTGCCAACAATGTTGGCGAGAATGGTGCCTGGCAATTCCAGACGACTGCCGACAAGGTAAACCGCGCTTATCTCGAGGACATGAGACAAAAGCGGCAGAATGGCTACTATGCTCCGCCGCAATACAACACGACGATCGAACGGCAGTACAATTGCTCCGTGACGGCCGATGCAACGGGTAATGCCTCCTCATCCTCGGCTGTTGCCAACTCGCCGTCGACAGCTGGTCACTCATCGACGTCCACTGGAAACGCCAATTCGACCTCGAGTGCCAGCGGATATGGTTCAGGTAACAGCTCGAACACGGCCGACCAGTCCAATAGCGGGTCGGTAGACGCCGACGCCTCCGGTCGCATCTCGACCAGTGTCCGCGGTGACAATCAGCAAGCCCTCAATACCGATCAGAACAATTCCGGAGATCAGTACGCCTCCGTCACGGGATCCACCGCCTGCCAATACGGAGTGCTCAACTGATGCGCGCGGCACGCAAGAACATGTCGAGAAATTCGGCACTTCTGAAGCGCCTGGCGACCGCCAGCGCCCTCGGATTCATGGCAATTGGCGTGTCGGGCTGCGCCGCCCTGCACCCTGGGCTCGATACGCAACGGCTGGCCCCGGGCGAAGTGCCAACGCCGTTAGGACCGCCGGTGCGCGATAACCGTTCGCCGATGGAAGCGGCACTCGCCTGCTTCGGCGACCAGCTCGTGGCCAAGGGTGGACCTCGACTTGTCATCGCGGTCGGCGACGTCAAGGATTATACGGGGAAATACTCGATCAACGAAGGCAACGCGATCACCCAGGGCGGCGCCCTGATGGTCTATTCCGCTCTCGGAAAGATCGGCGGGCCGCTCATGATCGCGGAGCGCTTCGATCCCACGGTGGCTGAGCGTGAACTGGCTTATACCGACCGCCGCCAGCTTGGTGACGGCGCGGTTCACGAGGTCAACGGCAATGCCGTGCCGTGGTTGCCCTATTTTGGGGGCACCATCACCAAGTCGGACTATTATATCGTCGGCGGCATTACCGAGTTGAACTATAATATTCGTTCCGGCGGCGGCGAGATTCAGGTCAACAATATCGGTCCCAAGGCGCGCGTTTTCACGCAAAGCGTGGCCGTCGACCTCCGGATCGTCGATACGAGATCCCTGGTCGTTATCAAAACGGTCAGCCTGACCAAGCAGTTC
>Ga0182743_1001291_pt1 | contig 24867 bp, 25 predicted proteins | sample eDN3rd30CKraftOP_FD_128522 | JGI IMG/M metagenome (GOLD analysis project Ga0182743, IMG submission 128522) | Enriched Organic Plus compost microbial communities from Emeryville, California, USA - eDNA 3rd pass 30_C Kraft OP (version 2) (version 2) ... | reverse complement strand
GGCTCACCGCCTGCCAGGCTTGCTGCCCCAACTCGACGATGCCCAGATGCTCGAAGTCGCCGCGCTGGCCAGTCTCGCGGGGCAGCGTGGCATGGCCTTGCATCGCACCCCTCCGTTTCGTTCACCCCATCATTCCGCCTCGATGCCCGCGTTGGTCGGCGGCGGAGCCATCGTGCGCCCGGGCGAAATCAGTCTGGCTCATCGTGGGGTGCTCTTCCTCGACGAGCTTCCCGAATTCGGGCGCCGCACACTCGAGTCGATGCGCGAACCGCTGGAAACCGGGCTGGTATCCATCGCCCGGGCGGTCGGCACGGTGACATATCCCGCAGTATTCCAACTGGTGGCGGCCATGAACCCTTGCCCTTGCGGGTGGTCCGGACACGCGCAGATGCCGTGCCATTGCACGCCAGAGCAGATTCTCAAGTATCGGGGCCGCCTGTCCGGGCCCTTGCTAGATCGGATCGATTTGCAGATTGCCCTGCCTGCGGTGAATCCGGCATGGATGGACGCCCCCGCGGGGGAAAGTTCCGCCGTGGTGCGCGAACGGGTGTTGCTGTGCCGGCAAAGGCAACTGCGCCGGCAGGGCTGCATGAATGCCATGCTCGCCGCGCAGGATCTCGAAACCCATTGTCTTCTTGTCGACAGCGCGCGCGATATGCTGCGTCAGGCCTGGCAACGCTGGAACTGGTCCGCGCGGGTCAGCCATAGAATCATGCGGGTGGCCCGCACTTTGGCCGACATGCAGGGGCTCGAATCGATCGGTCCCGATCAACTGGCCGAGGCCATACAGTATCGCCAGCCCTGGGGAGGCGCACCCTCCTGACGCGCGGCAAGCTATGGGGTGCCGATGCCCATGTTCGCCACCATGTCGCGCAGAAACTGCCTGAATGCATCGGCAGCGGGCGACAACGACCGGTAGCTGGGCTTGAAGATCGCTATGCGGCGTGTGATTTCGGGCTCCACCAAAGGCCGCCCCTGCACGCCAAAGGCCGGGAGATAAGGGTGGTTGTTCATCGGCAGCACACTGACCCCGATGCCGGCGCTGACCAGGCTGAGCACGGTCGTAGCGAAGGAGACCTCGTTGACTGTCTGCATTTCGAGTCCATGCAGGCGCAATTCGGTGTCGAGCAATTTTCGGATGGGGCTTTTGGCCGCCAGGGATATGAACGGCAAGCCTTGCAGCTCGCGCCAGGCGACCTGTGTCTTCGCGGCCAAGGCATGATCTTCCGGAAACAGCGCAATGAACCGGTCGTTGAACAGATGTTCCGTGTCCAGGCCCAGTTCCACCTCGTTCGACGTCCCGATGCCGAAATCGACGGCGCCGGACAGCACCATGCCCATGATCTCTTCTTCGGCCATGTCGTGGAGTTCGAAATGAATGTCCGGGTGGATTTCCTTGAAGCGCTTGAAGGCGGGGGACAGCAGGCCCGAAGAAATGACCGTGGAGGCCACGATGCGAATCCGTCCGGTCTTCAGGTTTGACAGCTCTTGCATGGCCGTCACGGCGTTGTCCAGGCTCAACAGGGTTTTCTCAGCCTCGCGCTGAAAGTTCCGGCCCGCCTCGGTCAGCTCCACACGGCGGGTGTGGCGATCGAACAGGCGGACGGTCAGTCCGGCTTCCAGTTCCTTGATGAGCGTGCTCAGCGCTGATTGCGTGATGTGCATCTTCTGGGCGGCCAATGTGAACTGCCCGGTCTGAGCGACAAGAACGAAGGCGCGAAGCTGCCGCAAGGTGATGTCCATTTCTCCTCCCGTTTTTGTTTGTTATTGATCTAATAATATTATGAATCGATTCAAATTAACAATTTGTTTGATAAGTCCACTTCCGATTAAATAGTGACCACGCAATTTCACGCGGATCCGCGCCCTACCGGGGGGCGGGTTCGGACACGCACCTCGGCCGCCGCATCAGCGGCCTTGTGGGACAGTCCTGGCAACTATTGGGGGAGAGGAGTCATGAAGTTGGAGAGTTCAACCCGGGATTACAGCGATCATCCGTTGTATCGGACGATGCATCAGTTTTGGCATCCTGTCGCGTACTCGAGCGACGTCGGCGACACGCCGATCCGGGTGGTCTTGCTGGATCAGCCCATTGTGCTGGCCAGGGTGGATGGCGCGCTCATGGCGCTGGAAGATCGCTGCGCACACCGGGGGGCGGCATTGTCCAATGGCATGCTGGTCGACGGAACCATCGAGTGCCCCTACCACGGCTGGCGCTACGATATCGGCGGCGCCTGCGTCCGGATTCCCGCCCGCAACGAACTCGTCGACGTCATGAGGCCTCGCATTCCCGCGTATCAGGTTTGCGAGTCGGTCGGCATTGTCTGGGTTTGCCTTGAGAACGTGCCCAAGTTCAAGGTGCCGGATTTTCCTGAGTATTCGGATCCGTCATTCCGGCTGATCCAGGGCCCCGCCTACGATTGGGAAACCAGTGCGCCCAGGCGCCTGGAAAATTTTGTCGATTTCTCCCATTTTGCGTTCGTGCACGATGGCAGCATAGGCAGCCGTTCGCGGCCCGAGGTGGGGACCGTCGAGCCCTGGCGCGAAGACCACGTCCTGAGGTTCGAGCGTCCGCCGATCAAGGAGCCCAGCGTAGGGCAGAAACGCAAGATGCTCGGCATAGAAGGGGATGATTGGATTGCGGTGGCCAATTCCTATCGCGTCATGATGCCGCACTCGGTTCATTTGCGCCGCCGCTTCGAGAACGGCAAGCATTACGTCCTGATGATGGCCGCATCGCCGGTTTCGGCGACACGCACGAGAAGCTTCTGGTGGATCGCGCGCGATTTCGGCGTGGAGCCCGAGCATGACGATTTCATGCTCGAGTTCGAGCGCATCGTGCTCCAACAGGACAAGCCGGTGATCGAATCCCAGCAGCCCAAGCTGGCCCCCATGGTGGGAGAGGAAATCCGGCTGGAGCTGCCTGTCGGCGGGGCCGATGCCGTGACGCTGAACTATCGACGCTGGTACATGGAACTCATCCGCGAATACATGGCGCAAGCCCGGAGCGCTGCGCCGCAAGCCCAGGCGCAACCGGCCTGAACAGGAGAAAAATTCATGGCGAACAATCACGAACAGCGCTCAGACAGGCGCATCAAGCTGGGCTGTGCGGGCCGGGGCGTGCAGAACTCCGGTCCCGGCAACCCCGTGTCGCTGCAAGAACTGCCCATCGATACGCAGTTTCGCATGGTGGTCGAGTCGGGCGTGTTCGACTTTTTCGATCGGCTACCACTGGCAGACAAGGTGGCCGATTACGTCAAGGCGGTCGAGAAATACAACTTTCCCGTTTGGGGGTCGGCATGGACCTACCGCATCGGTGAGGAACCCCTGAAACTGCTGGAAAGCCATCTGGTGAATTGCCGTACGACGGGCGTGCGCTATCACAACATGATGGTGCTGAACAATCACGCCGACGGCCATGTGGTGACGGACGACGAGCTCATCGACCTGTATCTGCGGTCGTATGAGCTGGGCCACAAGTATGGTGTCGAGATCGGCTTCGAGGTGCATATCCTGATGTGGTCCGAAGACGTGCGCCGGGTGACACCGGTGGCCAACAAGATCCGTGCGCGTGGCGTCCCGTTCAATTTCGTCATGGACTACAGCCACTGCATTTTCAAGATCGGAAATCCCGCCGAACAGGACATCAGCGGGATACGTGATGACGTGGCGGCGGGCAGGGTGGTGCTCGATCCCTTTGAAGAGGGCAACCTTGCCGACGAGTGGCTGTCCATGAACATGGTCTGGTGGCAGCAGAATCGCCCGGCCGTTCCCAACGGTCCGGTGAACATCTGGGCCACGGGGGACGACGGCAAGCCAGGCCGGGGGGTGCAATACCCCTTCGTCCGTCCTCGTCCGGGCGAGTGGTACGACGAATGGCACGCCTACTTGCTCGAGCCGACCCGCGAGGTGGTGCGCAAGACACTGCGTCATCATCTGACAGATCCGAACAGCCCCCTCGAACTCATGACGGTGGACTACATCAACTTGCCGGATTATGGCCTGGGAGTCCAGTACAACACGTTCGAGAGCAGTGTGGCGGTCGGGCGGTTCATTCGCGAGGCCCATGCACAGATCGAACGTGAGCTGCGGGCCGCCGAGAACACGGCCATTGCAGCCTGACGCATGCACGGTCGCCCCGGAAGCATCAGGGTGGCCCAACCCCGCGGCGAAAAAAACAATCAGCAATGCATCACGCCGCACGATGGAGACAAATCACCCTGGCCGGAGACAACACATCCAGGGCGAACCAGGCAACAGCCGAAGACAAGGAGGCATCATGCAGATGGGATCGATAGCGGCCGGCCAGGCCAGAAATCAGATGGTTGCAGGCAAGACCGAAGAGGTCGATGAGGTGTTGCCTTCGGGCAAGCTGTTCTTTTTTGGCCTGCAGCACGTCCTGGTCATGTATGCGGGGGCAATCGCCGTCCCCATCCTCATCGGAGGGGCCGCCGGCCTGAGCATGGAGGATATCGCGCTGCTGATCAGTGCGGACCTGTTCGTTTGCGGCATCGCGTCCATCATCCAGTCAGTCGGCGTCTGGAAGTTCGGCATACGGCTGCCGTTGATGATGGGGTGCACATTCGCGGCCGTGCCGCCCATGGTTGCCATGGTGGGCAATCCGCAGGTCGGCCTGCTCGGGATGTTCGGCGCCATCATTGCGGCCGGCATCATCACCATCATGCTCGCTCCCTTCGTGGGGCGGCTCATCAGGCTGTTCCCTCCGGTCGTCACGGGCACCGTCATCACGGTCACCGGCTTGAACCTTGTGCCCGTGGGGGTGAACTGGGTCGCGGGCCGCGGTCAGGCGGTGGGCGACCCCTTGAATCTGTCCATTAGCCTGATCGTGTTGCTCGCCATCATCACCATCACGAAATACGCCAGCGGCTTTTTCCGCAATATTGCCGTGCTGGTCGGGATCGCCATCGGCTTTGTCGTCGCGGCGGCACTCGGAAAGGTTGATTTCAGCCGCGTCAGCAACGCGGGCTGGTTCGAGTTCATCGCGCCGTTCCATTTCGGCGTGCCGCACTTCGAGATCGGTTCCATCATCGCGCTGTCCGTGGTCATGATCGTGGTCATGGTCGAGACGACGGGCATGATGCTCGCCGTGGCAGAGATGGTTGGCAGAAAGGTCAATGCCAACGACATCACCCGCGGGCTGAGGGTCGATGGGCTGGGAACATTGATCGGCGGGATTTTCAACACGTTCCCGTATGTGACCTACTCGCAGAACGTCGGCCTGGTGGGGGTCACGGGCATCAAGAGCCGCTGGGTTTGTGCAACGGCCGGCCTGATCATGATCGTCCTGGCGCTCTTTCCGAAGCTGTCCATCCTGTTTGCCCTGATACCCCAATCCGTGCTTGGCGGCGCAGGCATCGTGATGTTCGGCATGGTCGTGGCCACAGGCATCAAGGTGCTCGCCGATGTCAATTACAGCAAGGGCGAGAACCGCCACAATCTTTTCATCGTGGCCGTCAGCATCGTCGTCGGGCTCATCCCCATGGTCAATCAGGGCGTTTTCAGCCAACTGCCCAAATGGATGTCGGCCTTCACGCACAGCGGTATCGTGCTTGCCGCGCTGACGGCCCTGCTGCTCAATCTCTATCTCAATGGGCTGCAGGCCGAGGACGAAAAGCCGGCGGAGCAGCCACAACACGCATGAGGTGTCGCGTGCGGCGTGAGTCCGCCGTCTGTGTTCAGTGCGCGGCTGCTTCCACAGCGTCCATGGAAGGGGCCTGCTCACTGCTGCGGGCCATGCGGCCCGCCATGGCGGCCATGCTCACTGCGGCGATCAGGGATGGGATGCCGACGACAATGAACATGGTCGACAGGCTCCAGTTGAAGGCCAGCATCCATCCTCCTGCCAGCGAACCCAGCACAGAGCCGATGCGGCCGATGCCCAGCGACCAGCTTACCCCGGTGGCGCGCGACGCCGTGGGGTAGAACGCCGCGGCGAGGGCGTTGGTGCCGACTTGCCCGCCCGAGACGCAGAAGCCGGCGCCGAACACGGCCAAGACCAGCAACAAGGTGTTTCCGGTCGAGTTGCCGATCAGCGCGGTGAAGAGCGCGCCCAGCAGATAGGTGATGGCCAGGACGCGCGTGGGCGAGCGTCGGTCCATCATCCGGCCCAGCAGGATGGCGCCGACCGTGCCGCCGACCTGGAACATGGCGGTCACGAGCGATGCGTTCTTGAGCGACATGCCGGTGCTGCTGATGACCGTCGGGAGCCAGCTTGACAGCAGATAGATGACCAGCAGCGTCATGAACACCGTGATCCAGAGCACGACAGTGCCGGCCCGCAGGTTCGAGGTGAACAGGTGTTTTACAGGAAAGCCCTCCTGCTTCTGTTCGGATGCGGAAAAATCCGCCTGGGAGAGGTTTTCGGCGGGGGCGATCCGGGACAGCAGTTTGCTGATCTGCGCATTCTTGCCGCCTTTCAGCGCCAGATAGCGGGCGGACTCAGGCAGGCAAAGCCACAGTACTGGCACCAGCACGATCGGCAGGACACCGCCTACGATCAGCACGTAGTGCCAGCCCAGGCTGGCGACGATATGCGCCGCCGCGATGCCGCCCAAGGCCGAGCCCAATGTGAAGCCGCAGAACATGGTGGTCACCAGGACCGACCGATGGCGGGCCGGCGAGTACTCCGAACTGAGGGTGATGGCATTAGGCATGGCGCCTCCCAGACCCAGTCCGGTCAGGAAGCGCAGCAGTACGAGCATTTCCACCGAGGTGGACCATGCGGAAACAAGGGTCGTCAATCCGAAGAATCCCACGCACACCATGAGGATGCGCTTTCGTCCGAAACGATCGGCCAGCGGGCCGAACGCCAGTGCACCGATCATCAGCCCAAAGAGCCCAGCGCCGAAAACGGGGGCAAGGTGCGCGGGGTCGAGATTCCACTCGGCCCGGATGGCGGGCGCGATGAAGCCGATGGCGGCGGTGTCGAAGCCGTCAACTGCCACGATGAAGAAACACAGCACCAACGTCAGGATCTGCAGGCCCGACAATTTGTGCTGGTCGATGAAATGTTGAATGTTGATGTTGCGGGAGGAGTTCATTTTGCTTCCAGGCTGGAACCTGGCGGGGGTGTGAAAAGAGAGCGGGGCGGCCTGAGCCGCCCCCTATCGGGATTCCTGTGCGATCAGCTGCGGGTTTCGTACAGGCCCAGTTTGCGATGCAGGGGGGATTCGTCAGCCATGAAGAAGAACGCCGGCTGGCTGTCGGAGCGGTTGCGCAATTGCACCTGGGAGAAGCCGGGCGCACAGCAGGTGTCCGCCTCTTTCATGGTGAATGTCTGCGATGCGGTCTCGACCTCGGCCGAACCTTCTATGAGATGGAATACAGTGGCCGGCGAGCGCACGGGCATTTTCAGCACTTGGCCGGGCTTGAGCATCAGCGCGTAGAAGCCGAGGATGTTCTGTGCATCGCTTCCCGTTTCGGGATTGATGTAGGTCAGTTGTACGTGCTCGAGATCGGGCTGATTGGCTGCCATGGATTGCAAGGCCGCCTTGGCGTCGGACCAGGCGTAACGCAGCATGGGATAGCGCTTGTCGGATCGCTGGAAGGCCGGTGAGGGGGCAATGCCGGCCGAGTAGTTGCGCTCGCTGTGACCCGGCACGACGGTCTGGCCGTCGCGGTCCACGTGGTAGGAGGTCTCCAGGTAATACACAATGGGCAGATCCAGCACGTCGAGCCAGATGACGGGTTCCTTGCCGTCGTGCCCGTGTTCGTGCCACAAGCCGGTCGGGGTGAGGATGAGGTCGCCACGGCTCATTGGGCATTTTTCACCGTCGACGGTGGTGTAGGCGCCTTCCCCTTCTACAATCATGCGGACGGCGTTGGGCGTATGACGGTGGGCCGGAGCCCATTCGCCCGGCAGCAGGAGTTGCATGCCCAGGTAAATGGCGGCGCTGGCCTGCATCTTTTCCAGACCGTGGCCAGGGTTGGCCAGCACCAGTACGCGGCGTTCGGCTTTTTCTATGGGTGTCAGCTCGCCTGCCTTGATCAGCAAAGGCCGCAGCGCCTCATAGGACCAATGTATTGCCTTGGTCGACACAGTGGGGGTTTCGGGGGGCAGGACGGCGCGCAGGCTGGGCCACAGCGGAACCAGGTTCTGTTCGGTCAGGGCCTGACGGTAATCGGTAGGCAGGTCTTCAAGACTGCCTAGTGCTGGCATATTCATGTTGGACATGGCTAATTCCCTTGTATCAATATTGATGGGACTGTGGACAGCAACCTGATTTCACGCCGCCGTCGAAGGCGGCGATGCGGGGGCGTACATTTCGGGAAAACCCCCATGTATAAGCATACTAATGGTTTGTACACTTACGTTAAGTATAGTTTTCAAATCTTTGACCAATAAATAAGGGTTATCCCTAGTGACTGATCCGTCCGATTCGTTCACCCCCGTCATGAACAACAAGGCGCCCGGCAATTACATCCGGCGCCTGTATCAGATTTCCGTCGCCATATTTCTGCAGGAAGCCGAGGGCTACGGGATAACGCCGGTGCAGTTCGCCGCGCTGCAATATGTCGAACGCGAGCCCGATATCGATCAGCGCACTTTGGCACAGGCCATCGGCACTGACGCGTCGACCACCACCGGCGTGATCGACCGGCTCGAATCCCGGGGTCTGCTGGAGCGCCTGCCGTCGCCTGGCGATCGCCGCGTGCGTCTGCTGCGGACGACCGACGCAGGTCGGCAGTTGTTGGCCGATGTGATGCCGGCGGTCATGCGGGCTCAGGAGATCATGATCGAGCCCTTGTCGTCCACAGAAAGGGCGGAGTTCCTGCGCATGCTGGATATTCTGGTCACCAAAAACAACTATCTGAGCCGAGCGCCCCAGAAACGGACGAGTTGACCGGCCTGCAGTGCGTATGGGGTTTGTTGGACAAGGGTTTGAAAAGCGTTATATAATCAACGGCTTTCCACAAGCGGTTGTTGCGTTTGCTGCGGCTTGCTTTTGGGGATCTCAAAGCGGTTGCCAGGTCAAGCAAGTTCTTTTTACCGAAAGTTGATTTACCGTAAGTTGTTAAGTAACCCGGTTAAGTAACCATCGGGCCTAAAAAGACACCTGCCGCCGTCACTAACACATCAAAGAGCCATAATATGCCCAAGATGAAGACCAAGCGGGGCGCTGCCAAGCGTTTCCAGGTCCGCGGCAGCGGATCGATCAAGCGAGGCCAGGCGTTCAAGCGCCATATCCTCACCAAGAAAACCACCAAGAACAAGCGCCAGCTGCGCGGTTCGGCGGCAGTCCACAAGTCGGACGTCGCTTCGGTCAAGGCCATGATGCCTTTCGCTTGATTAACGGAGAACACTCACTATGCCACGCGTAAAACGCGGCGTAACAGCCCGCGCCCGTCACAAGAAAGTCATCAAGGCCGCCAAGGGTTACCGCGGCCGCCGCGGTAATGTATTCCGCATCGCCAAACAGGCGGTCATGCGCGCCGGGCAGTACGCCTATCGCGACCGCCGCAACAAGAAGCGCACGTTCCGCGCGCTCTGGATCACCCGTATCAATGCCGCCTGCCGCGAACTCGGCGTCACCTACAGCGCATTCATCGCCGGTACCAAGAAAGCCTCGATCGAACTGGACCGCAAAGTCCTGGCCGACATGGCCGTGAACGACAAGGCAGGTTTTGCCGCTGTCGTCGCCCGGGCCCAGGCCGCTTTGGCCGCTTGATCGAAACGGCATGAACCATGCCGGGGCGTGTCAGTCCCGGTTCTGTTTTGCCACGGACGGGGCCCGCACGGGCTCCGTTTGCATTTGGAGCGCACATCCATGACATCCCCGGTTGATGACCTGATCGTTCAGGCAGAAGAACTTTTTGCGCAGGCCTCCGAAGCGGCGGCCCTGGAAAATGCCAAGGCCAGGTTTCTGGGCAAGCAAGGCATTCTGACGGGGATGCTCAAGGGTCTGGCGCAGCTTGATCCCGAGCGCAAGCGCGAAGAGGGCGCCCGGATCAACCAGGTCAAGCAGCAGATCGAGGGCCTGCTCAATGCCCGGCGAGCCGAGTTGGCGCAGGCCGAGCTCGACCAGCGCCTCGCGGCGGAAACCATCGATGTCACTCTCCCTGGCCGAGGCCGGCGTGCCGGGGGCATTCATCCCGTGATCCAGACGTGGCAGCGTGTCGAGGCCATTTTCCGCTCCATCGGTTTCGATGTGGCGGACGGCCCGGAGATCGAGAACGACTGGACCAACTTCACCGCCCTGAACAACCCTGAAAACCATCCCGCCCGTTCGATGCAGGACACGTTCTACGTCGACATGCAGGATGCCCAGGGCTTGCCGCTGCTGCTGCGCACGCACACCAGCCCCATGCAGGTGCGTTATGCCCGCATGAACAAGCCGCCCATCAAGGTCATCGCCCCGGGACGCACGTATCGCGTCGATAGCGACGCCACGCATTCGCCCATGTTTCATCAGGTCGAGGGCTTGTGGATTGCCGAGGACATCTCCTTTGCGGATCTTAAGGGCGTGTACACCAATTTCCTCAGGGCGTTCTTCGAGACCGATGATTTGTCGGTGCGGTTTCGCCCCTCCTTTTTCCCGTTCACCGAGCCCTCGGCCGAGATCGACATGATGTTCACCTCGGGACCGAATCAGGGGCGCTGGCTCGAAATATCCGGCTCCGGCCAGGTCCATCCCACCGTGGTGCGCAATTTCGGGCTGGACCCTGAGCGTTACGTCGGGTTCGCATTCGGCTCCGGACTCGAGCGCCTGACCATGTTGCGTTACGGCGTGAACGACTTGCGCCAGTTCTTCGAAGGCGATCTGCGCTTCCTGCGCCAGTTCAACCGCTGATCCGCTTCTCCGCGCCCTTTGCCCAACGGACCCAATCATCATGCAATTTCCAGAATCCTGGTTACGTTCCTTCGTCAACCCCGAGCTTGGTACTGAAGAGCTGTCCCATCGCCTGACCATGGCGGGCCTCGAAGTCGAAGAGACTCTGCCGGCCGCCCCTCCGTTCAGCGGTATCGTGGTGGCTCGCATCGTCGAGATCGCGGCGCATCCCAATGCCGACAAGCTGCGGGTCTGCCAGGTGGACGACGGGTCCGGGCAGCGGCTGCAGATTGTCTGCGGAGCCCCCAACGCGGCAGCCGGGCTGACCGTGCCTCTGGCACGCATCGGGGCAGAGTTGCCGGGCGGCATGAAGATCGGAAAAGCCAAGATGCGGGGTGTCGAGTCCTTCGGCATGCTGTGTTCGGCGCGCGAGCTGGGGCTGTCGCAGGACCATGCAGGCCTGCTGGAACTCGATGGGCATCTGCGCCCGGGCCAGGACCTGCGCGAAGCGCTGGATCTGGACGATACCGTGTTCGTTCTGAAGCTCACTCCCAACCGCGCCGATTGTCTCTCCATCCTGGGCGTGGCGCGGGAAGTGGCCGCGCTCACGGGAGCTCCATTGACCTTGCCCGAGTACCAGCCGGTGGCCGTCGACCTCGATGACCGACTTGCCGTGTCCGTCCAGGCGCCCGATCTGTGCGGGCGTTTTGCCGGTCGCGTCGTTCGCGGGGTCAATGCCCGGGCGGCAACGCCGGACTGGATGAAGGCACGGCTCGAGAAAGCCGGGCAGCGTTCCATTTCGGCCCTGGTGGATATTTCCAACTATGTCATGCTCGAGCTGGGCCGGCCGACGCATGTCTTTGACCTGGATCGCGTCGAAGGTGGGTTGACCGTGCGCTGGGCCCGCAAGGGAGAGCAGTTGGAGCTGCTCAGCGGGCAAGTGGTGGACCTGGACAGCGATGTGGGCGTGATCTCCGTGGGCGACACGCTCGAAAGCATGGCCGGCATCATGGGAGGGGAGTCCAGTGCGGTGACCCTCGATACGACGGACGTGTTTCTGGAAGCCGCGTTCTGGTGGCCGGAAGCCATCATGGGACGTGCCCGGCGCTACAAGTTCAGCTCCGAAGCCAGTCACCGATTCGAGCGTGGGGTGGACTTCGAATCCATTCCGGAGCATCTGGAACGGATGACACGCCTGGTCATCGATATCTGCGGCGGTCAGGCCGGCCCCATCGATGATCAGATCGTCAACCTGCCGCGTCGCGACCCGGTGGCGATGCGCCTGCAGCGCTGCCAGCGTATCCTGGGCATTCCTGTCGACGCCGACGCAGTCAGCCGGATCTTTTCCAGCCTGGGACTGCCGCATGTGCTCGAGGACGGTGTCTTCCGGGTTACCCCGCCTTCCTACCGCTTCGACCTCTTCATTGAAGAAGACCTGATCGAAGAGGTGGCTCGGGTCTATGGTTTTGAGAATATCCCGGATCATCCGCCCCTGGCGCCCGCCGAAATGCGGGTCGCTCCGGAAACCCTGCGCGGGCCGCATGCCTTGCGACGCATCTTGGCCGACCGGGACTACCAGGAAGTCATCAATTTTTCCTTCGTCGAGCAGGCATGGGAAAGCAATTATGCCGGCAACGACGACCCCATCCGTCTGCTCAACCCCATCGCCAGCCAGCTTGCCGTGATGCGGTCCAGCCTGATCGGCGGCCTGATCGCCAACATCAGCCACAATGCCAATCGCAAGCAGACCCGTGTCCGGGTATTCGAGCTGGGCAGGGTGTTCTGCCGCGATGCCGCCCGTGCCGACGGCGACTTGGCTGTGGCCGGGGTGAGCCAGCCTCAGCGCATTGCCGCAGCGGCCTGGGGACCCGTGGTCGAAGAACAATGGGCCACACCGACCAGGATGGTCGATTTCTACGACGTGAAGATGGATGTCGAGGCCTTGCTGGGCGACCGGGCTGACCGCCTGCGCTGTGTGGCTGACCGGCACCCGGCGCTGCATCCCGGCCGCAGCGCCCGTCTGCTTCTGGATGGCAAGGAGATCGGTTGGCTGGGCGAACTGCATCCCAAGTGGGCTCAGCAGGCGGATTTCACCCATGCACCGGTGGTGTTCGAACTCGATGTCGATGCCATTTCGCAATCCAGCCTTCCCGCGCCGGAGGAGCTGTCGCGCCAGCCGATGGTGGTGCGTGACCTGGCGGTTTGGGTGAAGTCCGATGTGTCTTATCAGGATTTGTTGGATACGCTTACCCAAACCATTGCCGGTGATGCTACTCTTGACGTTGTCAAAGACATACGCCTTTTCGATGTCTGGCGCGATAAATCCTCCGCGTCGACGCCCGAAAAGAGCATGGCATTTCACTTTCTGCTGCAGGATCCCTCAGTGACGCTGGATGACGCCCGGGTGGAGCATTGCATGAACCGCCTGCTGGAAGCGCTCGTGAATGCACACGGGGTTCGCTTGCGCGCCTGAGGCGGCACAGGAAATAGGAGCACGAAGCATGAATTCAGATCCGCGCACGCTGACCAAGGCCGAACTCGCCGAAATGCTGTTCGAACGTGTAGGCCTGAACAAGCGCGAAGCCAAGGACATCGTCGATACGTTTTTCGAAGAGATCCGCGAATCCCTCGCCCGGGGCATCGAAGTCAAGCTTTCGGGCTTCGGCAATTTCCAGGTTCGCGACAAGCCGCCCCGTCCCGGCCGCAATCCAAAGACAGGTGAAGTGATCCCCATCGAGGCGCGTCGCGTCGTCACCTTTCACGCGAGCCAGAAACTGAAAGGGATCGTCGAGCAGTCCGGCGAACAGCGTCCGAGCGCTGATTGATCGCCGTCTCTCTCATTATTCGGCCTAGAGTCTGCACATGAGCCAATCCGATACTCCCGTCGTACTGCCGCCCATCCCGGCCAAGCGCTACTTCACCATAGGCGAGGTCAGCGAACTGTGCTGCGTCAAGCCCCATGTCCTGCGCTATTGGGAGCAGGAATTCACGCAACTCAAGCCGGTCAAACGGCGCGGCAACCGGCGCTACTACCAGCACCATGAGGTATTGCTCATCCGCCGCATCCGCGAGCTGCTCTACGAGCAGGGCTTCACCATCAGCGGGGCCCGGAACCGGCTGGGCGATACGCGCGAGGTGCTCCACGATCAGGATGCGGCCGTGCGCTTCAGCGGACAGGAGCTCCAGGCGTTGCGGGCAGACCTGCTGTCCGTGCGCGGGATTCTTGACGATGCCTTGAACTCCGGCGCGTCGTCCCAAGCGGTGTGATGCGCGCCGCCGCATTGGCCGCATTGCGGGAGCCATCTCCGGCACGCAAGAAAGAACTCGTCGACGCGCTTTCACTGGGGCTCCAGGCGGATCCGGCCTGGGCTTCAAGTGAGCCCGCCGGGATTCCCGGTCGGCCGGACAAGCCTGCTCTGGTCGCGCCTCAGCAGGTTAAGGCGCGCTCCGTGGCGACCGCCGAAGGCCGTGCCGCCCTTATTCACTCCCTGGCGCATATCGAATTCAACGCCATCAACCTTGCCCTGGACATCATCTGGCGTTTCGGCGGCATGCCCGGCGATTTTTACTCGGACTGGATGCAGGTGGCGAAGGACGAGGCCCGGCATTTTGCCTTGCTTGATCAGCACCTTGCGGGGATGGGACATTCATACGGCGATTTCCCGGCGCATGATGGCCTTTGGGAAATGGCGCAGCGTACCCGGCACGATGTGCTGGCCAGGCTGGCCCTCGTGCCACGTACGCTCGAGGCGCGGGGGCTGGATGTGTCCCTGCCTATACGCAACAAGCTGGCGGCGGCAGGCGATACCCAGGCAGCCGCCATCCTCGACATCATCCTTCGCGATGAAATCACGCATGTGGCCATCGGGAATCGCTGGTATCGGCATGTGTGCGGCAGCCGAGGCCTGGATCCCCTTACGCAGTACGATGAACTGGCGAGGACTTACCGTGCCCCCAGGCTGCGCGGCCCCTTCAATATAGAGGCCCGTCGCAGCGCCGGTTTCACGGACGAGGAGTTGCTGGCTCTGAAGGCGTCGGCGGTGTCCGGTCCAGCTGGACCAGGCGGCCGATAAACAGGATCGGCCCTTTGGGGGCCGAGGGCGGCGTGTCAGAGCGCGGCTCCAGCGTCATCTCGAACAACTGGTCCGCGTGCAGGTTTCCTGCGACTTCGGCCGGCACCGTCGCCGGCCCACCGGGATTCAGGCCGCCAAGCAGGCGCGGCACCGGTTCGGCATCATTGCGCGTCCAGAGGTACACCGCGGAGTCCGGCGGGATGTCGATAGAAACTTTTGGGCTCAGGCTCAGGTTTCCGAGCGGGTCGACGGCCAGGAGCCAGCCGGGCGTGGAGGTCTGCCCGGGCGCCTGGAGAACGGCGAACCGCCCAGCGGGAGCGGCCGTTGCCGGCTTTTCTTCATTGGCAGGGGAGGGCGTGGGAACAGACTCTGCCGTTGGCGGATTTCCGGCTGCGTACAAGGCAAGCAAAGACACGGCCAGCAGGACGCTGAGCGCTTGCCAGGGGCGCGATCCGGACCAGAATCCTTGCCGCCTGCCGCGTCTCGTGGATGACGAAGCGGCGTTGGAGGGCGGTGGGGCGGGTCGTACGGCTTGCGGAACCGCAGCGGCGGTCGTGGCCGGCGGCGCATTCGCCACTTCGTCGCCGGTCTTGATGGTATGCTGCGCCGCTGCCTTTGGCGGCGGGGGTTCTAAAGCTTGTGTGGGCGGGGCGCTGGGCCGCAGAGGCACAGTCGTGTCATGGCCCAGGGTCGTCTGTATCTTCAGCAGCAGGTCGGAGGGAGGCGCGGCGGGCGGCAGCAGGTCGGTCAGCGCCAGAAAACGCTCTTCCCATTTGAGAGCGCTGGCGACGGCTTCGTCACTGGACGCCAAAAGGGCGTGTGCCTGCGCGGTGTCTTTGGGATCCAGCAGCCCCAATGTGTATTCGGCCGCCAGGAATTCATCGTTGCGGGTCAAGCTCATCGTGCATCTGCTTCAATAAGTGCGCCGAGCGCGGCACGCACGCGCGCGCGGATCTGCTCTTGCGGGGCATGGCGCATTGTTGCAATACGCGGATAGTCCAGGCCGCCGTAATAAGCCATGAGTATGGGCAATCGCTGTTGTTCGTCCAGCGCCCGGAGGGTGTTCACGGTGATGGAGTGGGATTCGCCGGCCGGGAGATCCGCCGACCAGGCTGCGGCATGCCGCCCGGGTACCGGGCGTCCGGTCTGACGCAGACGGTTCAGGATGCGGTAGCGCATGATGCTGTAGATCCAGGCGCGGGCCGGAGCGGCATCGGGGTCATAGCTTCCCGCATTCTTCCAGATCAGCACGAATGCATCGTGCACGATATTGGCCGCATCGGTTTGATCGGCCAGCATCCTCCCGGCGAGCGCCAGCATGCGCGCCGCTTCCTGGTTGTACAGGTTGCGCAATGCAGCTTGATTGCCCCTTGCACAAGCGGTCAGCGCCGCTTCATAGTCGAAATTAGGATCAGGCATTGAATCTCCATGATTTGCGGGAGCGCGCCTATTGTATTAGTTACTATATGTCCTTGGCTTCACGGCCCTGATTTTTTCGAGACGATTTTGAAAGCATGAGATACCGCGCAACCGGGCCGGCCCCCACTGACCGCAATGATTTGCAAACGATACGTTCGTTGTTGCCTTATCTTTGGCAATTTCGAGGTCGGGTGGCGCTTGCCATGGTCTGCCTGATCCTGGCCAAGGTCGCCAGTGTCATGCTGCCTTTGTATCTCAAGGACATCGTCGATAAGCTGGGCGTCCCGGAGTCGCTGCTGGTCCTGCCGGTCGCCGCCTTGCTGGGTTATGGCCTGGCGCGACTGTCCACCAGTGTGTTCGGTGAGTTGCGGGACGCCTTGTTCGCCAGAGTGACGCAAGGCGCGATACGGCGGATCGCCACGCGCCTGTTCGGGCATCTTTTCGGCTTGTCCATGCGTTTTCACCTGCAACGCCAGACGGGGGGGCTGAGCCGGGATATCGAACGCGGCACGAAAGGGATCGGCTTTCTGCTGAACTTCATGGTGTTCAACATCTTGCCGACCGTCCTGGAAATCGGCATGGTAGCCGCCATACTGCTGTGGCGCTATGACTGGCTCTTTGCCCTGGTCACGCTGGGCACGATCGGCGCCTACATCACCTTCACCCTGGTGGTCACTGAGAAGCGCATGGTCTATCGGCGCAGCATGAACGACCTGGACAGCAAGGCCAACAGCAAAGCCATCGATGCTCTGCTGAACTATGAAACCGTCAAGTATTTCGGCAATGAACGCTATGAGCTCGACCGTTACGACACCAATCTGCACAGTTGGGCCGATGCGGCGGTCAAGAATCAGGTGTCGCTGAACTTCCTGAACATGGGGCAGGGGATCATCATCACGATCGGCGTGACGCTGCTCCTGTGGCTGTCCGCGTCGGGCGTCGTCCGGCACACCATGACGATCGGCGACGTGGTGCTGGTCTCCGCTTACCTGACGCAGCTCTATGCCCCCTTGAATTTCCTGGGTTTCGTCTACCGGGAGATCAAGCACGCCCTGGCCGATATGGAGCGGATGTTCGGACTGCTGGATGAGCATGCCGAAGTGGCCGACAAGCCGGGGGCGATCGAACTCGAGACACGCCAGGCCAGGATAGATTTCGAACATGTCGAGTTTGCCTATGAACCCAACCGGCAGATTCTTTTCGATGTGAGCTTCTCCATCCCGGCCGGTGCCACCCTGGCTGTCGTGGGCTCTTCGGGCGCGGGGAAGTCCACCTTGTCGCGCTTGCTGTTCCGCTTCTATGACGTGAGCGATGGCGCGATCCGCGTCAATGGCACCGATATCCGCGACCTCAGCCAGGAGAGCCTGCGCCGCCATATCGGCATCGTCCCGCAAGACACTGTGCTGTTCAACGACACGATCTTGTACAACATTTCCTATGGCAAGCCATCGGCCACCCAGGCTGAGATCGAGCAGGCGGCCAAGGCAGCCCATATCCATGATTTCGTGATGAGCCTGCCCGACGGCTACAAGACTATGGTCGGGGAACGCGGGCTCAAGCTTTCCGGGGGCGAGAAACAGCGGGTGGCCATTGCCCGCACGCTGCTTAAAAACCCGCCCATCCTCATTCTTGACGAAGCGACCAGCGCTCTCGATACGCGGACCGAGCGGGCCATACAGGATGAACTGCTGCAGATCGCCCGCGACCGCACGACCCTGATCATCGCGCATCGCCTGTCCACCATTGTCGACGCGGATCAGATCCTCGTACTGGATCATGGGCGGGTCATCGAGCAAGGGTCGCACGCCGAACTGTTGATGGCGGGGGGGCGATACGCGCAGATGTGGATGCTGCAGCAGGCAGGGCAGGACGACGACGAGGCGGACTGACCGGGCGGCATGGCCGCAGCGCTTTGACTGCGTCGGCCGAAGGGTGATTCTTGACATTAATAGGACCAAATAGGTACCATTAATTCGTATCCACTTCTTTCGATCCCGAAACATTCCGTGTTGCGCGTCAGCAAACTCATCGATTACGGCACCCTGATCCTGACTCATATGGCCGGCGATTCCGGCCGCCATTTCAGCGCGGCCGATTTATCGGACGCTCTGGGCATAGGCCAGGCCACGGTCAGCAAAGTCCTCAAGCGCCTCGGGCAACATGACCTGGTGCGCAGCGTCCGGGGCGCGTATGGGGGCTATATCCTCAATCGGCCCGCTGATCGCATCAGCATCGCCGAGGTGGTGGACGCGCTGGACGACCAGCCTTTCGGATTGACGGAGTGCAGCGCCACGCCTGGTGCGTGTTCGTACGAGCCGGGTTGTCATATCCGCGCAAACTGGATGCGTATCAACCAGATCGTGCGGCGCACGCTCGAGGACGTCAGCATCGCCGACCTGGCCAGGCCAGTGTCCGGCGTGATTCAGCTCAAGGACCCATCCAATGAAGACAGCGACCGACAAGATCGACGCATTTCTTGATCGCGAATATTCCGCGGGGTTCGTGACCCCGATCGAATCCGACACCTTCCCGAAAGGCCTGTCCGAGGACATCGTGCGGCAGTTGTCGGCCAAGAAGGGCGAGCCCGAGTTCATGCTGGAATGGCGGCTGGCCGCCTACCGGCGCTGGCTGACGATGACGCCGCCGCAATGGGCGCATGTCCGCTTTCCGCCTGTTGATTTCCAGGACATCAGCTATTATTCGGCGCCGACACGCAAAAAGGACGGGCCCAAATCGCTCGACGAGGTCGACCCCGAACTGCTGCGCACCTATGAAAAGCTCGGCGTGCCCCTGCATGAACGGGCTCGCCTGGCGGGCGTGGCCGTCGACGCAGTGTTCGATTCTGTGTCGGTCGCGACCACCTTCCGCAAGCAATTGGCCGAGGCGGGTGTGATCTTCTGTTCGTTTTCCGAGGCGGTCAAAGAGTACCCCGACATCGTACGCAAGTATCTGGGCACGGTCGTGCCTCCGGGCGACAACTTCTACGCAGCCTTGAATTCAGCCGTCTTTTCCGACGGGTCGTTCGTCTATATCCCCAAGGGGGTGCGATGCCCCATGGAACTGTCCACGTATTTCCGCATCAATGCACAGAATACCGGCCAGTTCGAACGCACGCTCATCATTGCCGACGAAGGCGCGAGCGTCAGCTATCTGGAAGGCTGCACGGCCCCCATGCGCGACGAGAATCAACTGCATGCCGCTGTCGTCGAACTCATCGCCCTGGATGATGCCCGAATCAAGTATTCGACGGTCCAGAACTGGTATCCGGGCGACAAGGACGGCAAAGGGGGCATCTATAACTTTGTCACCAAACGCGGGGATTGCCGTGGTCCGCGGTCAAGAATCTCCTGGACTCAGGTCGAAACGGGGTCGGCCATCACATGGAAGTACCCCAGCGTGGTGCTGCGAGGCGATGATTCGATCGGCGAGTTCTATTCCGTGGCGCTGACCAATCACCATCAGCAGGCCGATACCGGCAGCAAGATGATACACATGGGACGCAACACGCGAAGCACCATCATTTCCAAGGGCATTTCTGCAGGGCAGGGCAGCAATGTGTTCCGTGGGCTGGTGCGCATGACGCCGCAGGCCGACGGCGCGCGGAACTTCACGCAGTGCGATTCGCTGCTGATCGGCGGGCGCTGCGCCGCACATACTTTCCCGACCATCGAGGTCCAGAATCCGACCGCGCATGTCGAGCATGAAGCCACGACGTCGCGCATCGGCGAAGACCAGCTGTTCTACGCCATGCAACGGGGCTTGTCCGCGGAAGATGCGGTGTCGATGATCGTCAACGGATTTTGCAAGGAAGTCTTCAAGGAGCTGCCCATGGAGTTTGCCGTCGAGGCGCAGAAACTGCTGGGCGTGAGTCTTGAAGGCAGCGTGGGCTGAGTCAAAAAGGGGAACTACATGCTTGATATTCGTGATTTGCGTGCTTCGATCAACGGCAAGTCCATTCTGCGCGGCTTGAACCTGTCGGTTGCGTCGGGCGAAGTGCACGCCATCATGGGGCCCAACGGCTCGGGCAAAAGCACCCTGTCGCAAGTGCTGGCAGGGCGTGAGGAATTCCACGTGGATGGCGGGGAAGTCCGCTGGGATGGGCGGGATCTGCTGTCCATGTCCATCGAGGAGCGCGCCCGCGAAGGCCTGTTCCTGGCTTTCCAGTATCCCGTCGAGATCCCCGGCGTGTCCAATGCCTATTTCCTCAAGGCGGCCGTCAATGCGGTCCGCCGCCATCGCGGCTTGCCCGAGCTGGACGCCATGGACTTCCTGTCCCGCGTCAAGGCCGAGATGAAGGCTGTCGGCATGCGGGAAGAGTTCCTTTATCGCTCTGTGAATGAGGGGTTTTCGGGCGGCGAGAAAAAGCGCAACGAGATCCTGCAGATGTCGCTGCTGGAGCCGCGCCTGGCCATCCTGGACGAGACCGACTCGGGCCTGGATATCGATGCGTTGCGTGTCGTGGCCGATGGCGTGAACCGCCTGCGCTCTCCCGAGCGTTCCCTCATCGTGATTACACATTATCAGCGCCTGCTCGAGTACATCGTGCCGGATCGTGTGCATGTGCTTTCGGCGGGGCGCATCGTGCGCTCGGGCGGTCGGGAGCTTGCGCTCGAACTCGAAGAACGTGGCTACGGCTGGTTGTCCGAGGCTGGCGGGCAAGCCGGCAAAGGGGCTGCGGCATGACGGCATCGGCATCTTTCATCGAGGCGTTCCAGGCGCATGGCGCGTCCTTGGCCGGCTCGGACGTCCCATGGCTTCAGTCCCGGCGCCGCCGTGCCCTGGACCGCTTTGCGGCTCAGGGTTGGCCGACCCCCAAGATCGATGCCTGGCGTCATACATCCCTGGCCTACCTCGAGCAACAGTCGTTTTCTCTGGGCGGGTCCGGGCGATCCGTCACTGTCGAGGCCGCCGCGATACGCGATGCGTACGACGGTTACTGGCTGACCTTCGTCGATGGCCGTCATGTGCCGGCGCTGTCCAATCTGGAAGGGCTGCCGCAAGGTGTGCGCCTCGAGCCCTTGGCGCGCGTGCTGGGCCAACGCAGCGGCGAGCTTGAGTCGCGCTATGGCAGCGACAGCGACGGCGCCACGACGGCGGCGCTCAACCTGGCATTGGCCGACGATGGCCTTTGCCTGGTGATCGGGGCCAATGTCGACGTCGATCGTCCCATCCATGTGCTCTTCATGTCCGCCTCGCCGGGTTCGGCCAGCTTTGTCCGCAACTTCGTCGTGCTTGAGTCCGGCGCCAGCGCAACGCTGGTGGAGCATTATGCGGGCGCCGGGGCCGGTGTATCGCTGTCCAGCAGTGTATTGAGAATCGACATGGGGGCCGGCGCCCGGCTGGAGCATCTGCGCCTGCAGCGCGAGGCGCCGGAGGCCTTTCACTTGGCGGCGATCGATGTCGAGCAGCAGCGCGGCTCCCGCTATGTGTCGCATTCGATCTCCCTGGGCGCGCGCATGGCGCGTCACGACATCGCAACGCGATTCAGCGGCGAGCACTGTGAGGCCCTCCTGAACGGCCTCTATTGCGCCGATGGCCAACGGCACGTCGATCATCACACCAGCATCGATCACGCCCAGCCCAACGGCACCAGCCGTGAGTATTACCGGGGTATTCTTGCAGACACGTCTCACGGCGTGTTTGCGGGGCGTATTCACGTTGCGCCCGGCGCCGACGGTACAGACGCCGTGCAACGTTCGGACAGCCTTCTGCTGTCGCGCATCGCACGTTCGGATGCGCGCCCTGAACTGGAAATCTACGCGGATGCCGTCAAGTGCGCACATGGCGCCACCGTCGGCCAACTGGATGAGGACAGTCTCTTCTACCTTCGGTCCCGCGGCGTGGGCGAGTTGCAGGCACGGGGTATCCTGATCGATGCCTTTGCGTCACAGGCTATCGATCGCATCAAGGATGCCGTCTTGCGCAACGGCGTGCGGCGAGCGCTACGGCAGGTCATGCCGGCCGGCGCGCAGTTCCTCGAGGAGGAACGGGCATGAATGCAGCCGTTCCATCTCCCCATGCGCGCGGCATCCTGGGACGCCGCGATGACTTCCCCATTCTGAAGCGGTCCGTTCACGGCCAGCCGCTGGTCTATCTGGACAATGGGGCGACGACCCAGAAGCCAAGCTGCGTCATAGAGGCCGAACGCCGCTTCTATCTGGAATCCAATGCCAACATCCACCGTGGTGTGCACTGGCTTTCACAACAGGCCACCGAGCTGTACGAAAAAGGCCGGGAAACCGTGCGCGCGTTGATCAATGCCCGAGACGCCCGCGAAATCGTTTTCACGCGGGGGACGACCGAGGCCATCAACCTGGTCGCCTGGAGCTGGGCCCGCAACCATGTGAAGGCGGGCGATGTCATTGTCGTCACCGGCATGGAACATCACTCCAACATCGTCCCCTGGCAACTTGTCTGTGCATCGACAGGGGCGGTGCTGAAAGCGGTCCGTGTTCTGGATGACGGGTCGCTGGATCTGGAGCATTATCGCCAGACCCTTGACGAGGGCAGGGTGCGCTGTGTTGCGATAGCCCATGTCTCCAACGCATTGGGCACCGTCAACCCGGTGGCCGAGCTGACACGTCTTGCCCACGATGCCGGCTCGGTCGTGCTGGTGGATGGAGCGCAGGCGGTCGCCCACCAGGCCGTGGATGTGCAGGCCATCGGTTGCGATTTCTACGCTTTCTCTGGCCACAAGCTTTACGGTCCCACGGGCATCGGAGCGCTCTTCGGCCGGCTGGATCTGCTTGACTCGATGCCCCCCTGGCAAGGAGGCGGCGACATGATACGCACGGTCAGTTTCGAGCGGACGACGTACGCGGATGTGCCGCAGCGTTTTGAAGCCGGTACTCCCAACATTGCCGGTGTGATCGGGCTTGCTGCGGCCATCGACTACGTGCGTGGAGTCGGTCTGGATGACATCGCCGCCCATGAACATGAGCTCCTGCAGTATGGCGCGAGAGCCCTTCACGACATAAAGGGGCTCAGGATGATTGGAACCGCGCCTGAAAAGGCCGGCATCCTCTCCTTCGTCATCCAGGGCATGCATCCTCATGATCTTGGCACCATACTGGACATGCACGGGGTCGCCATACGGGCTGGGCATCATTGCGCCATGCCGCTCATGACACGCTTCGGCATACCCGGCACGGCCCGCGCTTCGCTGGCGCTGTACAACACGCGGGAGGATATCGACACACTGGTTTCAGGCATACGGGAGGCCTGCAAAATGTTCAGGCTGGAGCACTGATCATGGCGGACATGCGACAGGATCTTCGCGAGCTTTATCAGGAAGTGATCTTCGATCACAATCGGCATCCACGCAATTTCCACGCCCTCGAGCACGCCAGTCACGCGGCCGACGGCTACAACCCTTTGTGCGGCGACCAGCTTACCGTTTACCTGCGCGTCGAGGACGGCATCGTGCGGGAAGCCAGCTTCGTCGGACACGGTTGTGCGATTTCCACCGCGTCAGCCTCGCTCATGACCGAAGCGGTCAAGGGTTTGCCCGTCGACGAGGTCGAGGCGCTTTTCCAGGACATGCATGCCATGTTGACCACCTCGCACCCGGAAGGGCGCGACTTCGGGAAGCTGGAGGTCCTGGCGGGCGTCCGGGAGTTTCCGGCCCGGGTCAAGTGCGCTTCGCTGGCGTGGCACACACTGCACAATGCGCTGGCCGGTACCGGCGATACGGCAAAGACGGAATAGCCCAAGGAGCGGTCCATGTATGGCAACAGACGTCATGAAGTGGTGGTGAACCGGGATTGCCCGGCGGTCAGCGTGCCGTTCGGGGCGCCTGTCACCATAGAGAAAGGGTGCACGGCCCAGATCACGCAGCAATTGGGCGGCAGCTACACTGTTTACGTTCAGGGCAACCTGTATCGGGTCGAAGGCAAGGATGCCGATGCGCTTGGGCTGGAGCCTTCCGACGCCGGAGAACTGCCCATCCTGGAAGGCCCAGTCACGCAGGAAACCATACGCGACATGGCCTGGCAGTTGCTCTCGACATGCTACGACCCCGAGATTCCGGTGGATATCGTCAACCTTGGGCTGGTCTATCGCTGCGATGTCCTGGCGATAGGCCAGGATCAGTTCCGGATCGAGGTCGACATGACCCTTACCGCTCCGGGGTGCGGAATGGGCACGATGATCGCGGATGAGGCTCAGAGCAAGCTGAAGTCCATCCCCGGCGTTGCCGAGGTGGAGGTCAACCTGGTGTGGGACCCGCCGTGGGGGCGCGACATGATGAGCGAACGCGCCCGGCTCGAGCTGGGCATGATGTAGGGCTTGTTCAGTCCAGGGCGTGCTCGGGAATCCCGCCGATGGACTTCCAGCCCAGTTTGGCGCCGCGGGATACCGCGGCATAGACCGCCGCGTTCCGGTTGTGCACATTGAGGCGCTGATAGAGCGTCTCCGTGTGTGCCTTGGCCGTTGCGACAGAAATGTTGAGATGGCGTCCCACCATCTTCATGGGGTATCCACGAGCCAACAGAACAAGCACCTCGTATTGCCGCGGCGTCAGCCCCAGCATTTCGGATTCCTCGACCGCCACTCGGGCGTGATCCGGGCCCTGCGGCGCTTCGTTC
>Ga0182743_1001288_pt1 | contig 24903 bp, 19 predicted proteins | sample eDN3rd30CKraftOP_FD_128522 | JGI IMG/M metagenome (GOLD analysis project Ga0182743, IMG submission 128522) | Enriched Organic Plus compost microbial communities from Emeryville, California, USA - eDNA 3rd pass 30_C Kraft OP (version 2) (version 2) ... | reverse complement strand
GGTCGCATAGTGGATGGCCCGGTCGGCTTCGGCAGGCCCGGCCTGGGTGAAGTGCCAGGCGAGGGTCGGCAGGTCCCGGTCCCGCTGGTGGCCGTACCGGCTCTGGTTGCGCTGCTCGATGGCCTCGCCGATCCGGCGGTGGATGGCGGCGCGCCGGGTCAAGCTGAGGCTTTCCGCGAGGGTGCCGCGCACGAGCGCGTGCACGAACGAGTAGCGGCCCGGCACCGAGCTCGACTCGTCGATCAGCCCCGCGCCGACGGCCGCGTCGAGCAGCTCGATGATCCGGTCCTCGTCCTCGTTGGTGGTCCGCTGCAGGATGGCGAGGTCGAAGTCCCGCCCGATCAGGGTGGCCCGGGCCAGGAGCTCCGGGCCACCCTCCGGGAGTCGGGCCACGCGCTGGGCGATGACCTCGCGGATCTCGGGTGGCACCGCGTCCGGCCGCGTGTCGCCGGATTCCTCGAGGTTCCGCACCAGCTGCTCGACGAAGAACGGATTGCCGCCGGACTGGTCGTGGATCACCGGCGCGAGGCTGTCGTCGAGGCGGCCCTTGATCAGCTTCCTGACGTCCGCTTCGTCGAGCGTCTCGACCTGGATCCTGGTGGTGGGCAGGCGGCGCTGGAGGTTCGTGAGGGTCTCGGGCAGCTGGCTGTCCGCGGGCAGCTCCGTGTCGCGGTAGAGGACGAGCGCGAGGATGCCGGAGGGCGGGTCGTCCCCGGCGAGGCTGGCCAGCAGGCGCAGGGTGGACGGATCCGCCCAGTGGAGGTCGTCGAGCACGATCAGCATCGGCTGCCGGGCGGAGTAGCGGCCGATCATCCGGAAGACGGCGCCGAAGAGGGCCTGGCGTTCCGACTCCAGGTCCGAGGTCGGTCCCGGCGCCGGCAGGTCCATCCGCCGGTTCAGCTCGGGAAGGAGGCGGGCCAGGGTCGGGCCGTCGCCGCCGACGATCTCGGCCGGGTCGATGTCGCCGACCTGCCGCACCGCCGACCGCAGCAGACCGGACCAGATGCTGAACGGTCGCACCTCGTCGGGTTCGGCGCGGCCGTAGAGCGTGATGATGTCGTCCCGGCTGGCGGCGAGCTCCGCCGCGAGGCGGGTCTTGCCGACGCCACCCTCGCCCGCCAGCAGCGCGATCCGGAGCTCGCCGGCAACCGCCAGGTCGAGCTCCGCCTGGAGCTTCTCCATGATCGCGTCGCGTCCCACGAGGTCGCGCTCGCGGATGCGGGGGTCTATCTCGGTGCCCATCTTCGTGGGGCTGGGCGCGGGCTTCGGCTTCCGGGGGGGTGCGGGTGACGGTTCCTTCTCGTTCTCGTGGGCGTTCAGCAGCCGCTCGTGGATGGCGTTCAGCTCGGCCGACGGAAACGTGCCAAGTTCGTCGCGAAGGAGGATGCGGAGGTCCTCGTAGGCGCGCAGGGCCTCGGCCACGTTCCCCTGGGCCTCCAGTGCCTCGATGAGGGCGATCCGGGCCGATTCCCGGAAGGGCGACGCCTCGACGGCGTTCCGGGCCGCCTTCTCGGCCCTGGCCCGCTCGGGCGGTCCGAGCCGGGCACCGATCCGGGCCACGGTCTCCAGCGACCTGAGGCGGAGTTCCTCGAAATGGGCCCGCTGTTCCTCGATCCAGCGGGCCTCGAGGCCGGGCAGCAGGCCACCCTCGAAGATCCGTTCGGCCTCGAGCGCGTCTCTCCAGGCCGCGTCGAGGCGGTCGGCGTCCGCGTCGGAGCCCGCCTCCTGGGCGCGGGTCAGCTTGTCCTGGGCGACCTCGCAGTCGATGGAGGCGTCCTCCCCGAGGTTCAACTGGAGTTCGGCCCGGCCCACGAGCCGGTTCCTTCCGAGCGCCTTGCGCAGCCGGGAGAGGGGAGGGGCGAGCAGCGCCTCGCCGCCGCTCGGCAGGCCCTCGTCCGCCCACAGCGCCTCGACCAGTTCGTCACGTCGCACCGGCCGGTGCCTGTTCAGGACGAGATAGGCGAAGATGAGCCGTCCCTGCCGGCCCGGAAGCTTTCCTTCGAGGTGTTCCCCGTCCCAGGACACGGTGAGCCTGCCGCATACCGTTATCTCGGGATTTGCCACCGGCGCAAACTACCCGATGGGCGGCCGCGGTGCGCGAATCCTGCTCAGGGAAGGTGACGCCTGAGAATCGCCTGCATGTCGAGCCTGCGGGCGACCTCCTCGCCGTCGTGCCGCAACTTCATCCGGCGGTCCTTGCCGTCCGGGTCGCCCATCGCCTCGAAGCAGGAGGCCAGCGCGAGCCGGGTCCGGGCCAGGTAGGGGACCGCGTCCATCGCCTCGCAGGTGACCAGGGCACGTTCGAGGGCGGTGGCGGCCTCTCGGTGGTTCCCCTTCAGCAGGTGAAGTTCGCCGAGGTGCATGTCGACCGGGCCCAGCGTGGAGCCGATGCGAGCGATCATGATCCACTCGCCGCTGTAGGGGGAGAGCAGTTCGATCAGCTTGTCCGCGCCGCTCGGGTCTCCGAGCTCGCCCGCGAGCAGGTTGCCGACCGCACAGAAGGGAAGCAGCGTGTTGTTCACTTCCTTGGTCTCGTCGAGGCCGTCGTAGCCCGTTTCGGCGAGCATCTCCCGGACTTCGTCCTTCTGGCCGGCCTGCGCCTTGGCCAGCATCAGGCCGAGGCGCCAGGTCGGCCACATCTCCCACCCCTTGGCCCCGGCCTCGAAGAGTTCCAGGCGGCCGAGATGTTCGGCGAGGGCTCCCTGCTGCGCCCGGACCATGAACCGGAGCGCATCCTCGACGAGCAGCGCGGCGCCGCGGGGCATCGACTCCTGTTCCATCTCCCGCACGAGTTCCTCGCCGTCCTTCCAGTCCCCGGTGAGGAACCACGAGCAGGCCCGCATCGCCTTCGAGATCATCCGGATCTGGGGAAGGGTTTCGCTCATCGCGTAGTGGCGGCTGCGGTCGGCCTCGGCCTCCGCGCCGCGGCCCAGGTTGAGGAGCGAGAGCGAACGCGAAACGAGCGCCTGGCCGATCAGCTCGTGGTCGTCGAGCTCCTCGGCCAGCTCGAGCATGCGTTCGGACGCGGGGAGCCGGGTTGCCAGCTGCGGCGGCTCCCAGCGGCGGTAGGCGGTGGCCTGGATCACCCCGAACTCCTGCTCGGGCGCGTCGAACCGTTCGATCATCGTGAGGGCGCGGTCGGCGAGCTCCCGCGCCTCGGCGGCCTTGCCGCTCCCGTAGTAGAGGCCGTGGCCGAACATCGCCATCAGCTCCGCCTTGAGGGGGCTGTCGACCGGCGGCAGGCTCTCGAGGGCCTGGCGCATCAGCGTCAGCTGCTCGGCCATGTCCGTGTCGAAGGCGTCCCAGCCGCCCCAGCGGCTGCCGATGGCGGCCTCCGCGGCGAGCTCGGGGAACCCGGACTCCCGCGCCGCCTTCGCCGCGGCGAGGAACGTGTCGCCCGCGTCCTGCAGCGCGCCGTTCTTCCACTTCGCCTTCGCCTGGGCGAGCAGGAGCCGGGCCAGCAGTCCCTGGTCGACCGGCTCGTCGGACCGGGCGGCCCTGATCGCCTCCTCGTAGAACTCGACGGCCTCGTCGTACGCCAGCCGGGCCTCCGCCTGTTCGGCGGCCTGGGTGGCCCAATGGACCGCGCGGTCGACCTCAGCCGGACCAGCCTGGGCGAAGTGCCACGCCTTCTCACCGACCCGTCGTTCCGGGCGCGCGGCGGTCTGCCGTTCGATCGCCTCGCCGATCTCGCGGTGTACCAGCGCCCGGCGGGTCAGGCTCAGCTCGTCTTCGAGCGTGCTGCGGAGCAAGGCGTGGACGAACGAGTAGCGGCCCGGCACGGTCGGGGATTCGTCCAGCATCCCGGCGGCGACGGCGGCGTCGAGCAGGTCGATCACCGTGTCCTCGTCGAGGCTCGTCGTGGCCATGAGGATCTGCAAGTCGAAGTCGCGGCCGATCAACGCGGCCCGGCGGAGCAGGTCCGGACCGCCCTCGGGCAGGTTGTTCACGCGCTGGGAGATGATCTGCCGCACCTCGGCGGGGGCATCGTCGGGGTCGCTCATGCCCGTCTCCTCGAGGTGGCGCACAAGCTGTTCGATCAGGAACGGGTTGCCGCCGGTCTGGTCGTGGAGGGCGGTGGCGATGACCCCGTCGAGCCGGCCGCCGACCAGTTCCCCGACCTCGTCGGGATCGAGCGGTTCGACCTCCAGCTTGAGGGTGGGCAGACGCCGCTGCAGGTTGGTCAGTGTCTCCGGGAGCAGGCTATCCTCGGGCAGCTCGGTGTCGCGATAGATGCCGAGGGCCAGTACGCCGCCGGGCGGGTTGTCGCCGGCCAGGCTCGCGAGGAGCATCAGGGTCGAGCGGTCGGCCCAGTGGAGGTCGTCGAGCACGATCAGCATCGGCTGCCGGGCGGTGAGCCGGCCGATCATCCGCATCACCGCACCGAACAACGCCCTCCGTTCCGATTCGAGGTCGCCGGCCGGCCCGGGAGCGGGCAGTTCGAGGCTCCGCACGAGTTCGGGCAGGATGCGGGCCAGGGTGGGGCCGTCCCCGCCGACGATCTCGGCGGGTGAGATGTCGCCCATCTGCCTCATGGCCGAGCGGAGCAGGCCGGACCAGATCCGGAACGGGCGGATCTCGTCCGGTTCCGAGCGGCCGTACAGGACGGTCACGTCGTCGCGGCCCGCCGCGAGTTCGGCCGCGATCCGCGTCTTGCCGATCCCGCCCTCGCCGGCGAGCAGGGCGATCCGGAGGTCGCCTTCGACCGCGAGGTCGAGCTCCCGGTTGAGTTGATCGAGTACTTCCTCGCGGCCGACCAGGCCGATCTCGTCGATCCTCGGATCGATCAGGCGGCTCATCGCCCGGGGAGTCGCCACCCTTGCCGGGGCGCCGGTGGCGGCGGCCGGCGGTTCCGGCCGCGCCGTTTCCTCCCCGGTCCGGTCCTTCTCGCCCTCGTGGGCGTTCAGGAGGCGTTCGTGGATCGCGGCCAGTTCGGGTGCGGGAAAGGTCCCGAGCTCGTCGCGGAGGAGGACCCGGAATTCCTCGTAGGCGCGGAGTGCCTCGGCGATGTTGCCCTGCGCCTCGATCACCTCGATCAGGGCGGTGCGGGCCGATTCGCGGAAGGGGGCGGCGTCGACCGCCATGCGAGCCGCGCGCTCGCCACGGGCGCGCTCCGCCTCGCCCAGCCTGCTCCCGGACCTGGCGATCAGCTCGAGCGCCTGCAGGCGCAGGTCCTCGAGTTCGTTGCGGTACTCGTCGATCCAGCCCGCCTCGAGACCCGGCAACAGCCCGCCGGAAAGGATCCCTTCGGCCTCGACCGCCTCGTCGAAGGCCTCCCGGTGTCCGCCCTCGTCGACCAGGGTCCGGGCCTTTTCGATCGCTCGCTGGGCTGCCTCCCAGTCGATCCAGGTGTCGTCGCCGAGGCTCAGCCCGAGCTCCGAGCGTCCCTCCAGCCGCCCGGGTCCCAGGGCCTTGCGGAGGCGCGAGAGCGGTGGGGCGAGCAGCGATTCACCACCGCTGGGGAGTCCTTCGTCGGCCCACAACGCCTCCACGAGCTCGTCCCGCCTGACGGGACGACTGCGGTTGAGGGCCAGGTACGCGAAGAGCAGCCGTCCCTGCCTCCCGGGGAGCGTCTCCCCGATCTCCTCCCCGTCCCAGGTGACGGAAAGCCTCCCGCAGAGGGTGATGCGGGGGTTTGTCATCGCAATGTGCCTGTCATTTCGCCGCAACCCGGGGGCAATGTGCCCCGGGAATTCTGCCAGCCATGTCAAAGACTTCCCTCATAGACATCGTTCCCGCGGCGGCCCGCATGGCGCCGGAAACTCCCGAAGAGGTCGCTTCCGCACTGGCCGAGGCCCGCGATTCCGGTCGCAGGGTGGTCGTGTTCGCGACCGGTCACGGGATCCCGCCGATCGGCGACACCTCGGACCGGATCCTGCTCGACATGGCCGCCTTCGACACGGTCGACATCGACCCCGAGGCCCGAATCGCCCGGATCGGTGGCGCCGTCCAGTGGCGCGAGCTCCTGGACGCCGCCGGCGAGCACGGACTCACCGCCCCGTTCGGTTCGGCCGCGTCGGTCGGTGTGACCGGCTACATGATGGGCGGGGGCATCGGCTTCATGTCCCGTCACCTCGGCCTCGGTTGCAGCGCGATACGTGCCGCGGAGCTGGTCACGCCCGACGGCGCCATCCGTCGGATCGACGCCGGCTCCGACCCCGACCTGTTCTGGGCGCTCCGGGGCGGCGGCGGAGGATTCGGCGTGATCACCACCCTCGAGATCGCCCTCACTCCCGTCACACGGATGGCCGGCGGCGTCCTCGCCTGGGGCATCCAGGACGCAGAGCGCGTGCTCGAGGCCTGGTCCGCCTGGACCGGGACGGTGCCGGAAGACGTGACGAGCGCGATCCGTCTGGCCCACCTCCCGGAGGGCTCCTCCCTGGCCGCGCTGGTGGTCACGGCGCCACGTTCCGCGGCCCAGCTGACCGAGATCCTGGAACCGCTGACGGCCCTCCAGCCGATGTTGAACACGGTGCGCGATACCGACCCCGCCGCGTTCATGGCCGAGTACACCGACCCGGAGATCGACCCGGAGGAGCCGCCGCACTTCTACGAGCACGTGCTCATGGACCGGCTCCCCTCCGAGGCGTGCCAGCTCGTGGCCGAGTTCGCGCAGCCGGACACCGGTTGCGGCGCGATGATGGTCGAGGTCCGTCACCTGGGCGGGGCCCTCGGGCGTCCCGCGGCCGGCGGCGGCGCGATGGACCGGATCGACGGCGAGTTCTCGCTCTTCGTACTCGGTACCCCCGAGGCCGGTGAGACCATGGCCCACGCCGTCGACGTGCTCTCCGACTTCGGCCGGGGCCGCACCTACTTCAACTTCATGCGCAGGCGCACCGGCCGGAAGACGGCCTACACGCCGGAGGCGATCGAGCGGCTGGCCGACCTCTACGAGGCCATGGACCCGAACGGGCTGATCGATCACCCCCACCCGATCTCCCGCACCGCCAGCGTCGCCGGCGGGACCGCCGAGGGTCCGTCCCTCGCCACCCTCCCCGGCTGACAGATCCCCCGAGGCAGTGCCTGCGGGGCCGTTCCGGAACGACTGTCCGGAACGGCCCCGTCGTCCTTCCCGGCGGCCGCCGGGGCGGTTCGTGTTTGATAGTTGGCCGTGTCCCTCCGGCCGACAATCGACCTCCTGCTCGAAGACGAGCAGGTCACCCTGCTCTCGGGCGCGGTCCGCGAGGCCGTCACCTCACCCGGGGCCGGGCCCGTGCGCACCCAGGTATCGGCCACCCTCAGGCCGGCCCTGATCGCGGCCCTCCTGGAGGACGACCGGGGCCTCGAGGACCGGCCCGCGCTGATCGTCACCCCCGACGACCGCTCGGCCCGCGAGATGGCCGCCGCACTCTACGCCTACCTCGGTGAGCGCCCCGTCCGCTCCTATCCGTCCCGTGGGACCGGCTACGCCTCCCAGGTATCGCCACCACCCCATCTGACGGGACTCCGGATCGACGCGCTGGACTCCTTCGCGCGCGAGGAGGACAGCCCCTCGATCGTGGTCGCCAGCGCGATCGCCCTGGCCGAGTCGGTGCCCGACGCCTCGCTCCGCCCGGCCGGGTTCCGGCTCTCGGTCGGTGAGGAGCACGACCCCGCGCAGATCGCGGCGGATCTCGTCGCGGCCGGATACGAACGCGTCGATCAGGTGGTCGAGCGGGGGCAGTTCGCGGTGCGGGGAGGGATCCTCGACGTGTTCTCGGCGACCGAGGAGCGGGCGACCCGGATCGATTTCTTCGGTGACGAGATCGAGTCGATGCGGTGGTTCTCCACGTTCACCCAGCGCTCCCTCGGGCAGGCCGAGTCGATCGAGCTCGCGCCCGCGGCCGAACTCGACGTCGACCATCGCGAGCTCGCCGAGCTGGCGATCGCCGAGGCCCGGGAGAACGAGACGGACGTGGACATCACCGAGGCCCTGCCGCTCGACCATTTCAGGGCTCCGCTCGAGCTGATCCCGGAGTCGGCCGCCGTGATCCTCACGGCCGACGAGGAGATCGAACCGGCGCTGAAGGACCACTGGGAGGACGTCACGACGGCGATGCACGCCGACGACGCGCGCCACCTCTACGAGGACGTCGCCGGGCCCCTGAACGAGCGCGCGGCCCTGATCCTGACCCGGCCCGGGGAGGGGGAGGACGCGATGCGGGCGATGACCGCCGAAACCCCCGCCCGGAACCTCAAGGAGGCGGAGGCAGAGCTCCGCAAGCTCGTCGAGGCCGGCTACCGGACGGTCGTCGCCTTCGACTCGCGGGGCGAGGCGGAGCGGGCCAGGTACGGCTTCGACCGGCTCGAGACCAGGATCGTCGACGCGGGCAAGATCTCCGCCGAACCGGGGGTCAGCCTGGTCGAGGCCAGGCTGACGGAGGGGTTCGTCTCGCCCCGGACGAAGGTCGCCGTGTTGCCGTTCCGGCGCCTGCTCAACCGTCGCCGGCGCGCCGACGAGCGTGCCCCCGAGGCGGTCCGGGGCCGGCTCACCTTCTCGGAGCTCCGGGTCGGCGACTACGTGGTCCACGAGGACCACGGCGTGGCCCGGTTTGCCGGCTTCGAGACCCGCGAGGTCGGGGGCATCACCCGGGACTACCTCTACCTCGAGTACAAGGGCGAGGACCGGGTCTACGTTCCCACGGACCAGTTCGCGAAGCTGTCGCGCTACTCGGGCGGGGCCGGTTCTCCGACCCTCTCCGCGCTGGGCGGCAAGAAGTGGCTGAACATGAAGGCCCGGGCGCGCGGCGCCGCGTCCGAGATCGCGGGAGAGCTGGTCAACCTGTACGCGGAGCGCAAGACCCGCAAGGGACATGCCTTCAGCCCGGACTCCGAGTGGCAGATGGAACTCGAGGCCAACTTCCCGTATCGCGAGACCGCGGACCAGATCGAGGCGATCGAGGCGGTCAAGGCCGACATGGAGTCCGAGCAGCCGATGGACCGCCTGGTCTGCGGCGACGTCGGCTACGGCAAGACCGAGGTGGCGATCCGCGCGGCGGTGAAGGCGGCCTCGGACGGCAAGCAGGTGATGATCCTGGCCCCGACCACGATCCTCGCCCAACAGCATCTCGGCACCTTCCGCGAACGGCTCGCGGACCTTCCGTTCCGGGTCGACGGCGTGAGCCGGCTCCGCAAGCCGGCCGAGGTCAAGCAGGTGATCGCCGAATGGGGGGAGGGCAAGGTCGACGTCCTGATCGGCACCCACCGGCTCCTCTCGCGCGACGTCCGCGCGAAGGACCTCGGCCTGATCGTGGTCGACGAGGAGCAGCGCTTCGGTGTCAAGCAGAAGGAGCTCCTCCGCCAGATGAAGCTCAAGGTGGACGTGCTGTCCATGTCGGCCACCCCGATCCCGCGGACCCTGCAGATGTCGATGTCCGGCCTGCGTGACATCTCGGTCATCGAGACCCCGCCCGAGGGCAGGCGGCCGGTCCGTACCTATGTCGGGCCGTGGGACGAGCAGCTCGTGGAACGGGCGATCCGGCGCGAGATCGACCGCAAGGGCCAGGTCTTCTTCCTCCACAACCGCGTCGAGACGCTGGACGACGCGGCCGAGAAGCTGCGGGCGCTGGTGCCCGGGGTCCGGATCCAGGTCGCGCACGGCCAGATGGAGGACTCGGAACTCGAGGCCGCGATGCTGAACTTCCTCCGCGGCGACGCGGACGTGCTCGTGGCGACCACGATCATCGAGTCCGGCATCGACATCCCCGCCGCCAACACGCTCATCGTCGACCGCGCGGACCATCTCGGCCTCGCGCAGGCGTACCAGATCAGGGGCCGCGTCGGACGGTCCCGCGAGCGGGCCTTCGCCTACCTGCTCTATCCCTCGGAGGAGGCGCTGACCCAGGAAGCGTCGACCCGGTTGGCGACGCTCGCGGACCACACCGAGCTGGGTTCGGGCTTCCGGATCGCGATGCGGGACCTCGACATCCGCGGGGCCGGCAACCTGCTCGGCGACGAGCAGTCCGGCCACGTTGCCGCCGTCGGCTTCGAGCTGTACTGCCAGCTGATCGACGAGGCGGTGGCCGAGCTCCAGGGTCGCGACGAGGCGGCCCAGGAGCCGGAACCGGTCCGGTTCGACATCGGGATCGACGCCTACCTGCCGGCGAGCTACGTCCCGTTCGAGGCGGCGAAGATCGACATCCACCGCCGGATCGCCGCTGCCCGCCGCCCGGGCGAGCTGAGGCAGATCGTGGACGAGATGATCGACCGGTTCGGACCCGTGCCGGTCGAAGTGGAGAACCTGGTCAAGCTCCAGCAGGCCCGGATCGATCTCGGCGCCGTCGGGGCCGAGCAGGTCCAGTTCCGCGGCGGCAAACTGACCGTGACCGGCATCGAACTCGATTCGGAGGGGTCGGCCAGGGTCCGCGAAGCGGTGCCCGGGGCCATCTACGAATGGCGTTCGCACGAACTCTCGGTTCGGGTGGAGAACGATCCCGCGAAACGGCTCGCAGCCGTGTCCGAACTGGGCCGCGTGCTCGCCGATATGGATATGCTCCGCAATCCGGAGTCTTAGCTGCTAGCCATACTTTGACCGCTAGCCACACATGACCTTTTGAGGAGGAGTCACTGCATGAGCGGGGCACGCAAATTCGGGTTGATCGTTTTCGGGGCCATCCTGGTCGTTCTGTTCGCGGGCATCGCGATCGCTCAGGGCCTCGGTAATCCGAACGTTCCCAGCGGTGACATCGCCTACGTCGAAGACGTCCCGGACGGCCTCGGCAACATCACGAAGGAGCGGTACGACCGCGCCTTCGAGCAGACCTGGAAGCGGGGCGGCCTGCAGTCCGCCCCGAAGGAGGGCGACGCCCAGTACGACCAGGTCAAGGAGGCCGCCATCAACGACCTGCTCGACCAGGCCTGGCTGACCGGTGAGGCCGCCGAGCTCGGCGTGAAGGCCACGGACCGTGAAATCCAGAGCGAGCTCGCGACCATCAAGAAGGACCAGTTCCCGAGCCCGAAGGCCTTCAAGGACTTCCTGAAGGAGAGCGGCTTCACGATGGAGGAGGTCCGCGACCGGGTCAGGCTCCAGGTGCTAAGCCGCAAGATCCAGGACCAGATCACGAACTCGATCAAGGAGGTCCCGGACGAGGACATCGAGAACTTCTACGAGTCCTCGAAGGAGAGCTTCACGACCCCCGAGACGCGTGACATCCGCCTGATCGTCACCGACAAGAAGGCCGACGCCGAGAAGGCGCTCAAGGCGCTCGGCGACGATCCGACCGACGAGGAGTTCGCCAAGGTCGCCAAGAAGTTCTCGGTCCACGCGAGCAAGACCGAGGGAGGCGAGTCGGTCGCCACCGAAGGCGCGTTCCCGGACCCGGCCGGTGCCGCGATCATGAGCGGCGCCACCGGCACCCTCGAGGGTCCGATCGAGGCCGGCGAACAGTTCTACATCTTCAAGATCAACAAGATCAACCCGAAGGAGACCAAGTCGCTCGACGAGGTCCGCGGGCAGATCACCCAGCAGCTGCTGCCGTCCCTCCAGCAGGCCGCGATGACCAGGTTCGTCTCGAACTACAACGCCAAGTGGACCTCGCGCACGTTCTGCGACGAGGACTACCTGGTCGAGCGTTGCGACAACTACGAGGGTGACGGCCGGCTCGAATCCGCCGACCCCAAGTGCTACGAGGCGGGTGCCGGCAAGGATCCGAAGCTGAGCTGCCCGGCCCCGATCGCCCTGCCGAAGCCGATGGCCCCGGGCGGCAACGCGTCGGCGAGCGCCGTGCTCGGCCAGAACCAGAACCTGCCGCAGCGCCCGATCCTGCCGAGCGACGCCAACCCGGACGCGGCGGCGGGTGCCGCCGGCCAGGGCATCGACCTGGGCCAGATGACCGGCGCCGCGGGTCAGTAGGCGGAAATGAAAACCGGCGAGCTGGCCGGAGCGCTCGAACGGCTCGACCGGATCACGCGGGAACTCCGCGAGAAATGCCCGTGGGATCGCGAGCAGGACGCGCGCTCGATCGTGCCCCACACGGTCGAGGAGGCCTACGAGCTCGCCGAGGCCGCCCGGGAGGGCGACGACGCCGCGATGCGCGACGAGCTGGGCGACGTCCTGTTCCAGGTGGTCTTCCTCTCGCTGCTCCTGGAGGAGCGGGGGGAGGGCGACCTGGCCTCGATCGCGAGCCAGCTCACCGACAAGCTGATCCGCCGTCACCCGCACGTCTACCCGCCCGAGGAGGGCGAGGGGACCGGCGAAATCGAAACGGCTGACGACGTGCGCCGGCAGTGGGACGAGATCAAGCGTGACGTCGAGGGCCGCAAGTCGGAGAAGGACTGGAGGAAGCCCGCCCTGCCGGCGCTGATCTACGCCAACAAGGTCCAGTGGAAGCTCGACCCGGAAGAGCGGCCGGCGAACGCGGGCGCCGCCAACCCCGACCTCGAGTCCGACGAGGCGGAGGTCGGGAAGATCCTCTGGGAGGCGGTGGCGGAGGCCCGCCGGCGCGGCGTCGACCCCGAGCTGGCCCTCCGGGCGGAAGCCGAGCGTCACGCAAAGGGGCTTCAAAAGTAAACTGGACGGCCAAATGAGCACCATCGAAGCCGTCCACGCACGCCAGATCCTCGACTCCCGGGGCAACCCCACGATCGAGGTCGAAGTCACCGTCGAGACCGATCACGTCGGTCGCGCCATGGTTCCGTCGGGAGCCTCCACCGGCGAGTTCGAAGCCGTCGAACTCCGCGACGGCGGCGACGCGTATCTCGGCAAGGGCGTGACCCGGGCCGTCGCGAACGTGAACGGCGAGATCCGTGAGGCCCTGCTCGGCTTCGACGTGACCGATCAGGCCGGTCTGGACAAGAAGATGATCGAGCTCGACGGCACCGAAAACAAGGGGCGCCTCGGCGCCAACGCGATCCTCGGTGTGTCGCTGGCCGCCGCCCACGCCGCCGCGGCCATGGAGAAGCGTCCCCTCTACAGCTACCTCGGAGACCTGTACGGCGAGTCGGACCCGTCGCTCCTGCCGGTGCCCATGATGAACGTCCTGAACGGCGGCGCACACGCGGACAACTCGGTCGATTTCCAGGAGTTCATGGTGATGCCCGCCGGCGCGTCCAGCTTCTCGGACTGCCTCCGGATCGGCACCGAGGTCTTCCACTCCCTGAAGAAGATCCTCGCGGGCCACGGCCTCGCCACCGCGGTCGGCGACGAGGGTGGCTTCGCCCCGAACCTCTCCTCCAACGAGGCGGCGCTCGAGATGCTGATCGAGGGCATCGAGGCCGCCGGTTACAAGCCCGGCGAGGACGTATTCATCGCGCTCGACCCGGCCACCAGCGAGATCTACTCGGACGGCGTCTACCGCCTCGAGCACGAGGACCGCGACCTCACGGCCGAGGAGATGGCCGCCTACTGGCAGAGCGCCGCGGAGCGTTTCCCGATCGTCTCGATCGAGGATGGCATGGACGAGGAGGACTGGGACGGCTGGAAGCTGCTCACCGAGAAGCTCGGCGGTTCGGTCCAGCTGGTCGGTGACGACCTCTTCGTGACCAACCCCTCGCGCCTCAAGCGGGGCATCGACCTCGGCGTCGGCAACTCGATCCTGGTGAAGGTCAACCAGATCGGCACGCTCAGCGAGACCCTCGAGGCGATCCGCATGGCTTCCGACGCCGGTTACACGGCCGTGATCTCGCACCGTTCGGGCGAGACCGAGGACACCACGATCGCCGATCTCGCCGTCGCGACCGGGGCCGGGCAGATCAAGACCGGCGCTCCCTCGCGCTCGGATCGAGTGGCCAAGTACAACCGTCTCCTGAAGATCGAAGAGGAGCTGGGTGCTTCCGCCCGTTTCGGCGGCACCTCGGTCCTGAAGCGGGGTAGTTGAAGGAAATGACCGTCCGGCCTAGAAGGGTCGGACGTGTCAGCGCGCGCACATACATACGGCGGTTCACGCAGGCCGCCACGGCGTCGGCCTGCCCCGAGGCGGGACGCAGGCAGGCCGGGCGCGGGGCGGATCCAGTGGGATCGTTTCGGCCGGGTGGTGCTCGTCCTCGTGGTCGGGCTGCTGCTCGTCGCGACCATCAAGCCCGCCTGGCACCTGTTCGAGACGTATCGCCTGGCCGGGCAGACGAAGGTCAGGCTGCACGAGGCCCAGGCGGAGAACGAGATCCTGGAGCGGCGGGTCAAGCGCGCCCGCAGCGAGGCCACCCTGCGGCGGGAGGCCCGCCGGCAGGGCATGATCATGCCGGGCGAACAGGCCTGGGTCGTGAACGGCATCAAGTGAGGCCGGGGGCCGGGGGCCTCTGATGAGTTTCGGCGAGTTCCTCGTCGGCGTGGTCCAGGTCGTGCTGGTCGCGGGCCTCGCCGGTTTCGTCGCCTGGCGCCTCAGGGCGCGGTTCCTGCCCGGCTGGAGCGGCCCGCCGGCCCGTCTCGTCGAGGCGGTCGCCGGCACCGGCCTCCTGGTCGTCTCCTCCGAGCTCCTCGGTCTCTTCGGGCTGCTTCGAGCCGTCCCGCTGATCATCCTCCTGGCCGTGGTCGCGGCGGGAGTCTGGCTGCGGCTTCTGCCCCGGACGCCTCGTCCCGTCGATTCCGTGCCGCCTTCCTTCTCCCTCGGGACCGGCGCCCAGCTGGTCGCCTTCACCGTCATCTTCGCGGTGGTCGCCCAGTGGGGTGCCTTCACCTCCTACAACCTGGACCACGGAATCACCAACTTCGACTCCGTCTGGTACCACCTCCCGTTCGCCGCGGAGATGGCCCAGACCGGTTCGGTCACGAACTTCTTCCACACCGAGACCGTTTTCGTCAACTGGTTCTACCCGCAGAACTCGGAGCTCATCCACGCGATCGGGATGGTCCTGACCGGCCGCGACTTCCTCTCGGTCTTCATGAACCTCGGGTGGCTGGCGCTCGGCCTGCTTGCCGGCTGGTGCGTCGGCCGGCCCTACGCCCGCCCCCACCTCACGATGCTCGGCGTAGCCGTGCTGATGGGGACCCACACCCTGGTGGTGCGGGAGCCGGGCACGGCCAAGAACGACATCATGGCCGCCGCCCTGGTGCTCTCGGCCGTGGCGATAATGCTGAACCGTTCGTCCTCGGGCCGCGAACCGAAGGGGAGGGTCAGCCCCGACTGGGCGATGGCGGCGGGAGGCCTCGCGATCGGCCTCGCCGCGGGAACCAAGGTGACCGCCCTGGCTCCGGCCGTCCTGGTCACCTGCGCGGTGGTCTACGCGGCCATGCCCGGCACTCGGCTCCGGTCGTTCGGGGTGTGGGCCGGCTCGGCCCTGATCGGGGGAGGGTGGTGGTACTTCCGCAACCTGATCGCGACTGGCAACCCGGTTCCGCAGGTCACCTCGATCGGTCCGATCGAGCTGCCGGGACCGGGGCGGATACAGGTGGGTCGCCCCGACTTCTCGGTCGCCCACTATCTCTTCGACGGTGAGATCTGGCGGGAGTACTTCGTGCCGGGCCTGAACCAGGGGTTCGGCCACGTGTGGCCGGTGATCCTGGTCGCGGTCGTGGCCGGTCTGATCCTGATCATGCTGACCGGCCCGGGACGCCTGACGCGGGTACATGGCGCCGTCGCCCTGCTCGCGATCGGGGCGTACCTGGTGACCCCCCTCGGCGCCGCCGGCCCGGAGGGTGACCCGACCGGCTTCGCGATCAACCTGCGATTCCTGGTCCCGGCCCTCGGCCTCGGCATCGTGATCGTTCCGCTCTCGCGCTGGTTCGACGGCGGCTGGCCCCCGGTCGCCCTTGGCGTGCTCCTCGTGGGCCTCTTCATCGGTACCAGCGCGAGCGATCCCGTCATCTCCGCGCCGGGGCGCCGCTTCGGCTTCGCCCTGGCCCTCCTCCTGGTTGCCTTGCCGCTCGTGGCCTGGCTCGCCCGGGAGCGTCTCTCGCGTCGGGTCGGGATTCCCGCCCTGGCGGCCGCCCTCGGCCTCGCCGCGTTGGTGTTCGTCCTGTTCGCCTGGCCGCTCCAGAAGAGCTACTTCGACAACCGCTACAAGCATTTCGAGCAGGGGACCGGCCTCGAGTCCGCCTACCGGTGGGCGAACGGGATCTCGGACGCGAGGATCGCGCTCGCCGGGTCGACGGCCGGGTTCAAGCAGTTCGGCTTTCGGGGCCCCGACCTGACGAACGAGATCGTGTACATCGGCCGCGAGGCCCCCAAGGGCGGCTTCGACGCGATCGGAACCTGCGAGGAATTCGCCGAGGCCGTCAACGAGACCGCTCCCGACTACCTCGTCACTAGCCCCTTCCTGAACTTCAACGGCGACGAGCCGATCGCCTCTCCCGAGGCCGACTGGATCTCCGGCGACCCGGCGGTGAGCCGCGAGGTGGAGCCGGCCGGGACCGGAGACGGGGTCGGTCCGGTGACGGTCTGGAGGGTCGAGGGACAGCTCGATCCGTCGCTCTGCGAGCGCCTGGATCCGAGCCGGGACTACATCCCCGGCCTGGCCGACGACGCGTAGAGAGGCCGTTTCCTCGCCTTGTCGTAGCGGACGATCGACCGGTCGAGGCGGCGACGCAGGCTCCTCACCCGGTGGCGCTTCCAGCCCCGCCGCTTCGCCACTCGCCATCTGCGCTCCAGCCTCCTGGCCTGGCGAAGTAGGCCGTCGACCCGCTTCATGTGGGCGACGTAGCGCTTCAGTCGCGGCCGGCGGCGGTCGATCCCGGCCCCGGCCCGATGGCACTTCACCGGCCTGGAGGCGCGGTCGACCGTCACACCCCGGACGCTCCGGAACTCCCAGCTGTACGAATCCGGGCCGAGCCGGAAGAAGGTGGCGCCCAGCCGGCGTTCCGCCACCTCGGCGTTCCGGGCCGGCGGATCGCCGTCACTGGCGATCGGGAAGGTGGAAGCGCCCCCGGTCCCGGTGATGAACTGCCTGATGCCGGTGGGATCCGGACGTCCCTGCGGATCCATCGGCCGGAAGCGCTGGTAGAAGTGCTGATGCCCGGTGACGACCACGTCGACCCGGAACCGGTAGAGGAGCTCCCAGGCGTTGACCAGGAGCGATCGGTCTCCGGTCCGTCCCGCGGGAATCCCCGCGGAGAACCGGGGGTGGTGGAAATACGCCATCAGGCACTTCGGGCCGTCGGACTTGTGGTTGGCCTTCAGGTCGCGGACAAGCCAGCGCATCTGCGGCCCGCTCAGGGTGCAGTCGACCCGGCCGCAGTTGGAGTTGAGGTTGATCATGTGCCAGTTGCCGGCATTCCAGCTGGACCAGCCCCGGTCGCGATCCCCGATCTTCCAGCGCGGAGTCCGGCGCGACTGCCAGAAATCGAAGTAACCGCTCGGCTTCGAACTGCCGTCGGGCTGGAGCGTGTAGTCGTGGTTGCCGATGGTGGGCATGATCCGCCCTCCGAGCCTGCCCCACGCCAGGTCGAAGTCCTCGTAGGCCGACGTCCTGGAGGGTTGCCACTGGATCAGGTCGCCCAGTGCCAGCACGATGCCGGGCTGGGCGGAGAGGATGAGGTCTGCCACCCGCTGTCCCTGGCAGCGCATGTCCGAGGGCGGAACCTCGATCCGCTCGACCTCACCGTGGTGCGCCGACGTCATCTCCTTCGGGCAGGAGATGTCGCCTGCGGCGGCGACCAGGAACGAGCGTTCCGAGCCGGTTGCGGCACCCGGCGCCGCCAGGACCAACAAGGTCAGGACCAGGGCCGGGATGGTGGCCGTGGTGGTGCGGGGAGAGGGGGACACCTTCCCTTGGAACAGGACCCCCGGGCGAGGGTTGCGGTCCGGCGGTGGCCCGGGGCTGCCATCATCCTGACCGTGGGTTACTCACTGGAGAACGCGTTGTTCAACTGGGAGGCGGGAATCGACCGCCTGCGGGAGCTGGAGCGCTCGGGAGCGCTCCGGGGGGACGAGGTCACGGTGCCCGTGCGTGAGGAGCTCCGCCGCCGCTTGGGGGCTACCTTCACCGCCTCGGACCTGGCCGACCTCTACGGGCAGGGAACGGACTGGGCGCTGATGCTCCCGGGCGTGGATCCCGGCATGTCCGACGTCCAGGACCTGATCGATGCGGCCTTCTGGCTGCACCTGCAGTCCGCCGGCGATTACGCCGGCGGAAGGGTGATCATCGACCTCGAAGCCTGATCAGTCGTCGGACGGCTCGTCGCCGGTCCGGCGAATCACGATCTGGTCGGCCTCGACCACGACGGTGACGTCGCGCTTGCCGGCCCAGTAGTCCTTGTAGACGGGCATGTCCTGGACGGCGGGGTCGAGCCAGAGGCCGTACCCCTCTTCGCCGTGGTCGAAGGTGCCCTCGAGCCGATTGTTCGAGCCCCGGCCGCGACGGCCGCGACGGCCGCGACGGCGACGGCGCGGACGGCCCTCGGCCTCGCTGCCGTCTGTCTCGGTGTCTTCGTCTTCGGAATCGGAGTCTTCGTCGTCCGCCTCCGCGGCCTTCCTGGCTTCGGCTTCGGCCTCGGCCTTCGCGCGGGCGGCCTCCTCCTCGGCCGCGGCGGCCTCGATCTCGGCTTCTATCTCGTCGCGGAGATCGATCTCGGCCGCGGTATCGGCGTCATCGTCTGGCGAGAGGTCATGCTGCTTGCGGAACTCGCGGAGCTCGGAGGCGCTGACTTCAAGCTGGTGGGCGATCCAGGCGTCGGTGCGGCCCTGGCGGACCCAGGCCCTGATCTGATTCAGTTGGGGACGTAGTGATCGACGTGACATAGAGGTCCCCGAGTGTATTGGACGCGCTTCCGCAGGAGCACCCCGGGTTAGGGTCCGCCCGGACCGGGCACCTTTGTCTTTCGAGTACGGGTCCGGGACGAGGAAAACCTGCGACGCCGCGAATACCTATTATTGGGTACTGCAACGCCCATAAGTCGAATGGAGTCTGATGCTGGTACTGACCCGCAAGAAAGAGCAGAGCATCATCATCGGTGACAACGTCGAGATCATGGTTCTCGGTGTTTCCGGTGACAAGGTGCGTCTGGGCATCACCGCTCCTCGCGAAGTCGACGTTTTCCGCAAGGAAGTCATTGACGAGCGGGGGGCACAGGTCGAGGCCGAAAGCGCCTGACCGAAGCGAGGAAGCCCGGGGGCCGTGGGGAGCCTCCGGCATCCAGCTTCGACGATCGATGCAAGCGCGCCCCGCGCGGTCGGTTACCTCTAGCCCATCACGAGCAGTAGCGCCTCGAACATGGCGAGGGTCACCACGACCACCGTCACGGTGAGGCACACGGCCAGGACGCTGAAGCGGACCTTGCCCTGCTGCTGGCTGCGCGCGACCCTGCGGTTGCGGGAGCGGGCCACAGCCCTGTTGCGAAGCTGCTCCCGACGGCGCTGCTCGAGAAGCTTCTGCTGTTCGAAGGCAGCTTCGAACTGATTTACGCTTTGACGCATCTTCATAGTGGGTCGGCCTGCGGGGAACCGGGGTTCCGTGAACAGACCGTCCGGGCACCGTAGCAAATGATCTCTCGATCTCAAGTCTCGCTCACAATTCAGTGACCGGAATCACAGGAGTCCGTTCGCCCCGTCGTCGGGTTCAGCAGGCGGACCAGAGGCCGCGTCCCGCCGCCCGCGCCTGTTCCTCCAGGCGTTCGAACTCGTCGGCCCGGCTCGTATTCGGTGGAACCTCGAGAGTCGTCGCGTAGCCCCGCCTGAGCAACTCCTCCTGGATCATCTGCCCTCCCGCGTACACGTAGGCGAGCAGTCGCCCGTACCGGTCCCGCCGCTCGCGGTCGAAGACCAGGGTCACGTTCGGTCCGCCGGAACGCAGAAGGCTCTCGTTGAACCGTTTTGCCTCCTCGCCGAAGCACTCCACCGGCGAATCGGGTTTCACCGACTCCGGCGTGTCGACGCCGATGTACCTGACGTACTCGGAGTCCCCCTCGAAGTAGACCTTGGCCGTGTCCCCGTCGACGACACGGTCCACTCGCACGGTCACCCGCTCCCCGGAGGGGGCCGGCGAATCGTCGCCCGAACCGCTCAGCTCATAAATGAGGGCGACCGCGAGAACCGCGATCGCCCCCATCAAGGCACGTCTGAAACTGCGAGGCACCGAGTGCTACGGGGTGCGCTTCACGTTGGCGAGCAGGGTCGCCTTGATCTTCTCGATGATCTCGAGGGCCTCGTTCCACTCGCGCTGCCACACGTTGCGACCGAAGATCACGCCGGAGCCGCCCGCGTCCATCACGGACTTGGTGTGCCCGAGGACCGTCTCGTCGTCGGTCTTGGAGCCACCCGAGAGCACGACCAGCGAACGACCGGCCGACTCGACGCACTGGCGCATGGCCTCTTCCGCCGTGACCTCCAGCTCGTTGTACGGGGGCTGGGTGTCCTTGTCCTTCTCCGGGTTGATCTTGGGGTAGTTCAGCTTGACGACGTCGGCGCCCATCTCCATGGCGAGACGAGCCGCGTAATCGATCGCGTAGAAGGAGTTCGCGCCGCCCTTGGCGTCGATCGCCTCGCCGCGCGGGTAGGACCAGACGACGAGCGGCATGCCGTAACGGTCGCAGTCCTGGCGGACCTGGCGGAGCTGCGCGAGGTCCTCGTCCTGGCGGGGCGAGCCGACGTAGAGCGTGTAACCGACGGCGTCGGCGCCGAGCCGGACCGCGTCCTCCACGGTCGAGTTGCAGGCCGAGAAGGCGTGGGCGGAGGAGGGGATGTCGGTCTTGCCGTTCACCTTGAGGATCAGCGGCACTTCACCGGCGTAGTCCGGGTAGTACTTCTCCGCCATGCCGATCTGGCAGGCGAGGGCCGAGTAGCCGGCCTCGGCGGCCAGCTTGAACTGGTACTCGGGATCCTTGGAGGCCGGGTTGGGGAAGAAGTCCCGCGGCCCGTGCTCGATGCCCTGGTCGATCGGCAGGAGCATCAGGGTCCCGTTGCCCGGACCGAACTCGTAAAGAAGGCGGTGAAGCCGGGCGCGCTTGCCGGGGGGCAGCGTCGCGAGCAATGACTTCTGTTCGGTCAGGGTGTTGGCTTCCATCGCTTCTCGGTCCTCCTCGGGGGGATTGGCACAAGTCTTTGACCGGCAGTATGTCAATGGCGGAGCGGAGAAGGCGGCTATCCTCGATGCACGCGATGAGTGAGACCGAGCTCAGGGTCGTCTGCAAGTCATGCGGCGCCGAAGTCAGCCCCTACGTAACCGAGTGTCCGTACTGCGGCGCGCGGGTGCGGAAGCGCGCACCGGACCTGGAGCGCGGAGGGGACGGCGCCCTGGAGCCCAAGCAGTCGCGCCGCGAGAAGCGGCGCGAGCAGAAGGCGCAGCGCCGGGCCGGGAGAACACCGGGGACCCGCTCGCTCGGGGAGCGGCCGTGGGCCTGCCTGCTGCTCATCCTGATCCCGGCGGTAGCGATGCTGGTCCGGATCGCGACCGGCTCCGGGCTGGACACGTTCGGAGGTGTCGTCGTGCCCGTCGAGAACGAGTGGTGGCGGGTCGTCACCGCCCCGTTCGCGTACGTGAGCGTCGGTTACCTGTTCGCCGTGGGCCTCGCGATCGCCCTGTTCGGGCCCGGTCTGGAACGTCGCTTCGGCACGGTCGCCACGTTCCTGCTCCTGGTCGCGTGCGGCGCCCTCGGGACGCTCGCCGCGGCCGCGATCGCCGACCAGCGGGACGCGTTCACGATCATCGCCGGCGGCAACGGCATCGCGCTCGGCGCCGTTGCGGCCTGGTTCATGCTCAACCGTGCCCGCCTCCGGGAGGGCGGTGACCGGGCCGACCTGGTCGGCGTCCTGATCGCGGCGGCGGTGATCCTGCTGCTGCCGGTCGTGGTTCCCTCCGCCGACTTCTGGAGCGGCCTGGCCGGGGGTTTGGTCGGGCTCGTCGCCGGCGCCACCGCCGGCCGCTTCTCCGGCTCCCGCGCCTGAATCCCGGCGTTGGCTAGGCTTGCCCGGTGCCCGAGGAGCCCATCTCAGATGAGGAACTCGCCGCTGCAGTCGAGCGTCTGAGCGATCCCGACCGCTTCCGCGAAGCCGAGGAGGTCGTGTCCAGGGTGGCACCCGGCCTGTCCGCGGTGCTCGTCACGGCGCTCGGTGAGGGAGGCTGGTTCGGTGAATCCCACCAGTCGGAAACCTTGAAGGCCGCGACCATCCCCGACGAGGAACGCCGACTCACCGCGATCCGCGCCCTCCTTTCGGAGGAGACCCAGATGGGGATGATGGTCGGGGTGGCCGTTGGCTGGGCCCTCCGGGAAGAACTAGGCAAAGCGGGCAGCGGCGACGCCGGCCCGGAACGAGACAACGAGGAGAGCTGACATGGACATCCGCTACCACGGCCATTCGTGCTTCGAGCTGAGCGAGGGCGACATCACGCTGATCGTCGATCCGTTCCTGGCCCCCAACAACCCCCGGGCCGACGCGACCGCCGACGACATCGAGGCCACCCATCTCGCCCTCACCCACGGGCACGCCGACCACGTCGCCGACGCGGTGGCGATCGCCTCCCGCGACGGCGTCGAATCGGTCGCGATGGTCGAGGTGGCCAACTGGCTCGAGATGCAGGGGGCAAAGAGCGTCGCCGACCCGAACCTCGGCGGCACCGTCCGCTTCGACGGCCTCTCGATCAAGCTGGTCCAGGCGTTCCACACCAACACGCTGCCTGGCTCCGAGGAGCGTCCCTTCAGCGCCGAGCTCGGCACCCCGATCGGCATGCCGGCCGGCCTCGTCATCGAGATGGGCGGCCTGACCATCTACGACGCCGGCGACACGTGCCTCTTCGGGGACATGGAACTGATCGGCAAGCGCCACGGGGTGGACGTCGCCCTGCTGCCGATCGGCGGCCATTACACGATGGACCGGGAGGACGCCGTGTACGCCGCCGAGCTGATCGGCGCGAAGCGGGTCATCCCGATCCACTACGACACCTTCCCGCCGATCGAGACCGACGCCAAGGCGTTCGCCGAAGACTGCGCCGCCAAGGGAATCGAGGCGCTGGTTCTGGATCCGGGCCAGAAGGTCACCCTCTGATCCCGGCGAGAGATTCAACGAGAAGGGCCGCCCGGGGGCGGCCCTTCTCCGTTCACGAGGTCCTTTTGCGATTACTTGCCGATGACGGCCGGGGCGCTCTGAGGCGAGCTCGGTGACGTCGGAGCCGGGGCCGGGGTCGACGGAACCACCGGGGTGGACGAGTCCGTGACCACCGGGCCGCTCGGAGCCGTGCCCGGCGACTGCGGCGCCGTGCCCGGGGAGACCGGAGCCTCGGCCGGAGCGGTGGACGGCGCCTCCGGGATGATCTCGTCCGGCGGGAGGGTGGTTCGACCCTCCAGGCCGTCCCCGTCCTCGGTAGCGGCCGGGGTGGGCGGAGCCACCGGCTCGGCCGGCTTGGTGGTGGCGGGCGGCGTCGCCGGAACGACCGGCTCGGCGGGCGGCTCGGTCGCGGCGGGTTCGGCCGGCTCGGTCACCGGCGGAACCGCGGCGGCCTTGTCCAGCTCGGGCTCCTCGTCGGGCCGGGCCGGGACCGCGGCCGGCGACTTCGCCGGGTCGCTCGAAGCGATCGTCTTGGTCGAGTTCGCGGCGCTCTCGCTGGCCGGGCTGGTCGAGACCTTGTCCTTGACCTCGACCGCCCCGGCGGTGATCACGGCCGCGGTGACGACGCCGGCCAGGGCCTTGGCACCGACGGCGCTGGTGACGGCACCGATGCCCGAGGCGGCGGCCCCGGCACTCGCGCCGGCCGCCCCGGCGGCCCCGGCACTCGCGCCGGCCGCCCCGACGGCGCTGGTGCCCGCGGCACCGGCACCGGTGCCGGCGGCAGAGCCACCGAGGCCGAGCTTGGCGGCGATCGCTGCCTTCAGGGCGACGATCGGGCCGATCGGCATCAGGGCGGCGAGCGCTTTGTTGTCGTTTCGAAGTTGCTTGCGGAACGCTGCGCAGTCCTCGCAGTCGCGCACGTGGCGGCGGACCGGGCCGGACGCCTTGGTCAGGCCCTCGGCGGCCTCCGCCAGCTCGACTCGGACCTCACCGCAGGTGAGCATGCGGGCCTGGCTCGCTTCGGCGAGCGAGATGCGGGCGCGGACCAGCAGGGACTTGACCGACGGGACGGTGGTGTCCATCGCCTCGGCGATCTCCTCGTAGGAGAGGGCATCGATCTCGCGGAGGAGCAGCGCGGCGCGCTGGGTCTCCGGCAGCTTGGTCACGTCCTGCAGGAGCTGACGGAACTCCTCCCGGTTGTGGACCTTCTCGGCGGTCGACGCCGCGTCCACCATCGGGACCATGTCCATCGACTCCTGCGCGACGGCCTTCGGCTTGCGCAGGTGATTCAGAGAGCGGTTACGGGCGATCCGGTAGAGCCACGGGCGCAGGTTGATCTCCCGGTTGTCGGCCATCATCGCCTTGTAGGCGTTGACGAAGACTTCCTGGAGGACGTCTTCCGCGTCCTCGGTGGAACCGATCATCTGTCGGCAGAAGCCGAGCAGCCGGGCCTGGTACCGGTCGACGATGGTGTCGAATGCTCCGGCGTTGCCGGCCCGGACCATCGCCACCAGCTTCTCGTCGCCCTGAAGCTTCAGCAGAGGCGACTTCCTGGCGAGTAGGCCACGTCGTGCCGCGTGATTGAGTGCTGATGCTTCCAAGGGACTCCTTCAGACTGGGAACCTTGCGGTTCGGGTTTCCTCCTGTGCTTACGGGAAACACCGTACCCAGACAAATGTAGCGGTCCCTAAAGGGGAATATTCGCTTTTCTAAAGATCGGTCGGAGCCCACCGCGGAGCCGCGGTCTAGGCTAGTGGGGCCCGGATGGCGGAACGGTAGACGCCGCGGCCTTAAAAGCCGCTGTCCCTTCGGGACGTGCGGGTTCGAATCCCGCTCCGGGTACTCCCTCCCTCCGGGCTCGTCGTCCCGCGGTTGAAGGTCCTACTGCAGGTCTCGCCCCGTCGGGGGCAGGTTGCCGGCGGTGGGAATAGGCTGGCGGCTGCATCATTCGTTCAGTTCTTGTTTGACCGGAAGGGGAGTAGCGATTTGACGAAAGAGCGGCCGCATCTCGGGTGGGTCAGGTTCATCACGGCTCTGGCCGGGATCCTCACTCTGCTCGCCATCCTCTCGACCTGGG
>Ga0182743_1001284_pt1 | contig 25014 bp, 19 predicted proteins | sample eDN3rd30CKraftOP_FD_128522 | JGI IMG/M metagenome (GOLD analysis project Ga0182743, IMG submission 128522) | Enriched Organic Plus compost microbial communities from Emeryville, California, USA - eDNA 3rd pass 30_C Kraft OP (version 2) (version 2) ... | reverse complement strand
GCGAGCTCGTCGGCGAAGGCCGGCTCGAAGCTCGCCAGCCCGTCCTGGCTCATGCCGATCAGCGGCGCCGCGATCGACTGGTGCGCGCCGCCTTCGCCGGCGAGCGAGACGCCGGACGGCGTGCCGACGACCATGAAACGGGCATCCTGGTAGCAGGCGTAGTTCAGCGCATCAAGGCCTCGCGACACGAACGGGTCGTACAGCGTACCGATCGGCAGCAGCCGCTCGCCGAACAGCGAATGCGAGAGGCCCGCCGCGCCGAGAAGCAGGAACAGGTTCATCTCGGCGATGCCCAGCTCGATATGCTGGCCCTTCGGCGAAAAATCCCACTTCTGCGCGCTCGGGATGCGTTCCGCCCGGAACAGGTCGACGAGCTCCTTGCGCGCGAACAGTTGCCGCCGGTTGACCCACGGTCCGAGATTGGTCGAGACGGTCACGTCAGGCGACATCGTCACGATGCGCGCGGCAAGCTCGCTGTCGCTCTGCGCGAGCGTATCGAGCACCTTGCCGAAGGCGGCCTGGGTCGAAACGGCTTCGCCCAGCCTCGCGGGCGCCGCTTCCGTGCCGGCGGGAACCCCGATGCGCGCCGCCTCGAAGCGCCGCGTGCCCTCGGCGAAGAAGGGCACCTTGCCGAGATAGGACCGGATTTTCGTTTCGCCGGCCGCCAGCCCCTCGAACGGCTCCCATTCATGGCCCGCCCGGACCTTCATGTCGGCCTGGAAGGCCTCCATCTGCGTCGAGGTCATCAGGCCCGCATGGTTGTCCTTGTGGCCCGCGAGCGGCGTGCCCCAGCCCTTCACCGTATAGGCGATGAAGGCGGTCGGCCGGTCGTGGTCGATGCCGTTGAAGGTCTGGCTGAGGGTTTCGAGGCAATGCCCGCCGAGATTGTTCATCAGCGCCGAGAGCTCATCGTCCGAGCGCCGCTCGATCAGCGCCGAGACCTCGCCCTGGTCGCCGAGGTCGTCGAGCAGGCGCTTGCGCCATGCCTTGCCGCCCTGGAAGATCAGCGCCGAATAGAGCTGGTTCGGGCAGGCGTCGATCCAGCGCTTCAGCGCCGCCCCGCCCGGCTCCTCGAACGCCGCCCGCTGCAGGGCGCCGTACTTGATCGTCACCACGTCCCAGCCGAAGGCGCGGAACACCGTCTCGATGCGGTCGTAGAGCCCTTCGCGCACCACGCCGTCGAGGCTCTGACGGTTGTAGTCGATGATCCACCAGGTATTGCGCAGGTCGTGCTTCCAGCCTTCCTGCAGCGCCTCGTAGACATTGCCCTCGTCGAGCTCGGCGTCGCCGACCAGCGCGATCATCCGCCCTTCCGGCAGCGCGCCCCAGTTGCGGGCCTTGATGTAGTCCTGGACGATCGACGCAAACGCGGTGATGCCGACCCCGAGCCCCACCGAGCCGGTCGAGAAATCGACGTCGTCGCTGTCCTTGGTCCGGCTTGGATAGGACTGCGCGCCATGGTAGCCGCGGAAGTTCTCGAGCTTCTCGCGGCTCTGGTTGCCCATCAGGTACTGGATGGCGTGGAACACGGGCGAGGCATGCGGCTTGACCGCTACCCTGTCCTCCGGCCTGAGCACGGTGAAGTAGAGCGCCGTCATGATCGAGACCATCGAGGCCGACGAGGCCTGATGTCCGCCCACCTTGACCCCGTCCACCTTCTCGCGCCGGTTCGCCTGGTCGATCATCCAGCACGCGAGCCACAGCACCTTGCGCTCGATCTCGCGCAGCAGCGCGGCGTCCTGCTTCGCTCCGCCCATATCTTCCTCCATGCGCCCGGCGCGGCGCTTGCCGATTTTGACAGCACGCTACCGGATTTTGCACGCCATTTTGTTGCGTAGTTCACGATATGACGGTGGAAGCTTGGCAGTTTCTGCTTCAAGTTGATCGATAGGTAGTCGAAGATGCCGGCACGCAGCATATCGACGCAAGAAGCCGGCCCGATGGGCCTTGACCGGCCTATCGGCCGCGTCCGAACGGCTTGCCGAAATGCTTTTCGTAGTCGGCCTCGTCGAGCACGCCGATCAGGACCCCGGGCGATTCCCGGTTGAGACGGGCGTCGATGGCCTCGCGCGTCACGGTGATCCGGTTGTGGATCTGGCGCGACCAATCGCAAAGAGCCTCGTAGAGCCGCGCGCGCACCTCTTCGTGGTCTGGATCGCCGCCGAGATCGACGAGCTCCCCGGGATCGTTCTCGATGTCGAACAGCATGGGTCTGAAGCCCTTCGCGTAGACATACTTCCAGCGGTCGTCGCAGATCATGATGAGGTTGGCGTCCTCGATCGGAACGTCGAGCGCCAGCCGGGCGTAGCGGGTGGAATAGTCGTATTCCGAGATCGAATATTGCCGCCATGCGACCGGCCCGGTGCCGCTGTCGTGCAGGAGCGGCGAAAGGCTGCGCCCCTCGAGGATGTGCGGCAGCGGCTCGCCGCCGAAGGCTTCGAGAAAGGTCGGGGCGAGGTCCAGATATTCGACGAGCTCCCGCCGCACCTGCCCGCGCGTTGCGTCGGCTTCGCGTCGCGGATCGTAGACGATCAGCGGCACCCGCACCGAGCAGTCGTGGAAGAGGTCCTTCTCGCCCATCCAGTGGTCGCCGAGATAGTCGCCATGGTCCGAGGAGATCACGATCATCGTGTCTTCCATCAGTCCGCGCTCCTCCATGGACGCGAAGAGAGCGCCGAGCTGGTCGTCGATCTGGGTGATCAGGCCCATATAGGCGGGGATGATCGCCTCACGGATGCCGTCGGCGCAGTAGGCCCGGCAGATGCGCGAATCCTGGTAGGCCTTGAAGACCGGATGGGCGATCGCCGGGTCGCGCTCGGCCTCGCTGCGATTGACGGGAAGCAGGTCCTTTTCGCCATACATGCCGTGGTAGGGCGCCGGCACGATGTAAGGCCAGTGCGGCTTGATGTAGGAGAGATGGCACAGCCAGGGCTGTTCGCCCGCCTCTTCGATGAACTCCATCGCTCGGCGCGTCATGTAGGGCGTTTCGGAGTGCTCCTCGGGAATGCGCGCCGGCCGGTCGTTGTAGCGCATCAGCCAGCCCGATAGCAGCTCGCCGTCGTCGCTCTGCGCCGAATTGGCCCAGTCCTGCCAGGGATTCTCGCCCTCGAAACCGTGCTCGCGCAGGTAGCGGGCGTATGCGAGGTCCGGCGGGTTGAACGGTCCGTCCGGATGGATGCCGTCGTCGCGCTCGTAGGGATCGAAGCCGCATTCCGACAGGTGGACGCCGACGTCGGAGCGCGGGTCGATCCCCAGCCACTCCATCCCCTTCGTGTCGGCGACCATGTGGGTCTTGCCGACCAGGACGGGGCGGACGCCGATGCGCCTGAGATGGTCGCCCAGCGTCGGCTCGCCGACGCGAAGCGGAACGCCGTTGCCGGTGGCGCCGTGGGAGCGGCAGTACCGGCCGGTATAGGCGCTCATCCGGGACGGGCCGCAGCAGGGCGACTGCACGTAGGCGCGGTCGAAGCGCACGCCTCTCGCCGCGAGCGCGTCGATGTTCGGCGTCCTGATGCCTGGATGGCCCGCGCAGCCCAGATAATCGTAGCGGAGCTGGTCCGCCATGATCCAGAGAACGTTCATGCGGTCGCCTTTTCCTGTGATTCCCGCAGCGGATCGATTAGCAATAAAGCAGGGGCTGCCACGAACTTCGAGCCGAGAGATGGAAACTGCCACACTTGACCAGATCGACATCCGCATCCTGCGCGAGCTGCAGAACAATGCACGGCTCACCAACCAGGAGCTGAGCGAGCGGGTCGGGCTCAGCCCGTCGCCCTGCCTGCGCCGTCTGCGGAGGCTGGAAACCGAGGGCATCATCAGGGACTACACGGCGACCCTCGACGAGGAGAAGCTCGGCCTGTCGGTCGCCATCTTCATGTCGGTCAAGCTGGAGCGGCAGGTCGACTCCGCGCTCTCCACCTTTGAGGCCGAAGTACGCAAGCACCCGCAGGTCGTCGATTGCTGGCTGATGACGGGAGAGAACGACTACCTGCTGCGCATCCTCGCCCGCGACCTGAAGGAATATGAAGCGTTCCTGACCGGGGTGTTCACCAAGATTCCCGGCATCGCCTCGATCCAGTCGTCGGTTTCGCTGCGCCGGGTCAAGGCGTCCCAGCCGCGCGTCGCCTGACCGGTGGCCGCGACCGATCGCGGGCAAGGCCGCCGCCGGCCTAGCGATCTCGAAAGCAAGCTTCATCGATACGGACGATAGCCGGCGCGGCCGGCCCGCCCAATGCTGTTTTGGCGTCCGCAGCTTGCGTGCAAACGTTCAGCCGGCCCGGTGCCGGCTGATGCTAGGTTTCCTCGACGGGAGAGCCGGCATGTCGAATACGCATACGGGGAATCGGGGCAGCGCGTCTGCAACCTTGAGCGAGCTTTCGAGGCTGATGGGAACGGCCGCGAGCCATGGGCCGGGCGAGGCCGGATCGGCATCAACGCTCGACAGGATGGCCGCCATGCTCGATCGTCACGAGGTGGAGAAGGTCTATCACCGCGCGCGGCTTGCCCGCGACATGCAATGGTGGGACGAGCTGGTCGCCTGCTACCACCCCGACGCCATCCTCGATCTTTCCTGGTTCAAGGGCACCGTCGCCGACTTCGCGAAGGCGAGCGTCGGCATGGCGACGAAAATGTCCTCCTTCCACGAGGTCTTCCCTGCCGTCGTGGAGCTCGACGGCAACCGGGCGCTGAGCACCAACATGGTCGCCATCCACCTGATCGCCGAGATCGGCGGCGTCGAGGTGGACTGCGTCGGCTATTCCTTCGGGCGCCTGCGCGTGGAACGGCGCATCGGCGCGTGGCTGATCGCCGGCAGCGAGACCATCTACATCCACGACACGATGGTCCCCGTCGTGCCCGGGCGGCTGCCGGAACTCGACCTCGACCGGCTCAAGGGCTACCGCCCGTCCTACAAGTTCCTGTCCTACATGCTCGAGGCGCGCGGCCTGCAGGCGCGCCACGACCGGCCCGGCATGGATCGCCCCGACATCGTCCGGCGCGCGCTCGAACGCGACAGGGCCTGGCTGGCGGGAGGCGACGTGTAGGCGTCAGGGATACCTGAACGCTTCCGGCGTCTCGGCCAGCCCGTCGACGAAGGCGTCGACGAGGTCGACGAAGTGCTGCGGATGCTCGCGGAAGACGAAGCTGCCGCATCTCGGCACGAGATGGAACTGGCAGTGCGGCTGGCTCGCGGCCAGCGTCTCGAACAGCTTGAAGCCCCTCTCGCGCGGGGTGGGGGGATCGTCCGCACCCCAGATGTACTGGACCGGCACTGGCCAGCCGGTGGTCTTGTTCAGCGTCCACATCTCCGCCTTCAGCCGGCCGATGCTGGCGGTCAGGCGCGGGAGCGCGGCGGGGTCGGCCATGAAGTGCCGCGCCTTGGTCACGCCCGGCGCGGCAGCCGCCGCGAGGCTCGCTGCCATCAGCGCGCCGTCGATGTGCCGGTCGCAATAGGACACCCGATCATAGGCCCAGCGCTGCATCTCGTAGTCGTAGTCGCGGCCCGGCGGGTTGAGGAAGGTCAGGTCTTCGAGCGAATCGATGAGCGGCGTCGGCTCGGCGCTCGCGACGACGGTGAGCGAGGCGATCCGGCCGCCGCCCTTCGCCCCGAGCCAGAACGCGACGGCTCCGCCGAGATCATGGCCGACGACATGCGCGCCTTCGACGCCGAGCGCCGCGAGCGTGGCCAGCGCATGGCGGCCGTAGTCGTCGATCAGCGCCGGCCGGTCCGGATAGCCGGTCCTGCCGCTGCCGAGGAGGTCGATGGCGACGACGCGGTGCCTGCCCGCGAAACGGCCCGGCACGCCGCCCCAGACATGGGTGCCGCCCGCATAGGGCGTGATCCCCGGCGTTCCGCCGTGCAGGAAGACGATCGGCTGCGCGGCGGCGTCGCCGCCGTCGGCCACGCCGGTCTCGGTCCCGTCGACCGCGATGATCTTCTTTTCGGGCTCAGGCATGGGCAGGCTCCGCTTGCGCCGCCACCTTCCGGACGAAGCGCGACATCAGCTGGTTGAACCGCGCCGGATGCTCGCGATAGGGGAAATGGCCGCAATGGCCGAAGATGTTCACCTCGACGCGCTGGTGCGGGCTGACGAGGTCGTGCAGCTCGAAGGCGCCGCCGACGTCGGCCGTCTGGTCGTTGAGCCCCCAGAAGATCTGCAGCGGCCGCTGCAGCCGCCCCTCGCCCAGCCACTGCAGCGTCTCGCGCTTCAGCCGGGCGAGGTTGGGGATGAAGGTGCGAAAATAGAGCCCCTCCCCGTACATCTTGTCCATGCATTCCGGCACGCGCGGCAGCGAGGAAATCTCCATCGAACGGTCGATCCAGTCCTCGGAGACCGCGCGCGGGTCGTGGCAGTAGCCCTCATAGGTGAAGCGGGCGCTCTCGCGCGTGTAGAACGGGTGCGGCGAGCCTGCGAGCCTGATCTCGTTGGTCGAGATCAGCGGGCTGGTCGTGCCGCTCGACACCATCGTCAGCGACCGCGTCAGCTCGGGATATTCGAGCGCCAGGCGGGTCGCCGCGAAGGCGCCGCGCGAATGGCCGACGATGTGCAGGTCGCGCAGGCCCAGAGCCTTGATCAGGCCGGCCGCGTGGCTGACCACCGCCGCCATCGTGTAGTCCTCGTCGCGTTTCGGATTGCCGGTGCGCCCCTGCCCGAGCTTGTCGAGCGCGACGACCCTGAACTGCGACGACAGCGGGCCGAAGTTCAAATCCCAGGCCTGCGCGCTGCTGCCGGCGTCCGCGCCGCCGAAATGGCCGCCATAGACGAAGAAGATCGTCTCCCCGGAGCCGGCCTCGAAATAGGTCGTCTCCACGCCGTCTATGTCGATCCGGCGCGGATCCCGCATTCTGGGTGTGGAGGCCACGTTCATTCGTCCCGAACCCTTCCCGTCGTCCGCTCGCCCCGTGCCGTCACCACGAATGCCCCCGCGCCGCCGGCGGCGCCCACACACCGGCCTTTTCCAGAAGCCCGAACACGCCGGCCAACCGAGAAATCTCCTCGGGCTGCCAGATGATCGGGCGGAACAGGATGCCGGTCAGGCCGCTGTCGCGGTGGAGACTGACGATCTGCTCGGCGATCTCGGCCGGCGTCCCGGCGAACGCGGTGATCTGGTCGGCCCTGGCGCCATGCGGGTTGATCCTGGACAGGTGCTGCGCCCACACCTTCCGCGCTTCCGCGTCCTGGCTCTCCATCAGCGCACCGTACTCCTCCTGCGCGCGGCCCGGCTCTTCGCGGATGAAGAGGTCGCACAGCATGATGATGCGCGGCGGCTCCCGCCCGGCAGCCGCCGCGTTCGATTCCAGCTCCGCCGTCAACTCGCGGATGGTGCGGGCATCGTTGGGTGCGGCGAACAGGTAGTTGCAGTGCCGGGCGGCATAGATGCGGCCGCGCGCGGACGACGCAGCGCTGACCAGCAGCGGCGTCTCGGCGGGCAGCGGCCGGCGGATCCTGCCCTTGACGCGATAATGGCTGCCCGTGTGGTCGATGGAGTCGCCCGCCCACAGCAACCGGATGATCGTCGTCGCCTCCTCCGAGCGGTCGTAGCCGCCGTCATGGTCGAGGTTTTCCAGGCCGAACAGCAGCGCCTCGTGCTCGCGAAAGCCGTTGACCACGTTCCAGCCCCAGCGGCCGCCGCTCAGGAAGTCGAGATGCGCGCCCAGGCGGGCGATGAGGGTCGGGTGCAGGTAGGCCGTGTGCATCGTCGAGACGAAGCCGAGATGCCTCGTCGCCGCGAAGAGCTGCGGCGCCCACAGCACCGCGTTCGTCGACGGATCCTGGAAGCCGACGCGGCTGTTCTCCTCCGACGCCGGCGCATAGCCGTCGGCGATAAGGCCGAAGTCGAGCCCGGCCTCCTCGGCCGCGCGGGCGAGCCTGACGTGGTTGTCGATGTCGAGCACGTCGGGATTGCGACGCGCTACCTCCTCGGAGGGGATCGGCGTGCGCGAATAGGGCCAGAACAGGCCGAAGCGCATCGTGCCGTCCGGTGCCCAGCGTTTTCTCATCCCTTCGCTCCCGTCATGGCCGCTTCTCACCCGCGGCCGCCGAGGTCGAGCCCTTCCAGCTCCGCGGCCCAGCGCGCGAGGTCGCCCTTGCGGCAGAACCAGACGCCCTCATGCTCGCGGGCATAGGCGATGCAGCGCTTCAGCATGGGCAACAGGGTCGGCCGGCCGCCGAACTGCGCGTGCATGACGATCTCGACCCAGCCGGGGCGGCCCTTCAGGCCCTCGGCGTAGAGCTGGTCGAACGTGTCCTTGAAATTTTCCCACATCGGCTCGGGCGAGTTGTTGCCGAATATCCACATGAACAGGTCGTTCTGCGGCAGGTTCACCCGCGGCATCATGATCATCGGGCCGTTGTCGGTCTGCCGGCTGTAGGGGAGGTCGTCGTCGGCGACGTCGCCGTTCCAGATATAGCCCTCGGCGGCGAGCAGCGAATAGGTGTTGGCCGAGCCGGCGGAGCCGGGGCTGGTCCAGCCGACCGGGCGCACCCCGCCCGCCTCGGTGATGGCCCGCGTCACCCGGCGGATCTCCTCCCGCTCCGCCTCGGGGTCGTCGTCGGGGATGACGACGTCGTTCTCCCAGCCATGGCCGACCAGCTCGTGGCCGGCCTGGGCGACCGCCCGCACCGCCTCGGGATAGAGCTCGGCGGCGCGCCCGTTGGTGGACATCGAGCCCTTGACGCCGAGCTCGTCCAGCGTGTCGAGGATGCGCCAGATGCCGGCACGCCCGCCGTAGGCGGCAAACGAGAGCGAGAAATGGTCGACCTTGTCCGGTCGCTTCTCGAGCGTGATCTGGCTGCGGGCGCGGAAGGCCTCGAGCGCCAGGTTCACCGAGAAGGCGATGCGGGCGTTGCCGGGCAGGCGCCAGTTCTTCCTTGTGTGATCGCGATAGGACATCTTTCCCTCCGATTGGCTCAGGCCAGGCTGCCGAACTGCGGTCGCTCCGGGCGGTAGTGCGCTTCCATCGCCGGCCGGAACCGCTCCATCGTCTCGCGGTTGAGATCGGCCGGCGGCGCCTGATCGAGCTCGATCAGCGGCACGTAGCGGACGCCGGCCGTGGCCTCGGCGAAGCTCGCCTTCGTCTGTTCGAGAAGCGCGGGATGGCACAGGTAGTCGATGACGGTGCCCGCCAGCGCCTTGGCGCCCGCGAGGCCGCCTTTGTGGGCGATCGGGGTGCACAGCGCGGCACCCGCGGCCCAGTGATGGAAGGGCAGGTTGGGCACGTTGGCCGGGAACCAGACGCGCCCCATCGGCACCTTCCATGACACGTCCCCGCAATCGTTGGAGGCCATGATCTGCGCGGCGGGACCCTTGAACGGCGTGATCGCCGGCTTGAGGCCGTCCTTGCCCTTACCCGCTGCCTTCTGCAGCCGGCGGGCGAAGTCCTGCTCCGCGGCAGTCCATTCCGGCATGCCGATCTCGGCGATGTTGTCGTGGATGACCCTGGCCACCGTCCGGTCCAGCAGGACGGGCCAGACGCCCGCCCGGATGCGGGTCTCGAACGTGCAGCCCGTCATCAGGCAGGCGCCCTCGGCGCACTTGCGCGCCTGCTCGAAGAGCGGGGCGACGCTCTCGGCCGTCGGCCCGCGGAAATACCACCAGGCCGACGTCCGGGCCGGGATCACGTTCGGCTGGTCGCCGCCCGCCGTGACGACGCGGTGCATGGAAAGGCCCGGCCGCATGTGCTCGCGATGCTGGGCGAGCGCCACGTCCATCAGCACCAGCGCGTCGAGCGCATCGCGCCCGTCCCAAGGCGCGGCGGACGCATGCGCGGGCTGGCCGTGGAAGACGAAGTCGACCGACATCGCCGCGCACTGGATGAGGCCGTGCTCGGAATCGAACCTGTCCAGTATGTGCGGGTGGAGCGCCACGTCGACCTCGTCGAAATAGCCGTCGCGCACGAAATAGGGCCGGCTGACGAGTTGCTCCTCCGCCGGCGCGCCGACGATCTTGAGGCGGCCCGGCAGGCCCTCGGCGCGCATGATGCCGGCCAGCGCGATCGCCGCGGCGACCATCGCCGCCGCGTTGACGTTGTGGCCCTCGCAATGGCCCGGCGCGCCCTCGACGATCTCGGATCTCTCGGCGACGCCGGACCGCTGGGAATTGGTGGGGTTGGCGTCGTATTCGGTGTGGATGGCGATGACCGGCCGGCCGGTGCCGGTCGTGGCGACGAACCCCGTCGCGAAGCCGGACGGGTTGCGCTCGACCTCGAAACCATGCTCCGCGAGCAGCGCGCACATCAGCTCCGCCGAACGGTGTTCCTGCATGCCCAGCTCGCCGAAGCAAAAGATCGCGTCCGACAGGCGGCGGAAGGCCTCGGCGTTCGCGTCGAGATAGGCGAAGGCGCGGCGCTTGGCGCGCATGGGACGGGTCCCGCTCATCCCGCGGCCCCGCCGGCGCGATTGACGGGGGATTGCATCGCGGCCGGCAGCAGGCGGAACGCCAGCCGGTCGTCCTGCGCGACGGCGCGGTCCTCGACCTGCCGGTAGAACTCGTAGAAGGCGCCGAGGGCCGGCGCGGCCACGCCGTGCTTCGCCGCGAGCGCGAGGACGGGCGGAATCTGCGCCTCGGCCTCGGTCTTCTTCCTGTGGATCGCGATGTCGCGCCACATGCCCGAATGGGTCTTCGGGCTGCCGCGGACGAAATCGACGATGGCGGCCATGCCGGCCCGCGCCCCGGCCGCCGGCGCACCGACCCGGAAGGCCAGCATGTCCATCCCGTGGATCGGCGCGGGGTTGATGCCCTGCGCCAGCGCGGTCTCGACCGTTTCGGACACCAGTGCCCGCCACAGCGGGAACAGTTCCTCGTCGGCCCACAGACGGGCCTGCGGCGAGGTGCCCAGCGTCCCGCCATAGAGCAGCGCCATGAAGCCCAGCTTGCCCCACAGGCCGCCGGCGATGTCGGTCGAGATCTCCACCTGCGGCTCGAAATCGGCAAAGATGCCGGCAAGCTCGCGGATGCGTCGTGTCACCGTACCGTCGAGCTCGCCGATGGCGAACTTGTCGCGCATGCCGAAGCGCACCTCGCCGGGGCCGAGCATGTCGCCGGCGAAGCCGATGAGCGCGCCGATCGTGCGCGCCGGCCCGGCCTTCTCGGCGATCAGGCTCTCGCACAGGCCGTTCTGCAGCGACACGACATATCCGTCGGCCTCGAGATCGGGCAGGAGCTGGTCGCAGGCCTCGCCCGTGAACTGCGCCTTCACCGCCAGCGCGACGGCGCCCCAGCGCCCTTCGAGCTCCGCCGGCGTGACGATGTCGAGCGGCTGTGTGAACTCGGCCACCGGCCCGACGATCCGCAGCCCCTTCTCCCGCACCGCGGCGACATGGGCCGGCGAGGCGTCGACGACGGTGATGTCGTGCCCGGCGCGAGCCAGGAAGGCGGCGACCGTGCCGCCGATGGCGCCAGCGCCCCACACCAGCATTCGACCCATTCGACACCTTCCTCCGGTCCCGGCGGCCTCGGCCGCACCTGGGACCTGCTTCTCGGAGAGCGGCTAGCCGGCCCGACGGGCCTGCGGGATGTCTTCCCACTCCTCGCCCCAGGCCTGCACCAGATGCCCCGGCGACACCTCGCGGTATTCGCGCAGCGGCGGCACGTAATCGAGCGGCCTGATCGGGCTCTTGATCTCTTCGGTCATCAACGGACGGCGGCGGCGGCGCGTCGGATCGGGAATCGTCACCGCGCTCAGCAGCCGCTTGGTGTAGGGATGCTGCGGCTCGCTGAAGATCCGCGCGCGCGGGCCGATCTCGACGATCTCGCCCAGATACATCACCGCGACGCGATGGCTGACCCGCTCGACGACCGCCATGTCGTGCGAGATGAACAGGTAGGCCAGGTTCATCCGCTCCTGCAGGTCGAGCATCAGGTTGAGCACCTGCGCCTTGACCGAGACGTCGAGGGCCGACACCGCCTCGTCGGCCACGATCAGGCCCGGCTCCAGCGCCAGCGCGCGCGCGATGCACAGGCGCTGCCTCTGGCCGCCCGAGAACTCGTGCGGGTAGCGCGAGGCCATGTCCGGCTCCAGCCCGACCTGCTCCAGCAGCGTCGCGACACGCTCGCGGATCTCCGAGCGGCCGATGATGCCGTGCACGACCAGCGGCTCGCCGATCGTCATGCCGACCTTCATCCGCGGATCGAGGCTAGCGAAGGGATCCTGGAAGATCATCTGCATGCGCCGGCGCAGCGGCCGCATGGCGCGACGGTCGAGCCCGACGATGTCCCTGCCCTGCAGCTTCACCGAGCCGGAGGTCGGCTCGTTGAGCCGCAGCACGGCGCGCCCCGTCGTCGACTTGCCGCAGCCAGATTCGCCGACCAGCGCCAGCGTCTCGCCCGCCTGCAGGTCGAAGGAGACGTTCTCGACCGCATGGACGCGGCCGGCCCGGCCGGCCTTCGAGCGCACGTCGAACCTGACGGTGAGGTCCTGCACCCGCAGCAGCGGCTCGCCGCCGCGCATCACCGTGTCCTTCGTCTCCTTCGGCGCGCGGGTCAGGCCGGTCTTGAGGTCGACGGTCGGGAACCGCAGCGGCAGGTCGCGCCCGTCCATGGCGCCGACCTGCGGCACCGCCGCGAGCAGCCTGCGCGTATAGGGATGCTCGGGCCGCGCGAAGATGTCCCCGGTGCTTCCCGTCTCGACGGCCTCGCCCTGGTACATGACGACGACCCGGTCGGCGATCTCGGCGACGACGCCCATGTCGTGGGTGATGAAGAGCACGGACATGTGCTCCTCGTCCTGCAACTGCTTGATGAGGGCGAGGATCTGCGCCTGGATGGTGACGTCCAGCGCCGTGGTCGGCTCGTCGGCGATCAGCAGCTTCGGCCGGCAGGCAAGCGCCATCGCGATCATCACGCGCTGGCGCATGCCGCCCGAGAACTGGTGCGGGTAGTCGTGGATGCGGGACCTGGCCTCCGGGATGCGCACCCTGTCCAGCAGCTCCAGCACCTTGGCCTCGGCGGCGGCGCGGCTGAGGCCCTGGTGCAGAACGAGCAGCTCCGCGATCTGCTTGCCGATGGTCAGCACCGGATTGAGGCTGGTCATCGGCTCCTGGAAGATCATGGCGATGTCGTTGCCCCTGATCTTCTCCATCGCCTTCTCGGGAAGCGACAGCAGGTCGCGCCCCTCCAGCGCGATCCGCCCCTCGACGCGGCCGGTGCGGCGGGAGAGCAGGCGCATGATCGACAGCGCGGTGACGCTCTTGCCCGAGCCGGATTCCCCGACGATGGCGAGCGTCTCCTGCGCGTCGATGTGGAAGCTGACGTCGCGGAGGACCTGGCGCCAGCCGCCGCCCGTGTGGAACCACGTCGCGAGGCCGGAAACCGCAAGGACCGGCCCGGCGATGTCACGCCCCGCGGCGGCGGGGTCCATGCGCGTCGGTGGGTCGCTCACGGTCGCATTCACTAGGACCGCTCTTCGTTCTCGAGGAACCAGCACGCCAGGTCGCCCTTGGTCGCCTGCCAGACGCCTTCGTGGCCCATCGCGTACTCGATGCACTGGCGGATCGCCGGCGCCAGCATCGGCCGGCCGGAGACATGGGCGTGGATCACCAGGTCCATCCACTTCGGCGCGCCCTGCGATCCTTCGCGGTAGAGCTCGTCGAACTGCGCCTTGAAGGAATCGAAGAAGTCGACGGGCGTGTTCTTGGCCAGCAGGTAGACGATGAGGTCGTTGCTGCCGAAGTTCGTGCGCGGCAGGATCGCGTGGTTGCGGCCGTAGAGCTTGACGACGTAGGGCAGGTCCTCGGATGCGTCGTCGCCGGTCCACAGGATGCCCGATTCCTCGATGAGGATCTTGCTGCGCGCCTCCGAGCCGGTGCTGCCCGGGCTCACCCAGCCGATCGGGCGCAGCCCCGTGGCCATGACGATGGCGTCGAGCGTCCGGTTCACCTCGGCGCGCTCGACGTCGATGTCCTCGGTGGCGTTGGCCGAGCCGTCGTTCGACCAGGCATGGCCGACGATCTCGTGGCCGCGGTCGCTGATCGCCTTCAGCGTCTTCGGATAGCGGTGCGCGGCGAGCCCGGAGACGCTGAAGGAAGCGCGCACGTTGTATTCCGTAAAGATGTCGAGCAGGCGCCAGACGCCGACCTTCAGCCCGTACTCGGCATAGGACAGCGAGAACAGGTCCGGCTTGTCCAGCGGCGTGGTGCGGTGGCGGTACTGGCAGGCCTTGAGGAAGCCCTCGAAGGCGACGCCCACGGTGAAGCAGACGCGGGCATTGTTGGGGAATCGCACGGCAGGCCGCGGCATGCCGATATCAACTGTGTCGAGCATTCAGGTCTCCATTCGCCGCCACGCTAGGAATTGGCGCCGGGACCCTGAAGTTTGTTTTGGCGTCCGCCGCTAGCAGGAAAACCGTCAGCCCGCCCCGGAAACCGCATGCTAGCGTTTCCCGGATGTACGACCTGAGGGTGCTGTAGATGACGCTTCAAACCCATCCCGCGTCCGTCGATACCGAGACGCTCGACGGTGCCGTGCTCACGCCGGAGCAGCTCGCGCCGCTGATGGAGTGGGCACGGGGGCGCAAGCTCTGCGACTACAAGGTCAGCACCCGGTTTTTCGACTTCGAGGCCTACGGCAAGCCCTTCACGCAGGCCGCGATCCTGTTCGAGCCGGAGACGCCTCTCATCGTCGACGGCCGCAAGGTCGTGGTCATCGGGTCCGAGGGCGGCAGCGACAACGGGCGCGGCTTCCTCAAGGACAACAAGGGGCGCGAAGGCGTCGGCCCTTATCTGGCGCGCCGCGGCATCACCTTCATGACGCTCTGCCGCCTCGGACGCTGGAACTTCTTCAGCGACGACGAGCTCGGCTCCTGGGACAACGTCCCCCTCGAGACGCGCATGCCCATCTTCCATCGCGGGCAGAAGGGCTTCTGGGGCAGCGACCAGTTCGTCGTCACCGACTACGAGGCGATCTCGAGCCACACCGGCAGCGAGCAGTGCCGCGTCGCCAAGCCGGGCTCGGAGTTCCAGAAGCACCTGGCGGCGCTGACGCCGGTGACCTCGATGCGCGGCTTCGAGACGGCGATGGCCTCGCTCGTCGACCCGACCGACAAGGGCACGCTGCTGCTCTACTACGGCTTCTCGACCGGCGGCACCTATCTCTGGGCGCTGGCGAACCGCACGCCGCCGGACGGCATCCTCGGCTACGGCACGGCCAGCCTGCCGGTCAGCCAGTATGCGTTCAGGAGCGCCGCCGGCAACTACCGCAGCGTCTACGAGCAGTCGATGTTCCGCGTGCGGCAGCGCGGGCTGCCCGACTTCACCTACTTCAACACCGAGGTCCCCGAGGCCGAGCGGCTGGCGATGTGGGAGGAAGCCTCCAAGGCGCCGCGCTTCAAGAACCACGAAGACACGTTCATGCACTTCAACATCGCCGCGCAGACGGAAGCGCTGCTGCGGCTTTGGAACGACGACTTCATGCCGGCGGAGGACCGCGAGAAGGGGCTCGTCCACCTGCTCACGGAGAACCTGTCGCTGATGTTCCCGGGCGACAGGCTGGGCTCGGTGGCCGTGTTCGAGCTGTACGGGACCAAGGACGAGGTCCTTCCGCCGAAATCGTCCCGCATCGCCGAGGGCGTGATGAGCTCGTACTGCCGCAAATACAGCCAGGCGTATCTGGAGGGCTATCACCACTCCATCTCGGCGGACCACGTCGAAGCGTTCGGAGCGCTTTGGCTGCGTGCCATCTACGACGGCTACTTCAACAAGACCAACTAGCGCCGTGTTGGAAGAAAGAGGGAGATCACAGATGGGTATCAACTTGCATCTTCGGGCATCGTTGCTCGGCGTCGTCATGGCGACGGCGCTGGCAGGCACCGCCTTCGCGCAGGAGCCGCAGCGCGGCGGCGTCCTGACCACGATCCATTTTCCCGAGCCGGCGGTGCTGTCCTCGGGCGTCAATTCCGGCTTCGTTGCGGCCTATGTCTCGACGAAGATCTACGAGGGCCTGCTCAAATACGACCGCAAGGGCGACCCCATGCCGGTCCTGGCCACGAGCTGGGACGTCGCCAAGGACGGGCTGACCATCACCTTCCACCTGCGCGACGGCGTCAAATGGCATGACGGCCAGGACTTCACTGCCGACGACGTCAAGTTCTCGCTGGAGAAGGTCTGGAAGGTCCTGCATTCCCGCGGCCGGCTGATCTTCGCCAATGTCCAGCAGGTCGACACGCCGGACAAGCTGACGGTGGTGCTGCACCTGTCCAAGCCGTCGCCGGCGCTGATGTACTCGCTCAACAGCTTCCAGGCGCAGGTGATGCCGAAGCACATCTTCGACGATGGCTCCGACATCGCGAAGAACCCGCACATCAACGCGCCGATCGGCACCGGCCCGTGGAAGTTCAACGAATGGCAGCGCGGCAGCCATGTCGTGCTCGACCGCAACGAGAGCTACTGGGACACGGGCAAGCCTTATCCGGACCGGCTGGTGGTCCGCTACATTCCCGACGCCGCCGCCCGCTCGGCCGCGCTCGAGACCGGCGAGGCCCAGCTCGGCGCGCAGTCGCCGATCCCGCTGAGCGACGTCAAGCGCCTCGCCTCGCTGCCCGACATCAAGGTGACGACCGAGGGCTACGAATACTTCGCCAACGTGTCGACGACATACTTCAACACGGCCCGCAAGCCGTTCAGCGACATCCGGGTCCGCCACGCCTTCGCCTATGCGACCGACCGCCAGGCCATGCTGGACGACATCTGGTACGGCTACGGCAAGCTCGCGACCGGCCCGATCGCCAGCTACAACACCAAGTTCTATACCGCCGACGTGCCGCAATATCCGTACGATCCGGAGAAGGCCAAGGCGCTGCTCGACGAGGCCGGCTACACGCCGGACAAGGACGGCATCCGCATGCGGCTGACCTATGACGTGAACAGCCCGCTGGGCGCCGAATATGTCCGCCTCGGTGAGCTCCTGAAGCAGCAGTTCGCCAAGATCGGCGTCGAGCTCACGCTGCGGACCCAGGATCTCGCGACGTTCCTGAAGCGGATCTACACGGACTACGACTACGACTTCTACACCGCCTACAACGGCATCTACACTTATCCGATCCTCAGCCAGTGGTGGGGCAAGAACATCCAGAAGGGCGTGCCGTTCTCAAACTCGACCGGCTATGCCAACCCGCGCGTGGACGAGCTCATCGAGGCCGCGCAGATCGAATCCGACCCGGCCAAGCAGGTCGAGGAGTTCCACGAGATCCAGAAGATCGTCATGGAGGACCTGCCGGTCCTGGTCAATTTCGAGCTCGACCCGGTGACCATCTACAGCACCAAGGTGCACGACCACTCCGTGACTTACGACGGCCCGTTCGGAAGCTTCTCGGACGTGTGGATCGAGCGCTGACGGTCTGGACACGTGACCCGGTATTCCGCTCTCGCACGACGCACCGTCACCCGGCTCCTCCAGGCCGTGCTGGTCGTCTTCATCATCGCCACGGCCAACTTCGCGCTGGTCCATCTTGTCCCCGGCGATGCGGCGGATGTTCTCGCCGGCGAGAGCGGATCGGCCACGCCCGAATACATGCAGATGCTCCGGCAGCGGTTCGGCCTCGACAAGTCGCTGCCGGAGCAATACGCGATCTACATCTGGAACACCGCCCGGCTGGACCTCGGCTATTCGTTCCGCTTCTCCGAGCCCGTCTCGAAGCTGATCCTGGGCCGGCTCCCGGCGACGCTGATCCTCATGGTGCCGGCGGCGATCCTGTCGTTCTGCATCGGCGTCGGCATGGGCGTCTTCGCCTCGCGCCGCGTCGGCACCTGGGCCGACAGCGTCGTCTCGGTGGCGGCGGTGCTCGTCTACGCCATGCCCGTCTTCTGGGTCGGGCTGATGATGATCGTCATCTTCTCCGTCAACCTGCGCTGGCTGCCGACCAACGGCATGGAGACCATCGCCTCGGGCTACCGCGGCATGGACTACGTCATCGACGTCGTGCAGCACATGATCATGCCGGTGACGGCGATGGCGCTTTTCTACATCGCGCTCTACACCCGCATGATGCGCGCCTCCATGCTGGAGGTCTCGACGCTCGACTTCGTCACCACCGCGCGCGCCAAGGGCCTGAACGATTCCCGCGTCGCCTACGGTCACGTGCTGCCGAACGCGCTGCTGCCGATGGTGACGCTGCTCGGCCTGCAGGTCTCGACGCTGCTCGGCGGCTCGATCCTGATCGAGACCATCTTCGGCTGGCCCGGCATCGGCCGGCTCGCCTATGACAGCATCGCCGGGCGCGACGTGAACCTGCTCATGGGCATCCTGCTGGCGAGCTCCGTGGTCGTCATCGTGACCAACATGGTCGTCGACCTCGCCTATGGCTGGCTCGACCCGCGCATCTCGAAAGGCTAGGCATGAACGGCAGCTCCGGCGCCCTTTTCCGCTTTTCGCGAAACCTGCCCGCGACGGTCGGCGCGGTCGTCCTCGCCGTCATCGCCCTGATCGCCGTCTTCGCCCCGGCCATCTACGGGACCGGCCCGTGGGACATCGTCTCGCGGCCGTTCTACTGGCCGTTCGAGAAGGCGGGGCTGCCGCTCGGCACCGACATGCTCGGGCGCGACATCCTGGCGGGGATGTTCGACGGCGCCCGCGCCTCGCTCCTGATCGGCAGTCTGGCGACGGCGATGGCGGTCCTGCTCGGCCTCGTCGTCGGCCTGCTCGCCGGGTTCTACGGCCGCCGCGTGGACAACGTGCTGATGCGCGTCACCGAGATCTTCCAGACCATTCCGTCCTTCGTGCTGGTGGTGATCCTCGTCGCCATGCTGAAGCCGTCCGTCGGCACCGTCATCATCGCGCTGGGCGCCGTGACGTGGCCGACGATTGCCCGCATCGTGCGGGCCGAGACCCTCTCGCTGCGCGAGCGCGAGTTCGTCCAGGCCGGCATCGCCATCGGCATGAGCGACACGCGGCTGCTGTTCGTCCACATCCTGCCGAACGCGCTGCCGCCGGTCATCATCGCCGCCTCGCTCCTGATGGCGCAGGCGATCCTGCTGGAGGCCGGCCTGTCGTTCCTCGGGCTCGGCGACCCCAACGTGATGAGCTGGGGCACGATCATGGGCAACGGCCGCGAGGTGTTGCGGCAGTACTGGTACATCAGCGCCATGCCCGGCGTCGCCATCCTCGTCACGGTGCTGGCGCTCAACCTCGTCGGCGAAGGCATCAACGACGCGCTCAACCCGAAGCTGCGGCAGCTCTAACCCGGCCTGACCGGATGCCCGGCCACCGGGCACGAAAAAGGGGCGCCGCGGCGCCCCTTTTTCATTCGGCTTCGTGCGATCTGGACGGCCTGCCCGCCCTCACCAGGAGTGGCCGCGGTCGGCCGGGCGCTTCCAGACGCCCTCCTTCTCGAGGATGTCGAGCACCGGCCCGATCCGCTCGCCTTCAGAAGCGTTCCACAGCGGCATCCTGAGCAGCAGGCCGCTCAGCCCGATGCGGTCGCGCAGTGACAGGATCGTGTCGGCGACCTCCCTGGTCGTGCCGACGAGCCGCAGCGGCTCGGCTTCCTTGACCTTGCCCTTGTGGAGGGGCTGCTTGGTGTTCGACCAGATCTTCTGCGCCTCGACGTGCCGCGTCGACATGATCGTGTCGTACAAGTCGGCGGCCTCGCCCGCGCGGTCACGGACGAGGAAGTCGCCCATCACCAGCACCTCGGGCGGCGCGGCGCGGCCGGCCTCCTCCGCATATTTCCGCAGGTTCGCCCTGAGCTGCGGCCAGACCTCCTCGCCGAGCACCACGGTGAAGAGATAGTCGCAGTAGCGCGCCGCGAACTGCTGGCCGCGCGGCGAGCTCGACGCGCTGACGAGCAGCGGCTGGCTACCTGGCTGCGGCCGCGCGAGCTTGCCGTTGACCTTGAAGTTCTTGCCTTGGTGGTCGATCGGCTCGCCCTGCCACAACTGCTGGACGACCGACAGGTATTCGTCCGCCATGTCGTAGGAGGCGTCGTGGTCGGGGAGCTTGTCGAAGCCGAACAGGCGCGCCTCGGCGTCGCGAAAGCCGTTGACGATGTTCCAGCCCCACCGGCCGCCGCTGAGATAGTCGAGATAGCCGGCGAACCGCGCGGTGAGCACGGGATGCACGTAGCTGGTGTGGATCGTCGAGGCGAGGCCGAGCGTCCTGGTGTTGAGGAAGATCGGGATCGGCCAGAGGATCGCGTTGGCTCGCGGGTCCTGGAACTCGACCTCGGTGGCGGCGTCGGAGCCCGGGGCATAGCCGTCGGCGATGAGGCCGAAATCGACGCCGGCGGCCTCGACCGCCTTGGCCAGCCGGATATGCGCGTCGAGGTCCAGCACGCTCGGATTGCGCTTCAGGAGCATCTCCGAGGGAACCGGGCTCCGGTGATAGGGCCAGAAGATGCCGAACCGCATCGTCCCGTCGGCAAGCCGCGGCTTGCGCACGAAATCGCGACCCGAGTCGAATTGAATGTCCATGATGCCTACCGTCCGCCGCTCACATCCAACATGGCGCCCGTCATGTAGCTGGACTCGTCGGAGGCCAGGAACAGGATGGCGTTCGCAATCTCCTCGACCGTGCCCGCGCGCCCCAGCGGCACGAGGTTCAGCGGGCTGTGCCGGAAGTTCGGGTCGGCCCAGCGCACATGCGCATGGGCCGAGGATTCGGTCTTGATCGGGCCCGGCGCCACGGCGTTCACCGTGATGTTGAACTCGGCCAGCTCCATCGAGACGTTGCGGGTGAAGCCCTCGACTCCCGCCTTGGTGGTCGCGTAGGGCGTGTGCCCGCTGTAGAAGGCCTGCCAGGGCGTGCCCCTGCGCGCGCCCGACGAGAGATTGATGATGCGCCCCGAGCGGCGCTCCATCATCTGCGGCACGACGGCGCGCGTGCACAGGAACATCGAGCGCAGGTTGGTGCGCAGCACGAAGTCCCACGTCTCCGCCTTCAGTTCCCAGATGCGGCCGGGCAGCGTCACGCCGACATTGTTGACCAGGATGTCGACCTTGCCGAAGGCCTCGTTCGCCGCGGCCACGAGCCGCTCGGCGACGTCCTCCTCGGTGATGTCCCCGACGAAGGCGAGGCCCTTGTGGCCGGCCCCGGTGATGGTTGCGACCGTCTTATCGATGCGGTCCCGGTCGATGTCGGCGCCGACCACCATCGCGCCCTCGGCGGCGAAGCGGATCGCCGTCGCCTGGCCGATGCCGTTCCCGGCGCCCGTGACGATCGCCACCTTCCCGGCGATCCGGCCGCCACTTCCGCCTGCGACTTCCTTCGGCACAGTCATCTCCGTCCGCCCCGTTCCGCCCGCGCATGCCGAAGCTGGATCGCGCCATGAGCGCCGAGGCCGAGTTCGGGGAGGATAGGAAGCCGCATCCGGCCGAGGAAGCAGCGTTTCACCTTCAGCACTTGGAGGAAAAAGCGTCAGCGCGGCGGCCCGCTCGACCGGGCCGGCGCGGGCCGGCCGCCGGCGACATCCGCAAGACACGTTCGCGTCATTTAGATGGTGTGCTTACAAATATTGCTTGCCAAGGTGTCACGCGAGCGTCAAAATTGACCTTGCGTTCGGTTTTGCGACAGTCGATCCGCGCGCCGCCTGACCGGCGTCGGCTTGCTGCTCCCCGCGGTCGCGGGAATGGAGATGCCTGGCAATGGACGTGCGTCAGCTCCAATATTTCATCGCGGCCGCCAAGGCGGAAAGCTTCAGCAAGGCTGCCGACCGCATGCATGTCTCCCAGTCCGCGCTGGGGAGCCAGATCAGGAATCTGGAGCAGGAGCTCGGCGGAGACCTCTTCGAGCGGCATTCCCGCGGCACCGAGTTGACGCCCAGCGGCAAGGTGCTGCTGACCTATGCGGAAGAGATCATCGAGAAGATACAGCTTGCCAAGGACGCGATGGCCACCTCGCGCGAGGCGCGCGACTGCAACGTCGTCGTCGGCATGACGTCGACCGTGAGCTGCATCCTCGCCGCACCCCTGCTCTACCGGATCAGCGAGAAGCATCCCGAGATCAGGCTCACGGTCGTGGAGGAGAAGTCGGACGCGCTCATCGAGAAGGTCGCCACGCGCGACATTACGCTGGCGCTCGGCTTCAACTCCCACCATGTCGACGGCGTCCGCTGGGAGCCGGTTCTCGAGGAGCACCTCTATTTCGTCGAGAACGCGGCGTTCGGCAAGCAGAACGGGGGCGAGATCACGCTCGCCGAGGTTACCCGCCACCGGCTGGCGCTGCCGAGCATCCCCGCCGTGGTGCGCAGCGTGATCGAGGCGGAGGCCGCTGCCCAGAAGCTGACGCTCAACGTCCCGTACAACGTGAACTCCAACAGCCTCATCCGCACCCTCGTCGCGCAGCGCGCGGCGGCGAGCATCATGCCGATCGCCGCGGTGCGCGACCAGGTCGAGGCCGGCGAATTCATCGCCAAGCGGATAACGCCGCCGGTCCATCGCGAGCTCTACTTCATGTCCTCGGAACTGCAGCGGCCGGGCCGCGGCGCGACCATCATCAAGCGCGAGCTGCAACTGCTGATGAAGATCGAGGAGAAGCAGGGGACGACCGGATGGCAGCCCCTGCAGGACAGGGAAGGCGCGGCGAACCGGGCCTATGTCGCGGGGGCCGCGACCTCGCTGCGCGGCCCGGACCCGACCTCATACCGCTCCCTGGCGACGGTCTGAGCCCGGACATCCTCAGCCGCGTTTCCCGTCCTCGGGCGAGGCGGCGGCCGGCAGCGATTTGGGAACGGCGAAGAAGGCCCAGACGAAGGACAGCGCGAACAGCACCGCCGTCGTCACGAACACCCAGCGGATCCCCGCCAACGCGGCGACGCTGCCTCCGGTGATCGGGCCCAGGAAGCTGCCGAGCTGGGTGGCGGACGCGCCCAGCCCATAGGCGAGCCCGCGCTGCGAGGAGGCCACGAGCCGACCCAGCAGCGCATTGGCCACAGGCAGCATGCCGCCGACGAACATGCCCAGCGCGAAGCGCAGAAGCACGAACTGCCAGTACTCGCTGACGAAGGCCTGCGGCAGGCACGCGATCGCGCCTCCGAGCAGGCTGATCAGCAGAACCCGCCTGTAGCCGAGCGTGTCGCTGCGCTTGCCCAGCAGCGGCGACACGAGGAGATCGGCAAGCCCGGTCACCGAGAAGGCGATGCCGCTCAGGGTCGCCAGCAGGGGAACCGGTCCCACCAGCTCCTGCACGTAGAGCGACACGAGCGGCTGGATGCTGCGCACCCCGAACTGCGCGAGGATCAGCACGACCACGACGCCCGCCAGGCCCGGCGTGCGCAACAGCGCCCTGATGGCCGACCCGCGCGATCCGGCCGTCTCGCGCGGCGCCGGCACGAAGTCCTCCCTGACGAACACCCACATCAGGGTGACGGCGGCCGCCGCCAGCAGGGCGGTGACGAAGAATCCGACGCGGTAGCTGTCGGACAGGTCGGCGATCACGCCTCCCAGAAGCGGCCCCGCCAGCGTGCCGGTCATCTGGCCGGTCGCCAGCCAGCCGAGGGCATAGCCCAGCCGCCGGTCCGGGACCTGCGTGGCGACGAGCGCGATCGCCGCGCCGTAGAACCCGCTGAACGTGCCCATCAGGGCGCGCAGCGTGATGAGCTGCCACAGCTCGTGCGACAGCCCCATCAGGGCCGTGAACAGACCCACCGCGATCCCCGTGCGGATGACCATGAGCTTGCGGCCGTAGCGGTCGGCGACGATGCCCCAGAAGGGCGACACCAGCGCCGCCATCAGGAAGTTCATCGACGACAGGACGCCGCTCCAGAACTTCACGGCATCCGGCTCGGCCACCCCGACCTCGGGCAGGAACAGCGGCAGCACGGGCTCGGTCACGTTGATCGACGCGCTCATCGTGAACTGCACCAGCACGATAATCCAAAGCGTCCGCTTCCATGCCTCGGTGGCCATGAAGAGCCCCTGTTTCAAACCAGCCTGGCACGCTTTTGCCAGCGTCTGCGTGCGGCGAGACCTTCAACTGTCAGCGGAAAAACCGCTCCGGGTGAAGCTTGATGAAGGCCGTACTTTCGTCCGATAATTTCGTCTGATGGATTCACGAGCGCCAGCACGCTGGCAAGAGCGCGGAGGCGCTTTGGCCTCGGATTCCGCAGGCCGTGATACGGCCCCGAAAGCCGATTCCGGAGCATGGAGAACGGGAATGTTGCCGAGCCTGCAGGACAAACTGGACAGGAACCCGAATTTCGTCGAGGTGCTGCGCAACACGCCGGCCCCCACCAGCCCCAGCGCGTTCCCCGTCGTTCCGGCCGAGTTCTCCAACTGGCGCGACGAGCAGAAGTCGTGGTCGGAAGCGGTCGGGCTGCTCGACCAGACCCACCACATGACCTATGAGTGGATGCGCGGCAGGGACATCCTCAAGCTGCTCAACGCCACGGCGGCCAACAGCTTCAACTCCTTTCCGGTCGACAGGGCCAAGCAGATCGTCTGCTGCTCGCCCGACGGCTATCTGATCGGCGACGGCATCCTCTTCCACCTCGAGGAGGAAGAGGTCATGTGCGCCGGCCGCGTCGTGGTGCCCAACTGGCTGAGGTTCAACGCGAAGGTCCACGGGTTCGACGTCGAGTTCACGCGCGAGGCGCGCTCGCCCGCCATCCCGATGGGCAAGGCCGTTCGGCGCAGCACCTATCGCTATCAGATCCAGGGGCCGAAGGCGGCCGACCTGATCACCAAGCTCAATGGCGGCAAGCCGCTGGACCTGAAGTTCTTCCATATGGGCCGGCTGACGATCGTCGGCCGGCCGGTGCGCGCGCTGCGCCACGGCATGGCCGGCGCGCCGGGGCTCGAGATCTGGGGACCGTATGACGAGTGGGAGGAGGTCCGCTCGGCCATCCTCGAAGCCGGCCGGGAGTTCGGCATCACGCTGATCGGCAACAAGGCGTATTCGTCGACGACCTTCGGCTCCGGCTGGATCTCGGCCGAGATCCCGGCGATCTACACCGGCGAGGCCGAGCGCGGCTACCGCGAGTGGCTCCCGGCCGACTCCTACGAGGCGACCGGCACCCTCGCCGGCTCCTTCGTCGGCGAGTCGATCGAGGACTACTACCTCACGCCGTGGGAGCTCGGCTACGGCTCGTTC
>Ga0182743_1001275_pt1 | contig 25077 bp, 19 predicted proteins | sample eDN3rd30CKraftOP_FD_128522 | JGI IMG/M metagenome (GOLD analysis project Ga0182743, IMG submission 128522) | Enriched Organic Plus compost microbial communities from Emeryville, California, USA - eDNA 3rd pass 30_C Kraft OP (version 2) (version 2) ... | reverse complement strand
GACGGATCACGACAACTTTGTCGATGCGCCGCCCGATTTCCGGTTCCCCGTCGTCAGAACCCGGCTGATGGCCGATCTGGCCGGCCGCGCCCTGCAAAGGCCCTGCGGGCTGGCCACGGTCGAGACGCTGCTGTCGCCGCACGGCTGGGGAAAGACGGTGATCCTCGCCGAGGTCTTCCGGGCATGGCGCCGGGACGCGGGCCTGCCGGGGGTCTGGCTGGGATTGGGCTATCTGGACGACGACCTGGACACGGTCATCCTGCAGCTGTCGCGGCAGATCGCGGCATGGGTGCCCGGTATGGCGCCGGGCCTGACCGCGGAACACGGCCCAATCTACGGCGTGCAGGATCAGATCCTGCGGCCACTGCTGGAAAACGTGCCGCTGCCCTTCCTGATCTGCATCGACAATATCGACAATTGCACCGAATCGCTGGCCCCCGGTGCGCTGGATGCGCTGTTCGACACCGCGCCGCCGGGCGTCCACTTCCTGCTGACCTCGAACCGCAGCCTGGGCTATGATCGGGTGGAGGCGATGATGCGCGGCGCCTTGCGCGAACATGGCACGACCGAGCTGGCCTTTGCCGATGCCGAGGCATGCGAGATGCTGGGCAGGACGGTGCAGGCGCTGGGGCCCGAGGTATTGCCCGCGCTTCTGGAACGCGCCGAGGGCTGGGCCGCCGGGCTGCGGCTGGTCGCCATGCTGCTGGACGCGCCCGCGGGCGGGGCGGGGATGCTCAGCCGGTTTTCCGGCGCGGCACCGGGCCTGCGCGACTGGTTCGATCGCAAGGTCCTGGCGGCGATGCCGCCGCAGATGCACCGCTTCCTCCTGTTCGCCTCGCTTCTGCCCAGTTTCGAACCGGGGCAGGTCGGCAAGGTGATCGGGGCGGGCGATGTCCAGAAGCATATGGACAGCATGCTTGCGCAGGGCATGTTCATCGTGCCGGTGGCGGGCCGGTGCAATCGCTTCCGCATGCATCAGCTGCTGCGCGACAGGCTGCGGGCCGAGGCCGAACAGACCGTCCCCGAGCCCGAGCGGACGGCCTTCTGCCGGGAGATGGCGCAGCTGGCAGCGGAGGACCGGCTGTGGGACGAGGCGATCTCCGCGGCCCGCAGTTCCCGCAGTGACGGCCTGATCGCACAGGTCCTGGAACGGGCGGCGCCCAGCCTGGTGCGCGACATGTGCCGGATGCGCTATTTCGTCGAGGTGGTGGACGAACTGATCGCGGCCGGGGTGCCGCTGGGCTTCGAGACCCGCTATTGGCATGTCTTCGCGCTGACCTTCTATCTGCGCCATGCTTCGGCCGGCCGCCATCTGGAGCAGCTGCGCAGCATGGCCTGCGACGACGCAGGCGGCTGCAGCCTTGTGCACCGGGTCGAGCATCTTTCGGTGGCGCTGGCCTTTCTGCGCGACGACCTGCCGGTCGCGGGGCGCCACGCGCGGCAATGGCTTGAATCCGGCCATGACAAGGATCCGTTCGATCACGCCTGGGTCCTGTCGGTCATGGCGGCCTATCACCTGACGGCCTATCGCTTTGCTGAGACGCGGGATTGCCTGTGGCGGGCCCGGGGCTTGGCGCACGAGGTGCGCTCACCCTATCTGACCGGCTGGTGCGACCTGATCCTGGGCGCCAGCTATCTTTACGAAGGCAATGTCTTTCGCGCGCGCGAGATCATAGACCAGGCACTGGCGCGGGCCGAGCAGGCACTGGGGGCGGATGCCGACCTGTGTGACCTCATCAGCTCGGTGGCGTCGAAATGCGCCGTCGAAGCGGGCAATCACGGGAAAGCGCGCGAACTGCTGGCCCGGGCCTTGCGCAGCATGCACAAGCACGGGAATGTCGGAACCAGCATGTGCGCCGTCGATGCCGCGTTGCAGCTTTGGGACGGGGACGAGCACGATCCGGTCTTTCTCCGGCTGAAAGCCGTGGTGCCGCGCTATTCGTTCCGGCTTCGGCTGATGTTCTCCTGTTATCTGATCCGCCGGCTGGTTTCGCTCGGGCGGGTGGCAGACGCGCAGGCCGAGGCGGCGGCGATCGGCCTGGATCTGGCCGAGGGTCGTGTCAGGCTCGCGGGAGGGGAACTGCTGCCCCGCACCCGCGACATCATCGCCATGACCGCGATCGAATTGTTGCTGGGCATCGGCGATTCCGGCACCGCCCGCAAGCTGGCCGAGCGCGAGCGGGAGGCGGCCGAGCATGACGGCCGCGCCCTGCGCCAAGCCCGCCTTGAACTGGTGCTGATGGCGCTGGCGCGGCAGCGCGGCGACGACGCCGAGGCGGCGAACCGGCTGCGGACGGCGCTGCTGCTGGCGCGCCGCCGCCAGATGGTCGAGGCGTTCCGGCGGCACAGGCCGGACATCGACGCCTTGTTGGCCAGCCGGGCTTTCGGGGCCGAGCATTTTCCGAACCCCGACGACCGCGCCTTTCTGTCGCGCTTGCTGGCGCATCTGGGCATTGAAGAGCCCGGCAGCAGCACGGAATCTCCGCGGCCTGCGGATGCTGGCGTGCCGCTGACGGGACGCGAGCGGGAATTGATGCGGCTGGTCCAGTCGGGACTGAGCAACCCCGAGATCTGCGAGATCATGAATCTTAGCCGGAACACCGTCAAATGGCATCTCAAGAACATTTTCATCAAGCTCAATGTCCCGAACCGTACCGTCGCGGCCATGGTCTATTCCGAATGAACTGCGCTATTGATGGCAAGGCGGCGCATGGCCGGCTCGATGGATGCGAATTCCTGGATCGGGGGCGCCGGTGTGATGGAACAGGTTGGTCTGGAATCAACCCGCTGCGAGGAGCTTCCCTGTGACCGAATTTTCTGGCCTGGAATTTCCGTTTGCCGAGCCGCCCGCCTATGGCGAGGTGCAGCCGATTGCGGAGGGGCTGTTGTGGGTCCGGATCCCGCTTCCCTATCTGCTGGACCATGTGAACGTGTTCCTGCTTCAGGATCATGACGGATGGGCGGTGGTGGACACGGGCATCCGCACGCCGGAAGCACTTGCCGTCTGGCGGTCCCTGCTCGCCGGTCCGCTGTCGGGGCTGCGGATCAGCCGGGTGATCATCACGCATTACCATCCCGACCATATCGGTCTGGCCGGCTGGTTCCATGAACAGCATGGCGCCCAGCTTCTGACCAGCCTCAGCAGCTATGCGCTGGCTCAGCTGATCTCGCATGGGCGCAGCGAGCAGGCGGTGCGGCAGAACTTCGATTTCTTCCTGCGGCATGGAATGACCGCGGAAACCGCTGGTCTGGTCGCGATCCAAGGCAAGGAATACCTTCTGCGGGTTGCGCCCCTGCCCATGACCTTCCAGCGACTGGTCCATGGCGACAGCCTGGCCATCGGCGCGCGCAGCTTTCGCGTCCTGACCGGGGACGGGCATGCGCCGGAACAGGTCATGCTGTATTGCGCCGAGGAAAGGCTGTTCCTGGCCGCCGACCAGGTGCTGGAAAAGATCAGCCCGAACATCAGTGTCGAGGCGATCGAGCCGACCAGCGATCCGCTGGGGCATTTCCTGCGCAGCCTGCGGCTGATCGAGACCGAGATTCCGGACGACGTCCTGGTGCTGCCCGGGCATCGCCGCCCCTTCCGGGGGCTGCATGCCCGCTGCCGCGAACTGATCCGGCACCATGAAAACCGCTGCGATATCATCCTTGCTGCTTGCGCCGACCGCCCGCATTCGGCGGCCGAGCTGATCCCCATGCTGTTCCATCGCCAGCTCGACCCCCACCAGATGGGCTTCGCCTTCACCGAAACTCTCGCCCATGCCAACCGGCTGATCCGCCGCGGCCAGCTCGCCATCGTCGAAGAGCACGGCCAGAGCCTGCTGACCCTTGCGCGGTGACGCGCGAAGCCCGCGCGCAGGCCGTTAAGCATCAGCCCGGCTTTGCATCCGCTGCGCGCGATCAACGGTCCGGGCCGGTCCGCCGGGAAATGGCGGATTGCGGATCGTGACCAGGAAAAGTTCTTGCTTTCGGCGCCGAATATGGGAAGTTTTATTATGATATTATAGCGTAGAATAAGCCATGGCGGACTGGGGAGAGAGGTCCGGGAGGGGGAAACGTGAAACGTCTTGAAGGCCGAAGGGCAATCATCACCGGCGCGGGCAGCGGGATCGGCCGGGCCAGCGCGCTGCGGTTCGCGGCCGAGGGCGCGCTCGTGCTCGCCGCGGGCCGGCGCGAGGCTCCGTTGCAGGAAACCGCGGACCTGGTGCGCGCCGCAGGCGGCACCTGCATCGCCCATGTCGCGGACGCCGGCGACGAGGCCGCCGTCCAGGCCGCCATCGACCGCTGCGTCCAGGATCTGGGCGGGCTGGAGATCTTCTTCGCCAATGCCGGCAACACCGATTCCGTCACGCTTTTCACCGAACAGACCGTGGAACAATGGCAAGGCATGTTCCGCGACAACGTGATCCCGGCCTTCATCGCCTGCAAGCTCGCGGGCCGTTACATGGCCGCGCATGGCGGCGGGTCGATCATCCTGAACTCCTCGACCGGCTCGCTGCGGGCGCGGGGCGGGACCGAGGCCTATGGCGCGGCCAAGGCTGCGGTGAACCACCTGACGATGACGGCAGCCTGCGCCTTTGCCGGCCAGAAGGTGCGGGTGAACGCGATCCTGCCCGGCCTGACCGAGACGGGCCTGACCAAGCCCATGTTCGACTGGGCGCGCAATGCGGGCAAGGAGGACCGGCTGGGCAAGCTTACCCCGCTGCAGCGGCCGGGTCATGTCGATGACATGGCCGCCGTCGCAGCTTTCCTGGCCTCGGACGATTCGTCCTATATGGACGGCCAGCTGCTGCCGGTGGACGGGGGAATTTCCGCCACCCATCCGGCCGGAAAGTTCGTTTACTGAAACCGCCCCGGCGCTGCGCCCCACGCAAGCCGGGCGCAACCCGGTCTTCAGCGCGGCACAGAACGCTTGACGCGGCCGAATTTGCTATGCTTGGATATAGTAGTCGAGCGTATCATTTGCGGAAATCGCCAAGCCGACATCCGCGCCGATTCCCCGGCAAGAGGAGGAAACCATGTCCGACGGATTCGATCTCGCGGCGCATGCCCGGGCCATGCGGACGGCTGGCTGGTGGCAGGACAGGACCTTCGACGATCTGCTGGAATCGGCGATCGCCGCATCGCCGCTGAAAAAGGCCGTGGTCGCCTATCGCAAGGATCGGGGCTTCGACATCCCCGCCAAGGTGATGACCTATGCCGAACTGGGCGATGCGGTGGCGCAGGCGGCAGGATCGCTGCGGGCGCTGGGCATCGGCCGGGGCGACGTGATCGGGCTCATGCTGCCGAACTGGTGGGAATTCGTGGTCGCCGCCTTTGCCGCCTGCCGGATCGGCGCGGTGCCCAATCCGCTGATGCCCATCTTTCGCGAACGCGAATTGCGCTTCATGCTGGGCTTTGCCGAGACGAGGGCGATCCTGATCCCGAAAAGCTTTCGCGGCCACGACTTTCCGCAGATGATCGAGCGGCTGAGGCCCGAGCTTTCCGCGTTGCAGCATGTGATCGTCGTTGATGGCGACGGTCCGCAGTCCTTCGACCGGATCGTCATGAACTCCGGCGCCGCGCCGGTTCCGGCGGCCGCGGGCACGCCCGCCGACCCGGGCGAGATGGCGTTGTTGATGTATACCTCGGGCACCACCGGCGAGCCAAAGGGCGTGATGCATTGCTTCAACACCCAGATCGCCTGCGTCACCGCGCTGGGCAACCGCCTCGGTCTGACGCCGGAGGACGTGCATTTCGCCGTCGCGCCCTTCGGGCACATGACCGGCTATACCGCGATGATGCTGCAGGGCATCCATTGCGGCGGCACGCTGGTGCTTCAGGACGTCTGGGAGCCCGAGGCCGGCGTCGCGATCATGGCCCGAGAGGGCGCAACCCATATGGCGGCCGCGACGCCCTTCCTGTCCGACATCTGCAACGTTATCGCCAAGGGCGGGCCGGTGCCGGGTCTTCGCAGCTTCCTGTGCGGCGGCGCGCAGATCCCGCCCGTGGTCATCGAGCGTGCGCGGCAGATGATGCACCTGGGCGTGTCCTCGCTGTGGGGCATGTCAGAAAGTTTGGCGGGCAGCCTGACCGAACCGGAACGCGCACATGAAAAATCCGCCACCACCGACGGCCGCGCGGTCGAGGGGGTCGAACTGCTGATCGCCGACGAGAACCTGAATCCCCTGCCGCAGGGCGAGACCGGGCGGCTCTGGTTCCGCGGCGCGCAGCAGTTCCTGGGCTATTACAAGCGGCCGGGGCTGGACGGCCGCGGGCCGGAAGGCTGGTTCGACACTGGCGATCTCGCCTCTATGGATGCCGAGGGCTATATCCGGATCAACGGCCGTTCCAAGGACATCGTGATCCGCGGCGGCGAGAATATCCCGGTGGTCGAGATCGAGGCGATCCTCTATCGCCACCCCCGCGTCACCGATGCCGCGATCGTCGGCTATCCCGACCGGCGCATGGGCGAGCGGGCCTGCGCCTTCCTTGTGCTGGCCGACCGTGCGCCCTTTACCATGGAAGACCTGCGCGCCTGGATGGAAGGCAGCGGGGCGGCGAGGCAATACTGGCCCGAAGCGGTGGAGATCATCGAGACGATGCCCCGCAATGCCGCCGGCAAGATCCAGAAATTCCTGCTGAAGGAACAAGCGGCCAAATATGCCGCCATTTGAAACGCGCGCGGCGGGGGCGCCCTGATCCACCCCGCACCCTTGCAATCACCCGGGAAAGTGACATGGATTTCACACTGCCGCAGGCCGTCACCGACAAGCTGGCCGAACTGGACGCCTTCATCGAGGCCGAGATCAAGCCGCTGGAGCGCGAGAACATCCAGTTCTTCGACCACCGGCGCGAATATTACCGCACCGATTGGGAAAACGACGGTGCGCCCAGCAAGGAATGGCGCGCGCTGCTGTCGGAAATGGAGCGCCGCGCCGACAAGGCCGGGCACCTGCGGCTATGCCTGCCGGAAAGCTGCGGCGGCAAGGCGGCGGGCAACCTGATGAACGCGGCGATCCGCGAACATCTGGCGGCCAAGGGGCTGGGGCTGCACAACGACCTCCAGGACGAGAACTCGATCGTCGGCAATTTTCCCATCGTGCCCGCCATCGCCAAATATGGCACCGAGGCGCAGAAGGTCTATATCGAGGGCATCATCACCGGCGCGCGCCACCTGAGCTTCGCGCTGACCGAGCCGCGCCACGGCTCGGACGCGACCTGGCTGGAAACCCGCGCGGTGCGGGACGGCGACCACTGGATCATCAACGGTCGCAAGCGCTGGAACAGCCAGGTCGGCCGCGCCGAGGCGAACCTGGTCTTTGCCCGCACCAGCGGCAAGGACGGCGAGGCGCGCGGCATCACCGCCTTCATCGTGCCGACCGATACGCCCGGACACCGGATCGTGATGAACCACTGGACCTTCAACATGCCCACCGACCATTCCGAGGTCGAGCTGAAGGATGTCCGCGTGCCCGACAGCGCCATCCTGCATGTCGAGGGCGAAGGGCTGAAGATCGCCATGATGTTCATCCACGAAAACCGCATCCGCCAGGCGGCGGGCAGCGTGGGCGCCGCGCGCTATTGCATCCGGGAGGCGGTGACATACGCCAAGGAACGGGTGCTGTTCGGCGAAGCCCTTGCCTCGCGCCAGGCGATCCAGTTCCCGCTGGTCGAGCTGCACGCCGAATGCGAGGTGGTGCGCAACTACGTCTTCCGCACCGCCTGGAAGATGGACCGGCAGGATCCCGCGACCATGTCGGACGAGATCTCGATCTGCAACTACATGGCCAACAACCTGGTCTGCCGGGCGGCGGATTTCGCCATGCAGGTGCATGGCGGCCTGGGCTATTCCCGCCACATGCCGTTCGAGCACATCTATCGCCACCATCGGCGCTATAAAATCACCGAAGGCTCGGAAGAGGTGCAGAAGCGCCGCATCGCGCAGAAGCTGTTCGGCTTCGGCGGCAGGAGGGCGGAATGAGCGCGCAAGCCGCAGCCCGTGCTCGCAGCGCCGATTTCGACATCGAGGCCCTGCGCGGCTTTTTGAACGGTTTCCTGGGGCAGGCGGTGCAGGATCTTGCCGTCGTGCCGACCACGGGGGGCATGTCGAACCCGACCTATTTCGTCACCGCCGACGGCTGGCGGGCGGTGCTGCGCAAGCAGCCGGGCATGAAGCTTGCCAAGTCCGCCCATGCCATCGACCGCGAGTTCCGGGTGATGGAGGCGCTTGGCGACAGCGCCGTCCCGGTGCCGCAGCTCTATCACTACGAGAAGGACGCCGGCCTGCTGGGCACGCCCTTCTACCTGATGGAGTGGCTCGATGGCCGGGTCTTCACCGAATATTCGCTGCCCGGCATGGCGCCGGAACAGCGTGGCGCGATCTACGGCGCGATGGCCCGGACGATGGCCGCGATCCACAGCTTGGACTTCCGGGCAGCGCGCCTTGGCGATTTCGGCCGCCCCGGCAATTACTTCGAACGTCAGATCAGCCGTTGGTCGCAGCTTTGGCAGCAGTATCGCAAGGGCGACACCGACAATCCCGACCTGGACCGGATGCTGGGCTGGCTGGGCAGCCGCATCCCGGACAGCGCGCTTCTGGCGCTGTGCCACGGCGATTGCCGGATCGGCAACCTGATGTTCCACCCGACCGAGCCGCGCGTCATCGGCGTGCTGGACTGGGAGCTTTCGACCTTGGGACACCCGCTGGTCGATGTCGCCTTCAATACACAGGCCTGGCACATGGCCCCCGATGAAAACGGCGGTCTCTTGGGCCTCGACCTGGCGGCCGAGGGCATCCCGACCGAGGCGGATTACCTGGAGGGTTATTATTCCGAAGCCGGAACGACCGAGCGGATGACCGATTTCCATCGGGTCTTCGCCATGTTCCGCGCCGCGGTCGGCAGCGCCGGGGTCGCTTGGCGCGGCGAGCAGGGCAACAGCACGCTGCCCGATTCCGCAAGCGTTGGCCGCAGGCTCGCCGCCGCCTATGCGCGCCGGGGGATGGAGATCGCGGCCCGCAGCGGCCTGTAGAAGGGAATGCCATGATGATGACCATCGACGATGCCGTGGCAAAGCGCCGCTCCGTGCGCGGCTACCTGCCGGACGAGGTGCCGCAGGATATCCTGCGCGAGGTGCTGGGACTGGCCCAGCAGGCGCCCTCGAACTGCAATATCCAGCCTTGGATCACCCATGTCCTGTCGGGACCAAGCCTGCGCAGCCTTGGCCAGAAGATGGTGGCGGCAGCCCAGGCCGAGATTCCGCCGGACCCGGATTTCGCCGCAGACCGCAAGTTCGAGGGCGTCTATCGTGCGCGCCAGATCGATGCCGCCATGCAGCTTTACGGAGCGATGGGGATCGAGCGGCACGACCGGCCGCGCCGGGACTGGGCCTATCGCCGCAATCTCGATTTCTTCGGCGCGCCGCATGCGGCGCTGATCTTCCTGCACCATACGTTCGAGGAGCGCGAGGCGGTCGATCTGGGCATCTATGCGCAGACGCTGATGCTGCTGCTGACGTCGCGGGGGATCTCCTCTTGTGCGCAGGGGGCGCTGGGGCTGTATCCCGGCATCGTCCGCGACCACCTGGGCCTGCCCGACACGCATCGGCTGATCTTCGGCATCTCGTTCGGCTACGAGGACGCGGCGGTGGATGCCAACCGGGCGCGCGTTGGCCGCGCCGGACTGGATGAAACGGTGGTCTTCCATCGCGACGGATATTCGGCCTGACCGGCGACGGAATGTGATCATGGCCTGAGGAGAAGCGAATGACGGCACGGCTGGAAGGATGTGTGGCGCTGGTGACCGGCGCCTCGAGCGGGATCGGCGCGGCCACGGCGGCCGAACTTGCCGCGCAGGGCAGCCGGGTGGTTCTGGCCGCGCGGCGGGCCGGGCGGTTGGCCGAAGTTGCCGACCGGATCGCCGCGGCGGGGGGCGGGGTGCGCGTGCTGGAGGCCGACATTGCCCGGCGGGGCGTGCCGGCGCAGCTGGTGGCGGATGCGGTCGCGGCTGAGGGGCGGCTGGACATCCTCGTCAACGCCGCCGGCGTGATGCTGAATGGCAATTCGATCGATCGCCCGCTGTCCGAATGGGAGCAGATGGTCGATCTGAACCTGATGGCGCTGCTGGCGATCACCAAGGCGGCGCTGCCGCATCTGGTCGAGGCGGCCAAGGGGCCCCGCGGCGTCGCCGATGTGGTGAACGTCAGCTCTGTCGCGGGCCGGGTCGCGGCGGCGACGGCGGGCGTCTACAACGCCACGAAGTTCGGCGTCAACGGCTTCAGCGAGGCGTTGCGGCAAGAGTTCGCCCGGCGCAATGTCCGCGTTTCGGTCGTCGAGCCCGGCGCCGTGCGGACCGAGCTGTTCGACCATCAGGCGCCGGTTGCGCAAGCCCGGCTGTCGCGCATCCTGGCGGAGGTGGAATACCTGCACCCCGAGGACGTGGCCGAAACCATTGCCCATATCATCACCCGTCCCCGCCGCGTCGCGCTGGCCGAGGTGGTGGTCCGGCCCACCGATCATATCTGACCCGCGGGGCGCCGCGCTCTTGCAACAACGAAACCGCGCGGCGCAGGCCGGGCGGTGCCGCAAGGATGGGCGGCACATCGCGAAATGCCCTCGGTTCGCGTTCCGGCAAGTAGGGCGAGCCTCGAAAGGCTCGCCCCCGATCTGCGCGAGACAAGAGGGAACTTACTGCGCGGTCCGGTTCAGTTCGGAACGGAAGAAATCCAGCATCTCCTGCGGATTCTCCAGCCCGGCGGTCTTGGCCTTTTCCAACCATTCGGCGGTCAGCGGCGCCACCCGCTCCTGCATCCTGGCCAGTTCCGCGTCGCTCATGCGGGTCACGGTCATGCCCTTGGCCTGCATCTTGGCGATGGCGGCCTCGGTTTCCTTGCGGTGCAGGTCGCCCGACATCCTGGCGACCACTGCGCCCGAGACCTTGCGGATCGCCTGCTGGTCTGCCTCGGAAATCCTGTCCCAGGCATCGGGGTTGACCGAGACCAGAACCGTGGTCGAGCCGAGGCTGCCCGGCACGAAGGTCATCGTGTTCAGCACGTCGTCCAGCTTGAAGCCCAGCAGCGCGTCGGGGGGCGTGGTCGCGCCGTCGATCACCCCGCCGGACGCCAGCTCATAGACCTCGGACACCGGCTTGTTGACCGGCGTGCCGCCCATCAGTTCGACGATACGGGTCAGCGAGGGGCTGGAGGTGCGGATCTTGGCACCGGCCCAATTGTCCACCAGCGACAGGTCGCGCCCCGTGGTGAAGACGTGGAACACGCCGGTCTGGAACATGGCCAGCGGGACGACATCGGGGAACACGTCCCTGTCGGCCAGGAACTTCTCGTAGGTCGCCCAGACGGCGGGCGAAGTGCGCGTTTCGTCGTCGCTGGCAAAGGGCAGTTCCATCCCCTCGACCAGCGGGAAGCGACCCGGGGCATAGCTCAGCACCATCAGCGACATGTCCGCCATCCCGTCGGCCACCACGTCGTATTGCGAAGCGACGCTGCCCACGACCTTGGGGCTTTTCTGGATCTTCACCCGGCCCTCGGTCGCCTGCTCGATGGCGGCGATCCACGGCTCCATCAACTCGACGTCCAGCGCATAGCCGGCGGGCAGCCAGTTGGAATAGCGCAGCGTGATTTCCTGCGCCTGGGCTGCCGCGACACCGGCCGCCAGCATGAGGCCGGCAAGGACACCGGCACGGTTGAAAAATGTCATTCGATACTCCCTGTTTATTGCCGCCGCGGGGCGGATGAAGGGTCTGCCTCGTCCGGGCAGACCACCCGTCGAGTCAGATCTTGCGCTTGTGCCCAACCCAGTAGGGATCGCGCAGCAGGTTCTTCATCACGGTATTCTTGGGCGCCAGCGGCAGCGGTTCCGTGCGGAACTCGACCGATTTAGGGCATTTGTAGCCGCCGATCAGGCTGCGGCAATGCGCGATCAGCTCCGCCTCGGTGGTGGTCGCGCCGGGTTTCAGGACGACGACGGCATGAACCTGCTCGCCCCATTCCTCGGACGGGATGCCGATCACCGCCGCCTCGTGGATGGCGGGATGCTGGAACAGCGCCCGCTCGACCTCGATCGAATAGACGTTCTCGCCGCCGGTGACGATCATGTCCTTCACGCGGTCGGCGACATAGAGATAGCCGTCCTCGTCCAGATAGCCGGCATCGCCGGAATACATCCAGCCGTCGCGCAGCACCTCGGCCGTCTGCTCGGGCTTGCCCAGGTAGCCCATCATCAGATAGTCCGAGCGCATGGCGATCTCGCCCAGTTGGCGGGGTGGCAAGGTCTCGCCGTCGGGCGAGACGATCTTGACCTCGACCCCGGGCCCCGGCTGGCCGCAAGAGCGGATCCGCTCGGCCTTGGGGCCGCTGAAAACGTGGTCGCGCCAGCGCAGCATGGTGGCGAAGCCGCCGGTTTCGGTCATGCCGTAGATCTGGTAGAAGCGCAGGTGCGGCAGTTTCGCCGCCGCCGCGGCCATCAGCGCCTCGGGCATGGGCGAGCCGCCATAGACGCAGGTGCGCAGGCTCGACAGGTCATACTTGTCGAAATCGGGATGACTGATGAGCATGTTGACGATGGTGGGCACCATCACCGCGTTCGAGACCTTGTGCTCGTGGATGGCCTGCATCATCGTCAGAGGCTCGAACTTGGGCAGCACGACATGGGTGCCGCCGGCCATGGTGATGTAATGCACCGGGCTCGCGCCCGAAAAATGGAAGAAGCCGCCGACATAGGCAAAGCTCAGGTCCTCGACATCCGGGATCATCGCCAGCCAGGCGGTCGCGGCATGGCCAAGCGCGGCATGGCTCAGCGCGACGCCCTTGGGCTGGCCGGTGGTGCCGCCGGTGTAGAACACGGCATAGAGGTCGTCGCCCTTGCGGTCGGCATCCGCCACCGGCCCGTGGCTGGCGATCAGGTCCTCATAGGACAGCATCCCCTCGGGCGTGGGGGCGTCGCCGATATGGATCACGGCCTTGAGCCCGGGGAACTCGCGGCGCAATTGCTGGCCCTGCTCGGCGAAGGCGTCGTCCACGCACAGGATCACCGCGTTGCAATCCTGCAGCGCATAGAGGTTTTCCTGCGCCGACCAGCGGACATTCATCGGTGCGAAGCAGCCGCCCGCCCAGGGCACCGCGTAGAACAGCTCCAGGTAGTTGTCCGAGTTCATTGCCAGCGTGGCGACGAAGCCACCGTTTTCCAGACCCAGCCTGCGCAACGCCGCCGCCATGCGCGGTATGCGGTCACTCAGCTCGTGCCAGTGGCGCTTGCGGGTCCCGCAGACCGTGGCGACGCCTTGCGGGTTGCGATGCACCGCCTGTTTCAGCAGCAGCGTTCCCTGCATCTCGTCCTCCTCCCTCTCTCGTTCACGACATACTCATCGACATTCCGGCGTCGGCATTCCGGCCGGGCCTGCACCTGTCTTCCTCCTCAAGAAGGCGCGGTTCCCCAGCGGCGGACCGATCATTGCGCCGGCTTGCCAAATTTGTTTCGCAATATTACTGTATGATAGAGAATATAAAACGCAAGCATCGTTTTGGGACGCGCGCCGGTGGGACAATTCCAGCGTCCGGGCGCTGCGCCCGTGGCGTTTGCTTCGCAAGAGGAGGGAGACTGCCATGACAGGACCGCTGTCCGATCTGCGGATCGTCGAGTTCTCGGGCCAGGGACCGGGGCCGTTCGCTGGCGGGCTTCTGGCCGATTTCGGCGCTGATGTGATTCGCATCGACCGACCGGCCGAGCCGCTGCTGCCGCCGAAATACGACTTCTACAACCGCAACAAGCGGTCCATCGCGCTGGACCTGAAATCCCCCGCTGGGCACCAGGCCGCGCTTGCGCTGATCGCGGCCGCCGACGTGGTGATCGAAGGTTACCGCCCTGGCGTGATGGACAAACTGGGCCTTGGCTACGACGCCTGCGCCGCGGCCAACCCGCGCATCGTCTACGGCTCGATGACCGGCTGGGGCCAGGATGGTCCGATGGCGAGGGAGGCGGGGCATGACATCAACTATCTGGCGCTGACCGGGGCGCTGGATGCCATCGGCTATCCCGACCGGCCGCCGGCGCCGCCGCTGAACCTGGTGGCGGACCTGGGCGGCGGCGGGATGTATCTTGCCTTCGGCATCCTTGCCGCGGTGCACGAAGCCCGGCGCTCGGGGCAGGGGCAAAGGGTAGATGCGGCGATGATCGACGGGGTGTCGCATCTGATGTCCGCCTTCATGGCCTTCACCCAGCAGGGTACCTGGACCGAGCGCCGGGCCGACAACATCGTCGACGGCGGCTCGCCCGACTACGGCTGCTATGAGACGGCGGATGGCAAGCATGTCGCCGTCGGCGCGATCGAGCCGCAGTTCTATGCCGCGCTTCTGGACGTGCTGGGCCTTGACCCGGCAGCCATTCCCGACCGGGCGGACCGGGCCAACTGGCCGGCGCTGAAGCAGCTTTTCGCCGAACGCTTCCGGCAGCGGACCCGTGCCGAATGGGAGGCGGCGATGGCTGGCCGCGACGCCTGTTTCTCCCCCGTGCTGAGCATCGCGGAAGCCTGGACGCATCCGCAGATGCAGGCGCGCGGAGTGCATGCCAAATTCGACGGGCTGGTGCATCCCGCCCCCGCGCCGCGGTTGTCGCGGACGCCGGGCAGCCTGCGCCGCGCCACGCCGGCGCCGGGGGAAAACAGCCGCGAGATCTGCGCCGATTGGGGCCTGCCGCAGGCGTTGTGCGAGCGGCTGGAGCGCGAGGCGGGGACGCTCCGGTCCGCAGTCGGGACCGGCTGACGGCATGGCGATTGTCCCCGACCGGGCGCTGGCGCTTCGGATTCCCGAACTGGCGCAGAACTATACCGAGCGCGATGCCATCCTTTATGCGCTTGGCATTGGGATCGGACATGACAGCACCGATCCGGGACAACTGGGCTTTGTCTACGAACAGGGATTGAAGGCGGTTCCCACCATGGCGGTGGTCCTGGGCGAAACCATGGACTGGGTCCATGATCCCGGCCTGGGGATGGACGTGAACCAGTCCCTTCATGGCGAGGAGCGGGTGATCCTGCACCGCCCGCTTGCGCCGCAGGGGCGAGTCGTCGGGCAAACGCGGGTGATCGGCCTGGCCGACAAGGGCCCGGGCCGCGGCGCGCTGGTCCACAGCCGCAAGGAACTGCGCGATGCCGGGACCGGCGCGTTGATCGCAACCACGCTGCGCACCGCCTTTGCCCGCGCCGACGGCGGTTTCGGCGGCCTGCATGGCGAAAGTCCCGCGCCCTTGCCCGCCGTTCCCGACCGGGCGCCGGACCTGTTCTGCGACCTGCCCACCCTGCAGCAATCGGCGCTGATCTATCGGTTGAGCGGCGACCGCATCCCGCTTCATGCCGATCCGGCCGTGGCGCGCGCGGCCGGGTTCGAGCGGCCGATCCTGCATGGGCTGTGCAGCCTCGGCATCGCCTGCCATGCCATTCTGCGGCTGGTCTGCGGCTACGATCCCGACCGCATCGCCGAGATCGGCTGTCGGTTCAGCGTCCCGGTCTATCCGGGCGAGACGCTGCGGGTCGAGTTGTGGCGCGCCGGGCGGGCGGTTCATTTCCGCGCCTTGGTGGCGGAACGTCAGGCGGTTGTCCTGAGCAACGGCCATGCGACGTTGCGCGAGTGAATGGAGAAGCGAATGACGAAACCCTTGCTGGGCAAGACGGCCATCGTGACCGGCGCGGCGCGCGGCATCGGCCGGGCCTATGCCCTGCGGCTGGCGCGGCTGGGCGCCAATGTGGTGGTGGCCGACCTCAACATGCAGGGCGCGGCCAGGATCGGCGAGGAACTGACCGCCGAGACCGTGATGGCCGAAGTCGAGGCGCTCGGTTCCCGTGCGCTGGGGGTCGAGGGCGACCTGAGGAAGCCCGAGACCGTCGAGCGGCTGTTCCGGGAAACCGTCGACGCTTTCGGCGGCGTGGACATTCTGGTTAACAATGCCGGGGCGGGCGTCTATCGCCACGAGAGCCCGCTGCCCAGCCAGACCACGCAGGAGGGCTTTGACTTCCTGGTGGACGTGAACCTGAGGTCCTGCGTGATGTGCTGCCAGGCCGCGGCGCCGATCATGGCGGCCAAGGGGGCCGGGGTGATCGTCAACATCTCGTCCCAGACCGCGCTGGAGCCGCTGAAGGGCGGGGCGATGGCGGTCTATGGCGCGGCGAAGTCGGCGGTGAATACCTATACGCGCAATCTGGCCGCCGAGCTGGGGCCCAAGGGCATCCGGGTGAACGCCATCGCGCCGGGCATCACGCTGACCGCGCGGCTGATGAAGCTGGACTCCGAAACCGGCGTCGGCACGTCCGAACAGCTCGAGGCTATCGCGCTACGCCGTTTCGCCACGCCCGAGGATATGGCGAACGTGCTCGAGTTCCTGGTCAGCGACCTGTCTGGCTATGTGACCGGACAGGTGATCTCGGTTTGCGGCGGGGCGGTGTTGACGCCCAGCTAGGCGTGCACGCCCCGGACAAAGGTCGCGACCTCGCCCCGCTGGCAAAGCTCGATGACGGTGCCGTGCCCCCCGCCCTTGGTGATCCAGCCGCGGCGCAGCGGCAGGTTCGCGGTCGGCAGCTGATCATAGACCTTGAGCCTGCGGGCGCAGTATTCCGCAATGGCGGCGTCAAGATTTTCGACCTCCAGCGCCACCACCACGTCGCCGTGCCGCAGTTCGGTCTTGCCCGAGGCTTCGACCAGTTCGATGACCGCTCCGGCGGGGTTGTCGAAGAACGCAAGCCGCAGTCCCAGTTCCGGGATTTGCCGGATGATCGGCTCGCCCAGCCCCAGCGTGCTGCCATAGAATTCCAGCGCGGGCTCCAGCGCAGCGACCGCGATGCCGATATGGTCCAGGACCGGCGTCATTTTCCTTGCCTCCCATATGATGAATATATTTATTATAAAGCAGGTTATAATATGGGCGTGCGTCCGGCAACGGGCGGTCGGAAAAAGATGGACAATCCGGGCAACCGGTGGCGGAGCCGTGCATGGCCGCGGGACGGTGCATTGCGCGCCGGCCATTCCGCGCGGGCCGAGACACCCAAGCCTCGCTCCCTAGCCGGCAGGGCAGGGGACGGGGTCGCATCGTGACGGGTCCGGCGCAGCAGGGCCGGTGCCAGCCGGCGGCCGCATCGCCCCTGGCCATCGCCGTTCTGGCGGCGGGAAACTTTGTCGTCGGCACTGGCGGCTTCATCGTCGTCAGCATCCTGCCCGAGATCACGGCCGGGCTGGATGTCAGCCTGGCTCAGGGGGCGCTGCTGTTCACCGTCTATGCGGGGGCCTACGCCATCGGCTCGCCGCTGCTCATTTCCATGACCGGGGGGATCGGGCGGCGGCGGCTGCTGCTTGCCGCCATGACGATCGTCGTGGCCTCGGCGCTGGTCTGCGCCTGCACCCGCTCGTTCCAGGTGATGCTGGCGGCGCGGGCCGCGGCAGCCTTCGGCGGCGGGCTTTACACGCCGGTCGCTGCCTCCGTCGTCTTTGCCGCCGTGCCGGAACCGCGGCGGGGTCGGGCGCTGGGCCTTGTCTTTGCCGGGCTCCAGTTATCGCAGGCGGCCGGGCTGCCGCTGGGTGTGGTCATCGCGCATCAGCTGGGCTGGCCCGCCGCCTTCCTGATCGTCGGCGGGCTGGGCGCGCTGTCGGCAATCGGGTTGTGGTGGACGCTGCCGCGTCGGGTCGTGGTCCCGGTGACCTCGCTGCGCACGCTGCTGGACGCGGGCCGCGATCCGAAGGCGCTGGCGACGGTCTTCATCATGGCGCTGCATGCCTGCGCGCTGATCCTGTGCTATGGGCTGATCGCGCCGCTGGTCATGCGGCACGGCGGCAATGTCGGCCTGACGGTCGGGGCGTTCGGCATCGGCGGGGTCGTCGCCGGGCTGGTGATGGGGCGCGTAACGCAACGGCTGGGCGCGGTGCGGGCGCGGATGCTTGCCCTGGGTTCGCAGGTGGTGATCCTGCCGGTGCTGTCGCTGCCGCTGGTCGGTATCGCGCCGCTGCCGGGATCGCTGCTGATCGTGCAGGCGCTGCTGTGGCATCTGCTGGCCGGGGGCATGATGATCCCGCAGCAGATCCTGCTGATGCAGCGCGATCCCGAGCGGGGGGCGGTGGTGCTGGGACTGAACGCGACGATGAACTATTTGGGCTTCGCGCTGGGATCGGCGTTGGGCGGCCTCGTCGTGGCGGGCCTGGGCTATGACTGGCTGGGTGTCGCGGGTGGTGTGGTGGCGGGGCTCGCCGTCCTGGTCTCCATCTACAGCGAACGCATGTATCGCCGGGCCGGGCAGACCCTGTGAGGAGCGGCAAATAATCGTTGCACCGCCTGCAATACCATATAGTATGTAAGCGCACTATATGCTCTGCCCGCACCGAGGAGGGGCGGCAGGACAGGCAAGGCAGGGGGAGGGCGCGGCTGAGGTCCCCGCGAGAGCCATCGCACATTCGCCCGCAACCCGGCGCCATTCCGATTCCGGCTCTGCCGGGAAGATGACAACAGGCGGCCCCCGGGGTCCGCCGCAGCACGAGCGAGATCCCAATGCCTTACAATTCCGTGTATGCACCAGGCCTGTTCAAGGACCAGACCATCATCGTCACCGGCGGCGGCAGCGGCATCGGGCGCTGCACCGCGCACGAGCTGGCCCATCTGGGTGCGCAGGTCGTGATCGTCGGCCGCAACCCCGAAAAGCTGGAAACCGTCCGGCAAGAGATCACCGAGGACGGCGGCAAGGTTCACACCGCGACCTGCGACATCCGCGACGAAACGCAGGTTATTGCCGTGATCGATCAGACGCTGGAGCGTTTCGGCGCCATCAACGCGCTGGTCAACAACGCCGGCGGGCAATACCGGGCCGAACTCAAGACCATCTCGACCAAGGGATTCGAGGCGGTGGTCCGCAACAACCTGACCGGTGGCTTCATCTTCATGCGGGAAATCTACAACCGCTGGATGGAGGCAAACGGCGGCGCCATCGTCAATGTCATCGCCGATATCTGGAACGGCTGGCCCGAGATGGGGCATTCCGGCGCGTCGCGCGGCGGCATGTGGACCCTGACCGAAACCGCGGCCTGCGAATGGGCGCATTCCGGCGTGCGGGTGAATGCGGTGGCACCGGGGGGGATCGCATCCTCGGGCTTTGACCAATACGCCCCCGAGATCACCGAGCGGATCTTGGCCTATCCGGCGCAAGTCCCGCTGCCGCGCTATGGCACCGAGTCGGAAATCTCGGCCGCGATCACCTATCTGCTGTCGCCCGCGGCGGCCTATGTGACCGGCAGTTGCCTGCGCGTCGACGGCGGCGCGCCGAACCGACGGCAGACCTGGACCCAGGATTATCCAGCGACCAATATCCCCGAGTACAACGGCTTCCACCGGGCCGTGCAGCCGGAGATCCTCAAGAACCGGGATTGAGGCCGGCTGCAGCATCACGAGCAGGGCCCCGCCGTCGCCGGGGCCCTTTGTATTCCGGCGGGCTGCTTAAGGGTGGCGCTTATTGAATTAATGCATACCATAAGCTTGCAAATCGGTTGAGGAGAGCCGTTTGCCTTCGTGACCCATGGGAGGGGACATATGACATTCATATCCAGACACCTGCTGCCGAGCATTCTGCTGGTGGCCATGGCCTCCGCCGTCGGGCCGGCCCGGGCGGAATCGATAACCTTGCGCTATTCGCAATGGCTGCCCGCATCCTATCCGCTGCATGCCGAGATCATCGCACCCTGGTTCGAGGAGATCGCGCGCGTGACCGAGGGCAGGGTGACCATCGTCCCGACGCCGAAAGTCGTCGGTGCCGTAGCCGGGCAATATGATGTGCTGGCGGACGGGCTTGCCGATGTGGCGCTGGTGGTGCCCGGCTATACGCCGGGGCGCTTTCCGTTGTCCGAGGGGCTGGAGCTTCCTTTCCTGGGCGACGATCCGCGCGTCTCGATGCCGGTCAGCTACCGCACCTATGAAACCTATCTGGAGCCGACGGGGCTTTTCAAGGAGATCGTGCCGCTGGCCGTGTTCACCGGCAATCCGGCCCATATCGCGCTGCGCTCGGGCGAAGTGGCGGCCCTGTCCGACTTGGCCGGGAAAAAGCTGCGCAGCCCGCAGCAGGCGGCCTCGGCCTCGATCGACCTTCTGGAGGCGGTGCCGGTGTCGAAGCCGATGTCCGAAGTCTATGAGCTTGCCTCCAGCGGCGCGATCGACGGTGGCATCATTCCCCCTGACACCCTGCTGAGCTTCAAGCTGGCGGGCACGATGAAGGAATATGTGCTGGTGCCGGGCGGGGTGGTGAACACCGTCAATATGCTGGCCTTCAGCCACGAGGCCTGGGACCGCATCTCGCTGCAGGACCAGGCGGCGATCCGCGAGGTCTCGGGGCTGGCGCTGGTCACGAGGATGGGCGAGGTCTATGCGCGGTCGCTTTCCGATGCGCTGGCGGCCATGCCGGGCGAGGGCGTGCGGGTGCAAACCCCGCCGGAAAGCTTTGTCGCTGCCCTGCAAGAGCAGCTGGAGCCGATCCGCTCCAACTGGTTTGAAGTGGCGCGGAAATCCGGGCTGGAAGACCCCGAGGCGATGGTCCGCTTTTTCGAGACCGAATATGCGGCCGGAAAGGCGGCACAATAGGGCGAAAGGCGCGATCAGGGGCAGCTTCAGGCGATGCCCAGTCCGCCCCCTTGGGCCTAACCGCTGAAGGCCGCGCCTTGCGGCGCAGTCTCTTGCAGCCTGGTTCACAGTCATTTCGGTCAGGAAAGGCCGTGGCCGTGACGCGGGGATCGGCGCGGCGAGGCGCCGATCCGCGAGGCATGGCCGGAAGCCATGCTTTCAGCGCCGATCGTGTTCGGCTTTCATGGCCTTGGCGATGATGGTCTTCATGATCTCGATCGAGCCGCCGGCAATCTTGGTGATCCGCGCATCGGCATAGGCGCGGCAGATCGGATATTCCCACATGTAGCCCCAGCCGCCGAACAGTTGCAGGCATTCGTCGGCCGCCTTGCAATGTAGTTCGGTCGTGTACATCTTGGCCATGGCGGCGTCCACGGGGTCCAGCTTGCCCTGCATGAACAGCTCGATGCATTTGTCGGTGAACACCCGGGCCAGCGTCGCCTGGGTCTTCAACTCGGCCAGCTTGAACTGGGTGTTCTGGAAATCGAAGATCGTCTTGCCGAAAGCTTCGCGCTGCGTGGTGTAATCCAGCGTCCATTCGATGATCGTCTCGGCCACGGTGGCAGAACGGATGGCCTGGGCCAGCCGCTCCTGGCTCAGCTTGGTCATCATCAGGGCAAAGCCCTCGCCCTCGCCGCCCAGCATGTTCGCGGCCGGGACGCGCACATTGTCGAAGAACAGCTCGGAGGTGTCCTGCGCGTGCATCCCCAGCTTTTCCAGGTTGCGGCCGCGGCGGAAGCCCTCGCGGTCGCCCTCGATCAGGAACAGCGTGACGCCCTTGGCGCCGGCGTCGCGGTCGGTCTTGGTGGCGCAGACCAGCACGTCGGCGTGCTGGCCGTTCGAGATGAACACCTTCTGCCCATTGATGACGTAATCGTCGCCGTCACGGGTGGCGCGGGTGCGGATGGCCTTGAGGTCCGAGCCGGCATGCGGCTCGGTCATGCCAAGCGCGCCGATCCATTCGCCCGTGACCATCTTGGGCAGGAACTTGCGCTTCTGCTCCTCGCTGCCGAAGGACAGGATATAGGTCGCCACCAAGTCGGTGTGGATCAGGAAGCCCGGACCCGAGGCGCCGGCGCGCCACAGCTCCTCGAACACCACCACGTCGAACAGGTAGTCGAGGCCCAGCCCGCCGTATTCCTCGGGCACGGTGCAGCACAGCAGGCCCTGTTCGCCGGCCTTCAGCCACAATTCGCGCGGGACGATGCCATCCTTTTCCCATTGCGCGTGATAGGGCGTGATTTCTTTCTCGACGAAACGCCGGACGGTTTCCCGGAAAAGCTCATGTTCCTGGTTGAAGAGGCTGCGTTCGATCATCTTGGGTTCCTCTGGTGACGGGTGCCGCAAGGCCTTGCCGGATGGATGGGAGTCAGTTTTCCGCCAGTTCGGCCCGGTGCTCCGGAGCGGCGATGGCAATCAGTCTTTCGCGGCGCTGCGCCGGGCTTGCCGCCCGCAGGTCCGCAAAGCCGTGTTCGGTGACGACGATATCGGTGTCGAACCGGCCCAGCGACACCGGGCCGGGCGCCTGCCCCGACGGGACGATGCGGCTGATCTTGCCGCCCGCCGCCGTTGCGGGCAGCACCAGGATGCGCAGCCCCTGCAATCCGCGGGCGCCCGCTGCGAAATCGGAGGCTCCGCCAGGGCCCGACACCAGGCCCTTGCGGGTGGCTTCGGCATGGCCGTTGCCGGCTAGGTCCACCTCGATGGCCGAGTTGATAGTGACGAAGCGCCCGATGCCGGCCAGTTGCGCCAGGTCATGCGTGACCGAAGGCGGGGCAAAGCGAAACGCGGGCCGGCCGACGGCATCATAGAGCCGCCGGCTGCCGATGGCGACGCCGGCGCAGATTGGGGCGTCCGCGCGCAGCGCCCCGGCCTCCAGCAGATCCAGCGTCGAATCCCCGATCAGGCCGGAATGGATGGACAGGTTGCGGTGGCCGGTCAGGCCGCGCATCACCGCCTCGGGCGTGCGGCCAAGGCCGGCCTGGATCGTCGCGCCCTCGGGCACCAGTTCGCGGGCCAGCACGGCGATGCGGGCCGAGACCTCGTCCATGCCGGGGTCCGACACGGGCAGCGGCGCCTCGCCCTCGATCACGGCATGAAAGCGGTCGAGCGGGATGGACCGGCCCTGCGTCCGCGGCACCAGCGGGTTGACATGGCCGATGATCCGCGGAACCTGCGGCCAGATGTCGCCGATGAAATCATTGACCGGGCCAAGGCTGCACAGGCCCTGTTCGTCCGGGGGCGAGACCATGACGAGGGCCGCATCGGGCGGGTTCGCCGCCAGATGCAGCCGGATCTCGCGATAGCAGAACGGCAGGAAGTCCACCTGCGCCTCATGGCCCGCGAACTCGGGCATCATGAAATAGCTCTCGATCCGGGCCCCGGCCGCCAGCAGCCCGGCTAGCCGGTTCAGGCCGGGCACGAAGATACCGGTGAAGGTCAGGCCGCGCAGGTCCGCGGCCTCCAGCCCGTCGCGGATCAGCGCGCTTTCCCCCGAACAGGCATGAAGCCAGATCCGGGCGCCGGCGGGAAGGTGGCCAGCCAGGTCGCGCGAACCGATCCGCAAGGGTGCCATGACTGTTCCCGCCTTATTCCACGAACTTGTAGAAATCGGGCTTGCGCTTCTCGTTGAAGGCATTGACGCCTTCCTGCGATTCCGGCGTCGCGTAATACAGCTTGACCGCATGCAGGGCGAGGTTCGAGATGCCCCGGATCGAGTCGCTGTCGGCGTTGAACGACCGCTTCAGGAAGGCCAGCGCGGTAGGCGAGCGTTCCGCCAGCGTATCGGTCCATTGCGTGACGGCGGCATCCAGCTCCTCAAGCGGCACGACCTTGTTCACCAGGCCGTAGCCCATGGCGTCGCGGGCCGAGAGGCGGTCGTTGAGATACCATATCTCGCGCGCCTTCTTGTCGCCGACGATGCGGGCCAGCAGGCAGGTGCCCCAGCCGGCGTCGAACGAGCCGACCTTCGGGCCCACTTGGCCGAACATGGCGTTTTCCGAGGCGATGGTCAGGTCGCATAGCGTCGCCAGCACATTGCCGCCGCCTATGGCAAAGCCGTTTACCCGGGCGATCACCGGCTTGGGCACGTCGCGGATCAGGCTTTGCAGCTCGTCGATGGGCAGGCCGACGACGCCGCGGCCGTCATAATTGCCCTCATGCGCTGACTGGTCGCCGCCGGTGCAGAACGCCTTGTCGCCGGCGCCGGTAATGACGATCGACGCCACGTCCTTGTTGTTTCCCGCAAGCTGCAGCGCCTGGATCATTTCCTCCAGCGTCTGGCCGCGGAAGGCGTTATAGACTTTCGGACGATTGATGATGATCCAGGCCGCGCGACCGCGGACCTCGTAGATGATGTCCTCGAAAGCGGGGATGTTTGCCATGGTCTCTTCCTCCAGTTACGCAAGGCTGCGGTTGCGCTTGCTTGTCACGACTATCGTTCACAGGCACATCATGAACAGGTATCTTGTCCTGCGATTCTCGGGCAGGGCGCGCAGGATGAAATTTCGTCCGGCTCAGAGCTTCCCGGTCAGTTCCGGGATGACGGAGAACAGGTCGCCGACCAAGCCGTAATCGGCGATCTGGAAGATCGGCGCCTCCTCGTCCTTGTTGATCGCTACGATCACCTTCGAATCCTTCATCCCCGCAAGGTGCTGGATGGCGCCGGAGATGCCGACCGCGACATAAAGCTCGGGGGCGACGACCTTGCCGGTCTGGCCCACCTGCCAGTCGTTCGGGGCGTAGCCACTGTCCACCGCAGCCCGCGAGGCGCCGACCGCGGCGCCCAGCTTGTCGGCCAGCTGCTCGATGATGGCGAAGCTCTCCTTCGAGCCGAGGCCGCGGCCGCCCGAGACCACGCGCTTGGCCGAGGTCAGCTCGGGGCGGTCGCTCTCGGCCACCTCGTCGGCGACCCAGCTCGACAGGCCCGGATCGGCGGCGGCGGCGGTCTCGGCCACGCTGGCCGTGCCGCCCTCGCCCGCCGCGTCGAAGCTGGCGGTGCGGATGGTGAAGACCTTCTTCGCGTCCTTCGATTTCACGGTCTGGATGGCGTTGCCGGCATAGATCGGGCGCTCGAAGGTGTCCGCGTCGAGGATGGCAGAGACGTCCGACAGCACCATCACGTCCAGAAGCGCCGCGACGCGGGGCATGACGTTCTTGGCATCGGTGGTCGCCGGGGCGGCGATGTGGCTGTAGTCGCCGGCCAGGCCGACGATCAGCGCCGCGGTCGGCTCGGCCAGGCGGTGGCCGTAGAGCGGCGCTTCCGCGACCAGAACCTTGGCGACCCCGGCGATCTTCGCGGCCTCCTCGGCCGCCGCTTTCGCCGAGGCGCCGGCGCAGAGCACCGTCACATCGCCAAGCGCCTTGACCGCCTGCACCGCCTTCGCCGTCGCGTCGCGGTTCAGCTCGCCATTCGTGACTTCGCCAAGCAGCAGAACAGCCATCAG